>MDSY01150356.1_pt1 | contig 13757 bp, 6 predicted proteins | sample 811131 | NCBI WGS metagenome assembly MDSY01 (sample SAMN05326643, study PRJNA326480) | marine metagenome | isolation source: seawater | place: Atlantic Ocean: South West | collected 2010
CAGCAGCGCCACACTGTAGGGGCGGGGGTGTAGGGGAAAATGTAGGTTTGGGGCTGTAGGGGGGGTGTAGGGGGGGTGTAGGGGCAGGGGGTGTAAGGGTAGGGGGTGTAGGGGCAGGGGGTGTACGGGGGGGTGTTGTTTACCTCCGTACGTCTCTCGCTGCTTCCGCGAGAGGAGGTAGCAGCGGAGGGTGCGGTCAGCGGAGATGGCGGGTGCGGCCGAGAGAGGTGGCGTACTCTGAGGTCCATCCTCGAGGGAAGACGCACGCTCCAACGACGACGAGTCCGCTCCTCCAACGCCCTCCGCCACTCCTCCAACGCCCTCCGCCGTCGAGCCCTTCGCCGTCGAGTCCATCGAGTCGAGCCAGACGTTCACATTGTGTTTGAGCGAGACTTCTCGTAGACGATCGCGGCTGAGCGGGCGTGCGCCGTAGACGACCGCCTGCTCGATCAGCTGCAGCAGACGCGCACATCGGTCGTGCGCCCTCGCGTCCGCCCCTGGAAGCTCAGGCCGGTTGGCCTCTAAGCCGCCGTAGGCGAGCCAACTCAGCTGGAGCGCCCAGTGGACGTTCGTCGCGCAGACGCGGAGGGCGAAGCGCTCGAGGATGGAGGTGAGGAGAGAGTCGGCTGGCAGCTCACTCAGCAGCTGCGCCAGCTGTGGCAGGTACGCCTCCAGCTCGTCCACCGCAGACTCGTGGCACGCCATCGCCACGAGAGTTTGAAGCGTTGGGATCAGAACCCTCGGGTCGTCGCGACGGCGCCAGAGAGAGAGCAGGAGGCGGCGCGCCTCGCCGGGCGCTGGTGCAGGAGCACGCCGCCGCAAGCGCATCGAACGGCCGTCAAGCTCCTCCAGTGACGCGTCCAGAGACGCCGAGAGCGAGCGACGATCCAAGGGCGAGTGCGGATCCACATGGGTGCTGTCGACTGAGCTGCTGCTGTGCGGCGGCAGCCGAGGCCGCCACGGATGCTCGGCGGCGACGCAGAGGCACGGGAGCACCACCGCCACCAGCGCACGCATCAGTCCGAGCCCTCTTCGCGGGGTGGCGTGACTGCAGAAAAAGGCTTTTCGAGAGAAACGTTTACATGTAATTGCTTTCTCACACCGCCACCCGCCAATTACTTGTTTCGGCGCTTGGCCGTCCGCACGAGATGCTCCGCACACTGAAGCGGGCGACGCTCGCGCCGGCGATGGCGGACGCGGCGAGCAGGGCAGCCCCTTGCACCCTCGTGCACCTTCGTCGCATGAGCAAGCCCTCCCAGCAGCCCAAGGCAGACTCGCGTACGCTTCGCCCTTGGCCTGCCGAAAGCACAACGTCATTGCAGACGCCCCTCCTCGGCGTTGGCGAGCGCGTGTGCGAGCGCACTCACTCGCAGTCGGCGCACCACCACCCCTTCACACTACTCTACTCGACACACTCTACTCGACACACCCTTTCCCAACACTCTCCCCTCCGCCCCACCCGACACTTCTTGCCCTCTCAGGCGACGCATACCAAGTTCTCGGCATCTCTGGCAGCGCCGACGCCTCTGATCTCAAGGAGGCATACCGGCGACTTGCGCGGGAGCACCACCCGGACCGCCACCAGGGCGAGGGGCGCGCCGCCGCCGAGCTCAGGTTCCAGGAGATCAGCCAGGCGTTTTTCTCTCACGGACCCATTTCCCCCCTGTGTCCAACCCCATTTCCCCTAGATATCACCGACATTTTGTACCTGCACCAGGCATATCAACTCCTCTCAGATACCGAAGAGAGGAAACGTTATGATCGCGGACTCGACGATGCAAAGACAGCGGCCGCGCGTGCGGCGGCTGCACAGAAGTTTCGCGCGCAGAGCTGGTGCGTCGAACTGATCCCCATCCCCTTCTGATGCGCTCTCTCGTGTGCGCGCGCTTTTCTGTCCTCATCTGTTGTTTTGGATCATTCATATTCGCATCTCGTACGGGTGGATTTCATTCGGATGCTTGTTGGCATACAGGAATACCAAAGTGCCTGACGTGCAAGCGCGGCTACGCAATGCAAAGAAGGAGGAGCCTGGCTTTAGTCCACACGCACTCGCGGGCATTCTCGTGCTCGTCACAGCAAACTTCGTCTTCGCCATGAAGTTCCTCGCCGGATAAGCGCGTCCCAAAGTTCAAATGGAAGTTGTATTTGATAAATATATGGAAGTTTGCTTTTGATACTTGTAATCAGTTATTATTAATATAAAATGAATGGGGGGAGGAGACCAAAAACCAGGGGCGTAATATATATATATTATATATATTTATGCCGCCCTATTATAGAAACAGATCCAGAGATATCTCGGAGATGCTGCTTCAACGTATGTGAGAGTACACATATATTGACGAGACGTGTAGCTGTCTTTCAGTACTTTCTGCGCACCTTATTCCCTCCCAGTCTCCGTGGATCTGTCTCTGCTAGCACCGCTTGGGGCAGCTCGTCTATCGACCTGCACATCCTCATCCCCTCCGGCGGTTTAATTCTCGCTGCCAGCTCCTTAGGAAAGCCTCCGCAGTACCAGAAGCTCACGAAAGGCGAGGTGCGCGCTCCAAGCGCCGCATTCGTATGCCCGTGCGTGTGCTTCTTTGCACCATCGCCCGTGATGTCTCTCCGTCGCCCCTTGGGAGTCCAATAGTAATACCTTTTTATCGGCACCAGATAGAACGATTCCCCACACCCGCCCTCGAGCGCAGGGCGGAAGGAAGGCTTGCTGTAGACCCAGTTAGGCATCAGCGCTAACCACGGCTTCCCGCTCTTTGCACAGAAACGCAGCATACGGTACGGATGGTCGTCTGAATAGGGCGGGTTAGTCACGAGCACATCGAATCTAGGACCCCTGTCCGCCGCCTGCACTGCGTAAAAGTCCTCATTTCGATTGTACACCTTGGAGAAGCCGAGGGCGTCGAGATGTCGGACCACTGCCCCGTTGCAGTAGTACGGGTCGTAGATCCGTAGCTTGTTGGACCCACGCCCAATGTACTGAGCTATCGCATGGAGGATTTGGGCGATGTGTTCGTATGCGACCGGCGCTGTCTCGCAGTGGTCGATCTCTTGGGCCTCGAAGGCGAGAGGATCAGGCGGTGGGTGTGGTGCCTTCGGTACGCTCCGAGCCTCTGCGGCGGCCGCAGGAGCCGCCGCAGGAAGTGCGACGACAGCGTCGGTTTCGGCGTCCCAAGTGCCGATGGCGACGAGGGCGCCGCGCTCGTCGCGCTCGGAGGAGAAGACGAGGCCGGAGGGAGTGCGTAGTAGCAGCTCACCTCCGTGCACGAAGCCAGTCAGCTCCTCGTCGGGGTCCTCCGGCGGTGGAGACGGCGGCTTTGGTTTCTTCCGCTTGCCCATGGACGGAAAAGGCAAAATAGGAGGCGCCTTGTGGAATTAGGAATAGGTAACGAGAACGACGAAAGTTCGTAGTTCCTCTTCTACACTCACCCTGTACATACACGTAATAATTGAAATTGAAGTTCTGATTTCAGATTTGGAAAGAACCAAAATGCAAAGCAAAACACGAGATTGTCTTTCTCGAGACCATACGTGTATGGAATAGCGAGGGACACGACCAGACCCATACCATAAACATGCACTGAATATTCAATCTTCACTTGGAGCATAGCTGCTTGCCTCCAGTGGCTGCACCTGCAGGAAGGCGTCAAAAGGCGTTCGCGGCTTCTTGCAGCCGTTGGTATTGGCATCGTTCTGACCGAGCAGAAAGCGCCGCTTCTGCTGCCGCCACTCCGCACGCCAGAGCTCGTCGACGCGGTGTGCGCAATTCCCTCGCGCGCACTTGCGTCCTCCCCACTGTCCTCCAGCTGTCGATTCGTTGCCGCGAGCGTCCGCACCAGACGCAGCGAGCTCCTCGCAAACATCCTTGCACGGATTCGCCGCTGGCTTGACCTCCTTCTCTTTGCTCTCCATGTTTGCTGCACTCTTTTCAGTCTGATTCTGCGGAGGTCTCCCGCCAAAAAGAAGGCCCGGCGACACGTGTGTCGGCTCGCTGGCGTGTGCTATGGCGTCTGTATCGAAGAAGAGGTGGGCGCAGTGGGCGCACTGCTGAGGCTGACTCACCTCAAGCCAACGCACCGATGAGGAGACCGCGCGAACCTCTCCACGAAGCGCTCGGTTCTCCGCTTCTAAATCGCTCAGCCGTTGGATCGTCGAGCGCATGAAGCTCGCACAGGCGTCGAGTGGACAAGTGCGTAGGTGGGCGTCGAGATCGGCGCGTGGGACGATTGCACGGCAGCCCATCTCACGATGCGGGCACGCCACCATCACTCTCGGACAAATCTCGCTGTGGCGAGATGAGATCATTTCCTTTTGAGACGTGGTGAAATCACACCCGGGCGCGCTGCAACGCACTTGGAGGCCTTGGGCGAGCCAGTGGTGCATGCTGGAGGACTTGAGAGCGCTGAAAGGTGCACTGCTCCCCACCAGCTCGTACCCTGATGACCCACCCGATAGCTCAGCATGCGGCATGAGTGCCTCGGTCGATGTCGTCTTCTCTCCATCTGAGAAGCCTGCGGAGCTGCGCTCGGCGGGTGCGGCGGGTGCCTGCATGCTGATGGCGAAGCGGGCGTCGCGGCCACGCGACGCACGCAGCACCGGCGTACCGTCGCTCGTGAAGCTCATGTGCGATGGAAGAATCGTCACGGGCGTGCTCGGCGTCGACATCTTTTGCTTTTCGCGCCAAAGACAATGTTGAATCCGAATGTAACGAATTCCTAAGCAACACAACAGCCAACATATGTAGAAAACCTATAGAAACCTGAACCTAGAGGTATGCGCACTCCGAGTAAGGCCAAATGCGTCGTCCATGCAATTCAATTCACTGTCCTCTAGTAGATATACTCATACTAGGGCCCCTAGGTTTGAGTGACTAATATACACGACATACTCTAGACTGCCACATGCATGGTATCTGTGCTGAAGCCGTGAATGCATCGAATGGCTACGCTCACGGTTGCCTATGCCCGGGTCGGAGTCCTCTTAATCTACTCGAGGTTGCCCAGGTTTGAAAGAAAGCTAACAGCGTGTGACGCGAATCCCGTTGTGATCAAAACGCACCCATCTCGTGTGAACAGTACCAAATCCACCGCACGCATGCGAATCACACAGCTGAGAGGGAGATGAAGAGGAAGCTAAACTTGCATAGTTCTAGTTGGTCCTGTATCGAAATATGGTGTGCCCGGGGTCTGAGGCCCTCTTCTAGGAATGGTTGCCCAGGTCAGAAAATCGAGCTGAGATGGGAATGTCACCTTCTCCCTCGTGGTCTCTCAAAATGCAGCGGCGTTGCTGCTCCCGACCGGTATCCGAAGGCATCACCATCAGAATGAGCATCGGCATAATAATGAGCATCGGAATGGCATCGGAATGGCATCGGAATGAATCTGCCTTGCGGCGATTGCTTGGGCGGCCTTCGTTTGGCTTAGGCGACATTGTCAGACCACCATGCGGCGGTTTCGAGTCCCAACATGGAGGCGAGCGGTCCGACCTCGGGCATGATGCTTTGCGGCGCAGTGAATAGCTCCTCCGCCGGCGCAAGCATCGTGAACGCTGCCTGCGAGCGGTGCATGCTGTGCGCGCCCAGCTCGTCGTCGCAGATGTCGCGTTGCGATCCCGAGGGGATGACGCCGGAGAGGACGCCGAGCTTGAGAAGGAGGATGCCATACCACGCCAAGTTGAAGAGGAAAGGCTGCGGCGCGCGGATGACGGGCAGCTTGATCGCGAGGCCGTTGGGGAGGGTGCACACCGGCATGATGGCCACGTGGAAGGAGCATCCGATCTGGACCATGAGGCAGCAGCCGAACATGACGAGGAGCGGCACCGCAAAGGTGGTGATCGCCTGGCTCGCCTCGACCACCGACCACACCATCGGCCAGAGGAATGCCCACAGGCACATGTGGACCACGAGGCATACGAGCGAGCACTCGCCGATCGCCGACAAGGTGGACGCCTTCTGCGGCATCAAGTGTCCGAGGGCGGCGATCACGCTGAAGCTGAGTGCATTGTGCCAGCCGTCCTGCCAGAGGTCGGCCCAGTCCCAGCGCGCGCACACGTCGTCGACCAGGTACCGCCCGACGTTCATCCCAAACTTTCTCATCCCGCTCGGCTTGGCGTGCATATAGTCGTCGTACGAGCATCCGTACCTGCGACGGTCTGCGCCTGCGGAGAACTCTGTGTTGAAGTGGTTGAGCGACCAGTAGGAGACGGCGAGCACCCAGAAGAGCGAGAGGCCGTAGACGAGCTTGGCGTACGAGCGGTCGGGGATCTCCTTGAGGAAGGTGCTCGGCATGACGAGAGGGAGCAGTGCGTAAAAGTGGTAGTATGCGGAGAGCACCGGACGGACGGGTCCCACCGTGTTGAAGTGGCGTCCGTAGCGGGTGAGGGGCCACGGGCAGTCGTAGTAGGCGCACCCGAAGTGCATGGCGACCGAGAGGATCGCGGTGCCCGCGCGCGGGATCCCGAGGTGGCTCGTGGCGAAGAGGAGGAAGCGGCAGATGGTGATCATCAGGAGCAGCCAGGAAGCAAAGTAGGGCAGGAGCGACTGGTTCTTGACGGTCGTCGGCGCGAAGCCGAGGAGGTCGCCGTAGAGGAGGCGGAGGAGCGGCGGGAGCACAAACTCCATCGCCGCGCAGATGATCAGCGGCGTGAGCACCAGCCGCTTGAGATCGGCGAGCGTCTTCGGAGGCTTCTCGGAATCTCTGAAGCCTACGAGCGCGATGAAGCCCGGGATGGCGAAGGTGCCGAAGGCGTTGTGGACGCCCTGGAGGCGCTCGGGGTAGAGGTGGGCGTTGGAGAGCACCATCGCGTGCTGCTGGTACTTGTGCACCACGTGGCGCACCACCACGCAGAACATGAGCATAAAGTAGAGGTGGCCGCGCATCGCGTCGGGCACCGAGCGCTGCCCGCCGACCATCGACGCAAAGTCGAGGGAGTCCCACTCCTTCTCGCCCTGCGGGAGCTGTTCGGGCGCGAGGTTCGCGGCGAGCCACCCGTGCTCGCACGGCGGCGCCCCCGAGCCCGACTCCATGGCGTCCATGAGCGGCTCTTTGAGGGAGGCGGCGCGAACCTGCCGCCGTCCGCCGACGGCGGCGGCGGCCCCGTTCCACAGCTGCTGGATGAGTCCGTTGGCGACCCAGGCGCCGGGTGCGCCCTCGGCCTCGTCGCGGCCGGCCTCGAAGATGCGCACCAGCTCGGGCGCGAACTTCTTCCCCACGGCGTTGCGCACCACGTTGCCCTTGCCCGAGACAGGCAGCACGGCGTGCACCTTCGGGAGCACGACGAGCACCTGCCTCCAGTCGAGTCGCGAGTAGGCTGGCGACTGGCTGTTGGCCTCCTCGACGGCGTGGAGGATGGCGGCGGCCGTCTCCGACGGCTTCGCCGCCGCCGCCGCCGAGAGCTGCGCGATGAGCACCGGGCGAGGCTGGTCTACGCCGACGATGCAGATGCGCTCAACCTTGGTGCCGAGCTCCTTCTTGAGTACAAGCTCGATGGGTACCGGGTTGGACTTCTCGCCCGAGGAGTGGACGATGAGATCGTCGGCACGGCAGACGTGGCACGTCCACCCCTCCGACACCTCGCGGAAGACGTCGTGCGTGTTGTAGCTGAACTTGGAGTTGAGCTCCTCGGGCGTCACCTGGCCGTTCTGGCGGATGTATCCGGGAGTGACCGAGAAGGCGTTTGAGAGGATGAGGACGCCCTGGTTGGCGCCGTCGTCGGCCTCGTAGCCGGAGCACTCCTGCAGCTCCCACCCCACGCCCGGGTACGGACGCATCCGCAGCGTCGGCTCGCCAGCCTCGCCGATGAGGATGGAGCCGCCCACCTCGGTCGCGCCGCAGATCGAGCGTACGCGCACGTTGCGCGCCGAGAGGGTGGAGACGCAAAACTTGGAGAGTTTGGCGCCGCCGACGAGGATGTAGGCGACGCTCGAGAGCGTGCGCGCCACCTCCGGATCCGACTCAGCCATCGTCGCGAACGCCTCCATGATCCACGGCACAGTCGTGAGGACGGTCGGCCGGCAGACCTTGACCGCATCGATCAGCAGCTGGGGCGCAACGGGGTGGGCATCGGCGTTCTCGAGGAGGAAGGCGCGCACGCCCGTGTAGAGGTTGAAGAGGAAGTTGTTGCAGAAACCCATCACGTGGAAGCAAGGCATCAAGCACAGCGCGCCGCCGTGATCGCGCACGTCCGCGTAGCCCTCGGCGAGGCCCTTGGACTCGAAGAGCCAGCAGAGGCCGCGGTGGGTGAGCGGCACGGCCTTGGGGACCGAGGTGGAGCCAGAGGTGAACATGATCACCGCAACGTCCGTCGGAGCCACGCTCGGGTGCACGAACGCACTGCTCAACCGCTCGAGCGTGAAGCTGCCGCGGTCGCTCGCAATGTGCGCCTCGCCGGCGACAGGCGCGAGGAAGAGGAGCCTTCCCGAGAAGGCGCTGGCGCTCTGGAGCTGCTTGGATTCGGACTCGTAGGCGGGCGACGCGATCAGGTCGTCGAGCACCACCGCACGGCACATCTCCATCAAGTTGTCCACCGGCTGACGCCAGATGAGGTTCACGACGGTCGCGCCGGCAGACATTGCGGCGAGCACGAGCACAAAGTATTCGACGGACGCCTGGCAGAGGAAGCCGACGCGTTTGCCGGGTGCGATCCCGCTCGCCTCGAGACGCGCACGCGCCGCGCCCACGCGCTGCGCGAACTCGCCAAATGTGATGCTCGTCAGCGCGTTGCTCTCTGGGTTCCACATCTCGAGGAACACCTTCTTGGGGCTCTCGAGGGCGTGGAGGAGCACGAGGTCGGGAAGGATGGACGTCTTGAGGGTCTGCTCACCGACTTGCACATTGCGCAACGACTCGTCGAAGAGCTTCGGCGCAGCAGCAGCAGCACCGCCCCTGCGCGCGCCCTTGCCGGATTTGGACATGTCAACAACTGCCTGTGGGGCGCCAAGGCGAACCGTGCGGAGGTGAGAGGGGTGGGCAGGCGTGCGAGTCGGCAGCGGCAATTGGTGCACGAGCGGAGGGGGCGGCGCTCTCTCCCCGCGCTGCTGCAGGGCCACAGAGGCGTGTCTGCGCAATCGCGCACCTCGATTCCGAATCCGAAATTGGGCTCCGCACCGATCACGCGAAGAATCCTAACATCACAGTAGGTTACGTAAATTAAAGCACACCCCTCGACATCGCGGCTTGTCGGCGATGGCGCTTCATCTCCTCATCTCCTTGGGCGCGGCGCTGCTACCGCTGCCTATGCGACCGGTGGCGACGATTGGGCGTGCTGGGAGGATTGTGCTCCGCGCTGTGCCGCCCGAGATCGCCACGCAGCTCGCGCCCGCCGAGGGCGACCCCAACGCGTGGACGCAGAAGGACGTGTCGGCCATCTGGGCTGCCTTCGAGAAGGTGTACGGCTCTCGCGAGCAGGCGCTGGTGGCGGCGGAGAAGAACATCCAGGTGCTACTCCCCTTCCTCAACTCACCCGAGATCATCACCGGCGCATACGCCGTCTTGGTTGACATGCTCGGACGCGAGGGAGCAGATGAGGTCGTGCGAAAGAATCCGGGCGTTCTTGCATGCGATCCAAAGTCCCTCTCGAAGACGCCGCAGCGCGACATCATCGCGGCGGCGAATTTTGTCTCTTTTGTCGACAACCTCCCGCCCGGCGTCGTCGGCCCCCTCCGCGCCTCCATCTTCCCCATCTTTGCCGCCCTCCTCGGCACTCGTGTGCTCCAGTGTGCAAACGGCCAATGTGCGGGCGACGTGAACGATTGGGACATTATGGCTCAGGGGGGGCTCGGACCAATGGCGCAGCGGTTCGTCTCGGAGAACTGGCCCTTTTAGTGCCAACGTGATCATTGTCAATAGTTAGTCTCAGAGGGGTTCACGGTTAACTGTAGTTGACCTTGACTATATCCTATTTGTAATAGTACTATTAGGTCCTAATCCTAAATAATTTTACCGTGAATAAAATAAAAATTATATATCTAGGAATTCCTATATGTATATATATATGTATAATGTGCTGGCAATTTCAATGGCAGCTTGTTCTATACTAAAAGGATGTTACATGGATTCTCCATGCACTCGAATTCGAATTGAGCTCGGCCATATAGATCAAAGACAACTCATTTTCATTTGATTTTAAAACGAGTAGGTTCCTGATTAAGAATGGCTGCATTACAACACCCCTCGAAGCCTTGATGATCCGGCGTCTCACCCCTGCGTGCTTCTAAGTCGCTTGGTGGCGAGCTGTCCGCACGCGGCACTCTCGCCTTGACCTCTCGTCGTTCGCACCGTGCAGACTGTGCCACGCGAGATGACGTACCTCTGGAAGTTGCGCACGGCCTCATCAGTACTCGGCTGGAATAAGCTCCCCGCTGCGCCCAACCCTTCATTCGGATTATACGGAATCACATTGACTCTCGTCTTCCCAGGCAATCGGTCGAGCAGTTGGAGGAGCTGCTCGGCGTGCTCGAGCCCGTCATTCACTCCATCGATCAGCGCGAGCTCCACCATGAGCCCACGGTCGTTTCGCGCACGGAGCACGTGGGCGAAGGCGTCGGCGAGCTCCTCCATCGAGTGCTGCGTCGTGGGGACGAGGAGCCGCCGGAGCTCATCCGACGCTGCGTGAACCGACCACGCGAGCCTCGCCGGCATCTCGACCATGCGCATCACAGCCTCGGGCGATGGCGCGACAGTCGAAACGCACAGGTGCTGTCTTGCGAGAGCGAAGCCGTGTGGGTGAGTCATCGCTTGGAGTGCTGAGATGACAGCGTCTGGATTGTCTAGCGGTTCGCCCATCCCCATGAATACAACATTACGCAGCGGAGGCATCTGATGCCTTCTCGAGATGAGCATCGCTCCACGCACCTGCTCTAGTATCTCCTCGGTCGAGAGAGAACGGCGGAGGCCCATTGTGCCGGTGGCGCAGAAGGCGCACGCGCGTCCACAGCCCACTTGGGATGAGACGCAGAGGGTCGTGTACGATGAGGCTGCTGGTGAGGCTCGCAGTGAGGTTGCTGGTGAGGCTCGCGGTGAGGCTGCTGGTGAGGCTGCTGGTGAGGCTGCTGGTGAGGCTGCTGGTGAGGCTGCTGGCAAGGCTGATGCGTCGCGAGGGATGAGAACAGTCTCGATCTCGTAGCCATCGACGAGGCGGAGGAGTGCTTTGCGTGTGCCACATGGTGACACAATCGCATCCTCCAACGTGCCACCGAACCGGTCAAAGGAGGCGTGCAGACGCTCCCGCGCCTTCTTGCCCAACGAAGCGGCGCTGAAGGGGTCCTCGCCAGTACGCAGCAGCTCCCAGACGAGCTTGGAGCGGCCGCTGCCGCCGAGGAGTTCGGCAGTGCTTTCTGGCGACGCAGATAGGATCCCGGGCCGACGCGTTACCGGCACTCCGCCCTCCAACGCTAAGCTTGGAGCATGGTTGAGCAGTCCGGCCAGGGTGGCAAGCATTGATACCAAAAAGACGACTGCGGTGTAACACAGAGGAACCCTTAAGACCTGGTGTACATATGTATAAGTGAAAGTCAAAGTGTACATAGTGTAACAACACGAGTGGGCTCAGGCTTGAGGCTATGTCTATGTAGGAGTTCCAAGTCCAAGTGTGTAAAAGTCAAGTGTGCTGTTACACACACCAGTACACGTAGAATGACAGAACGAGAGTGGAATACTACAATATGAATCTACTCAGAACTAATACTACTTGTGAGTTACTTAAATCAGTAGCTGTCTACTACCCGTACTAGTACTATGTACTACATATCATCATCATGCGATCTGATCCAATTGCCTGTCGCATCCGGAAATCACATGGGCGAGATGAGACTGCGTTGACTCTAGAGTGCACACATGCCATTGCCTCTTGTTCCTAATCCGTTCCTACCCCCTAGTCTCTTCGCAGTTGTCCTCTCGCCGTGTCTAATGATTAATAGTTGAAATCCATGACGAGGGGGTTGGGCTTTTTCCTCACGTGCGCTGGCGCGAGCGTCCTAGCCCTCGTCGTCCGTTTCTCTGGAAGCGTTGCCCAGATGTGGGTGGCTTCGAGCACCGCTGTGAGCGATGTCCCACTCGTCACCCGGACGCCTCGCGCATCCCCTCTCTTCCCAAACCACAGCGTGAGCGACTCTCCCTTGGCATACGCCCGCAGCTCTGGCAGAGTACACTCATCGAGCGCAACCCTGAGCGCGCCACGGAGCTCGGCGATCCGCCCGCGCACAAAGTAGCGAACGTCGATGCGGAGCGTGTGAAGGCTCTCGCGTTGCGCCGCCTCCGCGACGCCCGTCTCATCCTCGCCCTCGCTGCTGCTGCTCCCGCCGGCGGTTGAGAGGCGGCGGGAGAGGCGGCGGGGGGCGAGTACGCGGATCTCGATGATCTGTGGCTCGGGAGCGACTTCAGATCTGGGACCAGCGAGCCGCTCCGAGATGAATGTGAGCGCGGCCTCTGTCGAGTCGTCAGAGTGGGCCGCCGACTCCAACTGCGCGTCCAACTGCGCGCCCAGCCGCGCCGCCGGGTGCGCCGCCGGGTGCGCCGGCGAGTGCGCCGCCGACCGAGCGGCGCGCGCCTCCGGAGTCTCTTGCTTGCTCGCCTGCCGATCGATCGCTTGGGCGAGCGTCAACGGAGCCTCCGACACGTGCGAGCCCGGGTTGAGGTCGCGTAGATTCATCAGCGTGTGCGGAGGCGTGTCGGGCGGCGCAGGGAGCAGACGAAGCGGACTCTCCCCCGCTTGATCTCTCTGCTCCGCTCTGCTCTGCTCCGAGCGCGCGGGCGCACTGTACGGGGCGCGTGACGGGGCGCGTGAGGGCGCGCGTGACGAAGCGCGACTCGAGGGGGGCTTGCTCACGCGTACGAGACTCCCCGCCGCACTCCCCGCCATGCTCCCGATCCTGCTGCCCACCCTGCTGCCCACCCTGCTCGCCGCCCTACTGCCCCAAGCGCTTCCGACTCGGCTCTCGACGACACTCCCACTGCCGGTCACGCTGTTCGCAACGCTCCCCATCAAGCTGCTCAGGTCGCTCATACTGCTGGAGCCCCCCCTCGTCACGGGCTTATATGCCGCTCCCCCCCCTGGTCCAGCCCTCCGTCGACGCTCTGACCCCATCGTAGCCAGTAGCGCATCACAGAGACCGCCGCCACAGAGACCGCCCAAGAAGCGGCGCTCGCGCGAGTGCGAGCTCTGGGCGTTGCGCGCGACGCGCGACCAGCCTCTGCGCCGGCGGCGCCACGATCTGACGCCCAGGTACAGCGCACCACAGAGCGCGGCCGCTGCGAGCGAGAGCGTGATGCTGAGCAGTCGCGCGCGCGCCGCCTGGTCGGCGGTGAGCGAGTGCTTGGCGGCGGTGAAGTAGGGGAGCGGGTTGAGCGGCGGCATCCTGGGGAGTGGCGAGGGCGGTGGCATCGGTGGCGAGGGAGGGGGCGGTGGCCGCGGCGGCAACGGCGGCGGCGACGACGGCTCGGGCGGCGACGACGGCGGCGGCGCAGGCGGCGGCGGTGGCGGCGGCGGCAACGCCGGCGGCCATGGCGGCGGCGCACACGGCGCGTCTACGCAGACCATCGACGCGAGGTAGTGTTTCTTGACAAGCTGCCAGGTGCACACGGCGCCTATGGTGCCCGCAGTAGAGACCGATGCCGAGCACTCCTCCTCTGTGAGCAAGTCGGCACAGCGTTTCGGGAACACGTCGGCGCGGCCGTCACGCTCGCACCATAGTTGTGCGGCCACTGAGGCGAGCGCTGAAGCGGTGGTGGTGGTGGTGGCAGTTGAGGCAGCGGTGGCGGCGGTGG
>MDSY01009734.1_pt1 | contig 13755 bp, 10 predicted proteins | sample 811131 | NCBI WGS metagenome assembly MDSY01 (sample SAMN05326643, study PRJNA326480) | marine metagenome | isolation source: seawater | place: Atlantic Ocean: South West | collected 2010
ACCATGGGTCCAAAGATGGACCTTGCACCAGGAGCACTCACCGTGACCAACCCTGCTGGTGGTTCATCGTACAAGATCGGTGATAGCCTCACCCTTCAATCAACCATTAGCAATGTGGGAGATCTTGATTATTCAGCAGGCGGAGATATTGAATTCTTTTACAAGAATGGCGTGAACTTCGTGACCATCGATACCGTTCCACTCAATGCTATCTCAACAAGTGGATCTCAAGCCGCTTCAGTTTCTTTCGATACCTCCTCGTTGCCAAGCAACGGATGGAAGACAACCTTTGGTGTTCGCCTCACTGGTTTAGTCGATGAAACCCAGAGTGCAAACAACATGGCTCAACAAGAACTCGACCACGACCGCCCACCATTGGCCAAAAAGGCTCAAGTTGAAGGCTCCAACGTGATCGCTCGAGGCAATCAATTTACCATCCTTGCAAAGGGCGATGCGGACGACAATGTCGATACAATTGAGACAATGACCTTCAACATCGAAGTCTCACCTGCTGGCCAGAACCAATGGACAAGCAGCATCGTTTCCGGTGGCGAGACCATCCTCTATCCAGCTTCTTCCAATGAAGGAAGGGAATACGTTCTGAACCCTTCAATGGACATGGCATCTGGTTGGTACGATATTCGTTCGCAAACAGTGGACAACCGTGGTCAAACAAGCGCCTGGATCGTAACACCCGGTACTGACGGATTCAAGTTGGCGAATGGCATCCCTTCAATCGTTGCAGAACCAATCCCTTCAGTTCTTTGTGATGTGACTACCATGCTCGACATGACAGGCCACGTTTCAGACCCCGAAACCGCACTGAGTGATCTGACCATCTCATCTGACAGCCCTTCCTTTGTGGCATGGCATCCTGAAACGACAGAAATCGAAGTGAACTTCGCCTGGGACGAAATTAACGGCTGCCCGTTGAACCAACAAGGCATGGAAATCCGAGTGGATGATGGAGGAGATTACACTGAAAGCGGTGAACTCCCATACGGCACCCTTCTGTTCAACGTCCTCGAAAACGGTCAACCACGCTGGGAAGGCCTTCCAACCCAAACCATCGAAGAAGGTGGTAGCGGTCAAATTGGACTCCTCCCCTTCCTTTCTGACACAGACGACGCAGGCGCATCAGTGGATGCGAGCACCCTCGCCATCTCGATTGTAAGCAGCACAAATACAGATTTGATCACCTTCACACTCGTGGATTTCACCCTCACTTTTGAGACCACAGATGATGACGTGAATGGTCAAGCCATTGTGACCCTTCGTGCAAGCGACAGCGAACAGATCTCCGAACAATCAATGACGGTTCAAATCAACCCAGCAAACGACGCTCCTCGCATTGACATCGAAAGCATCGAATCGATTCAACTCAAGCGCAATGAACAGATGGTCATCGATTTGGTCTCCCTTGTCAGCGATATCGACAACCCCGCAGCAGAAGCCTTCCTCACGGTCACTCCGTCGGAAGCAGGTGCGGCTCGGTACAACCTCTTGACCGGATTAATGACCCTTCAATTCGAACAAGTCGGTGCTCAAACAGTCACACTTGCGGTTTCGGATAAGTACGACACAAACACATACACAATCAACGTGAACGTATACGACGCCCTCCCTCTTGTTGTTTCAATCGTCAATGACGGCAGTGGGCACATTTATGCAGACATGACTGATACCTACATTGGCCAAGTCCCAACCATAACGATGACGCTCACCGATAACGCTCCAGTCTTCACCTACATGTCGGCGACCTGGAACGTGTGCAACGCCCTTACCGGAACGTGCGATGGTTTGCTCGCCTACGACATGGATGTCACACAATCAACCAGTGGCTGGGTCAATGTTCTCGACATGCCCTCACTGGTCTTTGCAGACCAATCCGCCCGTGAAGACGGTTCTCGAGATCGTGATTATTACGAATTGGAACTCGTTGCTTCCGACAGTTCGGGGGACGACTTCAAAACCCTCACGAAGTTGAAGTGGGAAATCAGTGAAACTGCTCCTACGCCATCAGAGATGGACACAGCAACCCTCGAATCACACGTGTTCAACCTCCTCGCTTCAAAGGCCTCACTTGAAACTGCAATTGCTGATTCTGCCGGTGACACCACTGGGTTAGAAGCAGATCTCGCTGATGTGAAAGAGGACTTGGATCTGGCTTGTGCAGATGCCCGAGCTACATGCCCCACAGAGGGTACATCCGATTCTTCGGTCGAAGATCTCTCGGAGGGACTCCCGATTGAAACTATTGCGCTCATCGCTATTGTTGTGGTGATTGCTGCGCTCCTCGGTCTCCTCTTCACCCGAAGAGGCAGCAACGGAAGCGACGACAACTGGAATGCGGCAACAGTTCCTGCACATGATGTCGTAGCCAACTCAATGTATGGAGGTGCTCAGGCAATCTTCCAAGCACCAGCACCAGTTATTCCTCAAGCGCCGGCAGGAGGACCACCATTGCCACCCGGAGGTTTACCCGCCGGATGGTCCATGGAACAGTGGGTCTACTACGGTCAACAATACCTTGACGACCAAAGGTGAAGCCAATTTACCCTCGCCATGTTGATACATGGTGGATTGTAAACCCCTAAAGGGGAGTAGCGTGGAGGAGAGACTGTGACCGAAGATACTGATGGCATGGACGCCCCTCTCGAAGCGGTTGATTCCCCCCTTTCAATCACTGAAGAGCAAGCTGCTCCTATCGATGATACCGAAGTTACCGTTTGGGCTCCTGAACCCTCGACGGATGCTGATGACGTCATGGTTGACAGTGTTGAAGAGTGGATCAAGACCGTTGACTTTGAATCCACGGAAGACGTACCCATCCCCGACCGTTTGGTCGACCAAGTTATCGGTCAAGAAGCAGGGTCTGTCGTGATCAAGAAAGCAGCCGAACAACGACGCCACATGCTGATGATTGGCGACCCAGGTACCGGTAAATCCATGCTTGCAAGGTCAATGACCGACCTTCTGCCAAAGGATGCGCTCGAAGACCTCCTTGTCTACCCAAACGAAGACGATGAAAATGAACCTCGTGTTCGCTCGGTCCCTGCAGGCCGTGGCGACCGGATTGTCAAAATCCAGAAGGAATCGATGCGCACTCAGCGCGAACGCTCACAAAAGATGCTACTGATTGCCTTTGCAGCAGTCGGTTTCCTCTTGCTCATTGCTACCCTGCAGTCAGGGGACATCATTACCCTGTTGTTCGGTGGGTTCCTGCTCATGTTCGGTTACATGTTTATTCGTGGACGTTTGAGTTCTGGTGATGAAAGCCGTATACCAAAGGTACTCGTGAAGCATGAAAACACCTCGCCTTCACCGTTTGTGGATGCGACCGCTACCCTTTCTGGTTCCTTGCTCGGCGACGTGCGCCACGATCCATTCCAGTCCGGTGGCATGGAGACCCCAGCCCACGACCGTGTCGAACCAGGAGCCATACACCGTGCACACAAGGGCGTTCTCTACATCGACGAAGTGAACCTTCTCCGGCTTGAGGAACAACAAGCCTTGCTCACCGCAATGCAAGAGAGGGCGTTCCCAATTTCGGGTCGTTCAGAGCGTTCGTCAGGTGCCCTCACGAAGACAGAGCCCGTTCCCTGTGACTTCATTCTCATCGCTGCAGGTAACTTGGATGCCATCCAAGGTATGCACCCAGCATTGCGCAGCCGTATTCGCGGCTACGGCTATGAGGTGTACGTCAATTCTGAAATGCCGGACACAGCGCGCAACCGACGCAGGCTGATCCGTTTCATTGCACAAGAGGTTCGAAGGGACATTGGAACCAGTCGAGAAATTCCACACTTTGAGAAAAGCGCAGTTGCAATTATCCTAAGAGAAGCACAACGCCGTGCAGGTCGCCGTGGAAAACTCTCACTTCGACTCAGAGAACTCGGTGGTCTCGTGAGGATCGCAGGTGACCTGGCCATGGAAGAAGGCGCCCCTCTCACTACAGCAGCCCACGTGCTTGGCGCCCGAAACATCGCAAAGCCACTCGAGCAACAAGTTGCAGACCGAATGATTGAGCGTCGCCAAGATTACGCACTGGTCGTCAATTCTGGTGAGCGCATTGGGCGGGTCAACGGGCTTGCAGTCCTCGGAGCAAATTCGGGTCTCTCTGACTTCAGTGGTATCATGCTTCCAGTGGAAGCGCTCGTGACTCCTTCCCAAGGTGGCGGTGGTAAAATACATGCAACTGGAGGACTGTCTGACTTGGCCAAGGAAAGCGTGACCAATGTCAGCGCAGTGATCAAGAAGTTAACTGGAAAAAACATTTCAGACTATGACATCCACATTCAATTTGTAGACACACATGGTGTCGACGGAGATTCTGCTTCAATCACTATCGCAACAGCAATCATTTCGGCTTTAGAGAGCATACCAATTCGTCAAGACTTGGCCATGACAGGATCTCTTTCAGTCCGTGGAGAAGTCCTACCAATTGGCGGGGTTACTGCGAAAATCGAAGCGGCCGCCCGTTCAGGAATCAAGACCATTGTCATTCCAAGAGCGAACATGCAAGATGTACTCCTTGATACGAAGTACGAGGAAATGGTCGAAGTTGTCCCCGTTGACACATTGGATGAAGTTATGGAATTTGCACTTATCAAGCATGCCGAAAAGGCAGGCTTGGTCGAACGTCTCGGCGCCGTTATCGACCGCCTGACGCCTTTGCCAAGCAATCTGCCATCGGCTTGAAGAAGCCTTACCAGTGCAATTTCTAACCATCCCAAGCGTTGGGTACAAGAAGGCCGCGCAGTTGGGGACATCGATGGACACAACAGCATCCACCAAGCCTAGCGTCGTGGACGCGAGCAAAGGTGCGTTGTTTGTGCTGTTTCTCGTGACTGTTATCGACATGATTGGTTTTGGAATTGTGATTCCTTTTCTGACCTACTTAGTCGAAGACCTCACTCCAGCATCGCAAGAGGCAAGCATTGGGATATGGGTTGGTGTCCTGATGACCTCCTACTCAGCGGCGCAATTTCTGTTCGCTCCATTTTGGGGCTCGCTTTCTGATCGCATCGGACGACGGCCAGTCCTCATGGTTGGTCTGGTGGGTAACACGGTCTTCTTTGCAATGTTTGGCCTCGCAAACACCCTTCTCATGGCCTTAGTAGCCCGTTTCCTTGCGGGTGTGTTCAACGGCAACTTAGCTGTTGCACGGGCCTACATTGGGGATGTCAGTACCCCTCAACAACTGGCGACAAGGATGGGCCTCATCGGTGCCGCTTTTGGTCTAGGTTTCACCTTTGGACCTTTTATCGGCGGCGAACTCTCCGATCCTGCAAGCCGTTGGGCCATCTTTGAAGGAACTGTTTTTGATGCCAATCCTTACTTTCTCCCGTGTGCTGTAGCCAGTCTGCTCTCCATTCTTTCGTTGCTGGTTGCGGTGCGTAGTTTGCCTGAATCACTCCCATTAGAACGACGTACACAAGGGGCCCGTAAATCTTGGAGCAGCGGCATGGTGTCGACCATGAAGAGCACGGCATCGATGCTTCGTTCTGGTAGTGTTTCTGTCGTAATTTGGGTTTCAATGCTGTTTATATTTGGCTTCACAATTATGCATGCTGTATTCATTCTCTACACTCAAATGTCGCCTGCCGATGGAGGTCTCGCCTTTTCAGAAGCTGAAAACGGGCGAGTGTTCGCCATGATTGGCGTGACGGGTATTTTGACACAGGCTCTGCTCATTGGACCCCTCAGCCGGAAGTTTGGCACTCGACGTTTGATCCCCATTTCGATAATTTTGACCGGTGTTGGTTTGGTTTTGATTCCATACACACAATTTGAGAGCCGCTGGATTCATATCCTGATTGTGGGTGCTTTGATCTCAGTTGGCAACGGACTGTTTCAGCCATCATCATCATCCTTCCTTACTCGAATTGCTAAATCAGAAGGTTATGAATTAGGAGTCGTCATGGGTGCGCAAGAATCAGTCGGTGCTCTGTCCCGGATTCTTGGACCCCTTACAGGAGGATTTGTCTGGGTCTTCACCGATGCACGCGAGTGGCCTCTTGATTACCATACAGCGTTCCATCTGTGCGGTGTATTGATGATTTTAGCAGCCCTCATGTCCCTTCGCTTGCCAATGTTGCCAAATGATGATGCACCGTCCTCCACTCAACCGTTGATTGAATCTGAGTAGTCGGGATTATCTTCAAGAGTACTGCTGTGCACGCAAGCACATGGAACAAGCAAACACGGCTTGGGATTCAGGTCGCTTTAATCGACGTGTTTCCACATTTGCACACGTACTGATCATCGTTACTTTGGCAGTGGTGTGGCTGATTTTACTGAAAGGTGTTCTTCAACCCTTTTTCATCGCTCTTGGGATTTACTTTGTCTTGAAACCTGGTTCGGATTACCTTTCCACAAATGGTTTCCCCGTCATTCTTTCTTACCTCACGATGGTGATGCTCACCCTGCTCTTTGTGTGTTCAGCTGCCTTTTTCGCCTACTACCAAGCCGCTGAAATCATCGAGGATGAAGCAAAAATGGATGATTACAACAGATTGCTGGAAGAACGTTGGCATGACCTCAAATCCACATCGCTTGTTTCAACAGCTTTTGAGGATGAAGAGGCAATGAACAACACCCTCGTGGAAGATTTAGCATCTTGGGGGGTGTTAGAAAACGACCAGGAACTTTCTGATGCTGCCGTTGGTATGCTTGCAGGTGTCGGGTCACTTCTTGCGACGAGCGTCACAGTTATGTTTTTCTTGATTTTCATTATTTTTGAAGCCAGCCTTTTGCCTGGTAGAATTGAACGGGCTTGGCCCGGTGGAGCGAGCGATCGAGTTCAGATTATTCGTGCTAAAATTGAAGCAAGCGTGAACACCTACATCGTGGTGAAAACTGGTGTAGGGCTTGGTACAGCCGTTTGTGCAGGTCTCGTCATGTTGGTGTTTGGGATTGATTTGTGGTTCACATGGGCTTTGCTGACGTTCCTTCTAAACTATGTTCCTTACATCGGTTCCTTAATTGCAACGTTACCACCAATCGTGCTTGGCCTGATCCTGCTTGAACCAGCATCGCTGACATTGTTGATCTTGTTGTTATTGACAAATCAACAACTGTGGGGTCAAGTCATTGAAACACGATGGGCAGGCCGTGCGTTAGACCTTTCACCTGTGGTCTTGCTGTTAGTCACAGCCATTTCGTTTGCAGGATGGGGAATCTTAGGCATGATTTTGGCCGTGCCATTTGCGGTGATCATCAAGATTGTTCTCGAAAATATCGAAGCGACTCGACCCATTTCCATCCTTCTCTCAGAACGCGCTCCATCCATTGATGAAGCATGGGAAGAAGCAATGAAAGATGGAAAGTTGTCTTCCTTTGAGACACAGTCACTCACGCAGTTGCAAGAAGTCTTGGGTTACTCAAACCGTGAAATTAAGCTGATTTCTGGCCGGATTGCCGTTGATCGCGTGCTTCGTCGAGGTAAAATCAGTGATGATCAATTAGATTTGATAAACGAGGTAGCAGAGGAACTGCGCCACCATCAAGAACTGTCTTCTCAAATTTCAGCCACGCTTCACCAAGGTAAACTGGACAAAGAAATGCGGCCGTTGTTGAAGAGCCTCCGCAATGCGATCGAGGAAGAAGAATAATCAAAGGACTTCAGTTAGGATTTTTTCTAATTCCGTGTTGATCATTAGAATCAATGTGCCAAATTCCGGAGGGATGTTGGGGTCTTCGTAGAGTTCTTCCAATTTTGATTGAGCCATAGCAATGCGAACATCAATTTTTTTTGCCTTGTTAAGTAACCAGTTTTCACAGGCTTCTTTGGCCTGGCGACGGATGTTGCGTGGGACTTTTGGATCATCAATTTGGTTGATGACTGTGGCTACTTGTTGAAGACGAGTTTCGATGTCCATGATTACAGCCCCTTTGGTCGATACCTGTTGCTGTGTGTAGGCCGTCTTTAAGTTGATTGCACACACCCGCACACCATGGACATCAGCGAAACAGACCTCTTAGGCTGGTCGCGTATCTTTGCCCTCACCCTTGGTATGGGCTGGGCTGCATGGATGGATCACAAAGAACGAAGGGTCGACAATGAACACTGGCTTGTCTGGGTGAAACCAGCCCTTTTCCTTTGGACTCTTGATTTGATGAACCAAGGTGCTGATTGGACCATTTACCTCACTGCCTCAGCGGTCGTGGCTTACGCCAGTGGCGCTGTTCTTGGCCGCCCTTCAATGAAGGATTTGAAAGCAGGTTCGAAGATGGATATTACAGTGACAATTTGGTACATGATCAGCGCCATCGGTTTGGTTATGGGTGCCGTTCTGTATCAGGCCTCGAACCCTCTTGATGTCATGCTCGGTAAGGACACAAGTTTGGGCGCATTGTGGTGGCGTACACTTTCTGTCCTATTCGTCATCATCATTATTGACCTCGCTTGGCGACTTCGGTTGCTTCATGGTGGCGCAGATGCGAAGGCTTTGATGTGGGTCGCTTTGTTGATACCAGACTGGACAACAGTCCCTCTTTCGCTCTCCCAAGCAACTTCGACAGCATACGTGGCCTTACCACCTAGCCTTTCATTGCTGATGTGGGGAGGGTTGAGTTTCTTGGTGATTCCGTTCATACTGCTTGGTCGAAACCTCTTGGCAGGCCATGTTCAATCGATAGGTGACCTGCGCCTCGCATGGCATGCATCGAAGATTGAAAGAAATGAAGTCCTCAACAAGCACGTGTGGCTTTTGACAACATTGATTGATCTTCCAGATGGTACGACCGGCGCGCATCATCGAAATAGAGCGCCAAGGACAACCCCAACAAGAGCCGCGCTTGAAGCATCGCTCAAAACGCTAGAAGAGGCTGGAATCGACCAGGTATGGGTCAGTTCAAAACTGCCACTTTTGGTGTTCCTTTTCCCAGCAATACTGCCGTTGGTGTTGTTGGGTGACCCAATGGTGTTGATTTTGCCCCTGCTTGGATTATGAACCAATTGGGGCTAAATTGAATGCTCAATCATGCGCCCTTGCGTTCGGCGTTCTTAGGCCGTAGGCCCTTGTAGCCGCACTTTCTGCAGCGTGCGGCACGCCATGCGTTACGTGCATTACACTTCATGCAAATCTTAACGCGAAGCAAGCGCTCCTCTGCTTCGGGGAATCGTGCCATACCACAGCGACAAACTCCCCCTATTTAACCACAACCGAACAGCACAATATGGCACAGCGTACCCTTTTCTTCGCTGAAGATTTTCCCAGCCAATGTGTAAAGCAGTGTTGAAAACCCTCGGCCGCTACGCAATACCATGCGTGTCCTGCGCCTCCCCGGTATTCATCACGATTCCAACGTCGTAGTGGTCGCAGGTTCAGCTGGTGCTCTGCTGATTAACGCCGGGACCTCATGGTATCAAACCCTCCAAGTTGAACGAGTAAAGGGCTTGCTTGGCGAGGATGGAACCCTTGACCGTATTCTTCTCTCAAGCAAGAGGTATCCTTGCTCCGGGGCAGCCCGCTATATTTCTGAAATGTTTGGGGATTGTCCTGTTCACATTCATGAGGAAGGACAATCTGCCCTGGAAACTGGTGATTTTTTTACGACATGGGCCAACCGTTACGATTCAGATATGCCACCACTTCAAACTGAATCCTGTGAGGATGGAGAGGTTTTCGCTTTGGGCGATGGTCAATTGGAAGCCCTCCATACGCCGGGTTGCTCTCCAGATGCCATGAGTTATTGGATTAAGGAGCAGAGCATGATGATCGTTGGATGCTTGCTGCCACGGGCGGATCGCCCAGCCCGTTGGGATTTACCTGGTGGCTGTCTTCCTGATTTGATCCTCAGTATAGAACGAATCCAACGCCGTCAGCCGTCGGCGATTGTCCCCATGCAAGGTCCAGCAATTCGTGGTAAAGCACATGTCCAGAAGGTGTTGAATCAACATCTCGACTTTCTAAGAGGGTGTGAAGCACGACATGGTGCTCCACCAAAATCTTGGGGCAGGCCTGCTCCCACCGCGATGTGGTACACATCTCACCCACCTTGGTCACTGGAAGAAAAGGAATCTGTTTAGGCCACGACCGGTAAATCGAGCATGAGTGGTTGGGGGTGCTCGACCCTACGTTGTTCTGATTCCAAGATTTTAGCACGTCGGCTTGCCCGTTTCTGGGCTTTATCTTCGAATGGTTTCGTACCATCAATCGATGTGGTTTGAGATCCATCCATCGAGTAACTGGCACGGTTCCATCCACTTTGAATGTGAATCACGTGCTTGCGGAGTCTCATGCTTGTGATTGGTCCATCGTGCGTGAACAATTTGATGCCTCGTTTGGGGACCTGCGCACCAACCATCCATACTTGTCCGGTTTGGGTTGCCACAAGGAACGAAGTATCACTCGATGAGACTGTACACATGGATCGAACAACACCGCCTTCAACTGAGAATTTGTCGACCCGTTCCATGGTAGGGATGGTGACAAGCGTCACACCACCATGTGCGTCGCCAATCACAGCAGTCTCCATTTTCATCGAGGGCCCTTGGAGGACAAGCATGACCGTGGCAATAGCATCCAGTTTTACTCTGCGGTTTGTTCCATGATGGGGGCGCCATTGAACGATTCCATCATCCATGGCTACAAGGCATCCTTCAGGTGTGACGAGGCTTCGGACAACAACTCGGGTGTTCATACAACAGAAAGCAGAGCCGGGGGTACTCTTTCTTTGGGTACACCCATGTGGTGAAACTGAAAGTGAAGTTCAGTAGGTGTCTTCAGCCTTGTTGTCCTTCTTCCACTTTCGGTAGCAGGACTTGCATACCCTGACCCGACCTTTTCGTTGAGTGTAGCCACTGTCGCCCCATACGTCGATCGCATTATCAATCGAAAGTGAACGGCCACCAAAGCTCTTGTCAGCGAATCCATCGCATCCGTTGATGCCGCATGGCATTTCGCCTTCCTTCTTTGATTTCTTTCCGCTGATGTCAACAATATTGCCAGAATCAGCCTTGTGCTTTCGCGCCTTTGCTTTGAAGCCCATAGTTCACAGCACCAGCCTTCGATTCATCAAGGTTGCCACTGCTCAACGTCTTCATTGCTCTGATACATAGCCGAGTTGGCTAAGCAATCCATCGATTAAGCGAAGCAAACCTCGAAGGGTCACTTCAGACACGTTGGCCACATTGCATACTTCGGACTGCGTGCGGGGCGAGCCCGATTCAGACGATGCTTTGTAGATCAGTGCTGCTGCAACACCCATTGGTTTTTTGCCTTGCCATATGTCTTCATGCGGCTGTATGGCAGACCAGAGGTGGCCCACTTGGATGTGGGTGTTTGGCGGAAGTTGCAAATCAGAAATGAACTTGTCAAAATACTGGTCCGGTGAGGAGATTTTGTGGAGGTTGAGTCGGCGTGAGACTTGCCGGATCAACCTTGACAGTTCCTTTTCTGCCACGTTGAACGCTTGGGAGATGTCGGGGATTTGGCGGGGCAAGTTCTCTTGTCGTGCAACCAGATAGGTGCACGCTGCTGTAACACCAGCAATCGAACGGCCGGTGACGAATCCTTCGCCAGAAAGACGGCGGTACAAACGAGCAGCTTCTTCTTGGAGCGGCTTGGGTAGACCGGAATTGTCTCGGATGAATTGGTTGGCGCGAACGAGGTTTCGTTCTCGGCTCTTTCGAGTTTTGGAACGCTCGTCAATGACCCGTCGGCGGCGCCATTCCCTTCGGGCTTGGGACGAGATTCCGTGCCTTCCAGCTGATCCCGTATTCAAATCACGAACATCGATCGTGGTGTTGAGACCTTTGTCTGCCAGGGTGTAGGTGAGGGGTTGACCCACACGTGAACGGTCTTGGCTGCGGTCCCGGTTGGTCCATTCGGCCCCGGGATCAATGACGTTTTCCTCAACCACCAGACCACATGCATTGCACGTAATCTCGCCTCGGCTGGCATCAAGTTGCCAGTCAACGGCGCCGCAATCTTCGCAGGGTCGGGTGTGTCCTTCGACGGTGCGACGGACTGGGTGGCTAATGTTTCCAGCATCTTTCTCGATGCGTGAACTCGTATTCAGGCTGTCTTTTGGGGTTTGTGTGTTTTGTTCCATCTTCTCAACTTCTTGTTCAGTAGTTGAGAACCTCTCTATTTAAAACCCTGTATGGGGGTACTCTGCACTTACTGCATGACCTCTCGTAGGATAGACGGTGTGTTTGGGGTTCTCTTCAGTAAGCAGGAATGATGCTCAAGTGAATATAAAGGGTTGTTTCGATAAGGGTTGAATCCGATACGATGGTTCGAATTGAAGCAAGGAAGAGTTCAAAGACGGTACGCGGGTGCACATGAATTGGAGAAGACTATGCCTGCAACCGTCGTTCTTGGTGCACAATGGGGAGATGAAGGAAAAGGGAAGTTGGTGGACCGAATTGCAGAACAAGCAACATGGGTTGTTCGCTTCCAAGGCGGCAACAACGCCGGTCACACCGTTGTTCTGGGCGAACAAGTTCTCAAATTCCACCTCTTACCATCTGGAATCACTCGTAAAGAATGCAACCTCATTCTCGGTGACGGCATGGTGATTGATCCGTGGGTCCTCAACACTGAGCTTGTCGGATGGGACGAATCAACTGGTGAAGACCCTCGTGGAGAGCGCTTATTCATCAGCGAGCGGGCTCACATCATTTTACCCTACCACTGCATCCTCGATGGCCAAGACAAGAAGATTGGAACCACTGGCCGCGGCATTGGACCGACTTATGCCGACAAAATCAACAGGATAGGTTTGAGGTTTGGGGATTTGGCAGAAGTCGATGGCGACCAAGCATGGGTTGCTTCGACCACGAGCCGAATGAACGCAAGTTTGGAAGCTGCTGGTTGTGAAGACCGGATTACTGAAGCAAAACTCGCCGAAGATATCGCATGGATTCACTCGACCTATTCTTCCAGCATTGCCAACACTGGCCTGATGCTTGATAATGCTCTCAAACTCGGTGAGCATGTGATTCTTGAAGGGGCTCAAGGGTGCCTTCTTGATATCGACCAAGGGACCTTCCCATACGTCACCTCCTCAGTAACTTCTCGAGGAAATGCAGGACATGGCGCTGGCATCCATCCAGGCCATGTGGAAGATGTAATTGGCATCACCAAGGCATACATCACTCGTGTTGGCCACGGTTCGATGCCCACTGAACTCGAAGATGAAGTCGGCGATCATCTTGGCACAGTCGGTCATGAATTTGGAACCACTACGGGGCGTAAGCGCCGGTGTGGATGGTTTGACGCTGTGGTTATGCGCCATGCTCAACGGGTGAATGGATTCACCGGACTTGCCCTCACGAAATTGGATGTGCTTGGTGGGCTTGAAGAACTCAAGATTTGTGTTGCCTATGAATTGGATGGAAAAGAGATTTTGGAAATGCCTGCAAGTGCGACTGCACTTGCGCGCTGCAAACCTATTTACATCAGCATGCCCGGGTTCCCAGGCCATTCGCTGCAAGAGTGGTTAATGATCGCTAAAAAAGCCAACAACGATGGTGTTGGATTTGCAACGCTCCCTACTTCTGCTCAATTGTACATCAAGAAAATCGAAGCACTCGTCGGCGTTCCGTGCACCAGTGTTGGTGTTGGACCAGACCGCGATGCAACGATTGACCTCGTACAAGCGTGAACCCTTTCATTGCGTTTTGGGGTGAAGACTCAAAAAGGTGAGGCACAACCGTTGGCTTACAGGGGCGTTTAGCTCAGTTGGAAGAGTGCTTGGTTTGCAACCAAGATGTCGTGGGTTCAAATCCCACAACGTCCA
>MDSY01089663.1_pt1 | contig 13752 bp, 8 predicted proteins | sample 811131 | NCBI WGS metagenome assembly MDSY01 (sample SAMN05326643, study PRJNA326480) | marine metagenome | isolation source: seawater | place: Atlantic Ocean: South West | collected 2010
ACTCGAAGAGCGGCCACATCTCGGGTGACCGCCACGCCTCGCCCAGAAGCACACTGGGGTCGAAAGGAGATGGTGGCGCGCGCGGCGCGTCTCCGCGAGCCGAGGCGCGCGAGGCGACGCGAAGCGCAGGTTCTGCCACGGCGGCACCCGCAGTTGGCGCCGAGCTCGAAAACGGCGGCGCCTGGCGCTCGGCGTTCACGGAGGCGCAGAACCAAGCGGCGTACGCCACACGCGTGCGGGCTGTTTTCGACCCTGCCAACTTCGGGTCGCGAAACGCCGCGGCCTTGGGCGCGAGCGCGAGTACAATGCCGGCGCGTTTGAGCGAAACCGAGCTCGCTGCGTTGGTCGCCGCGGCGGATGCGTCGCTGGACGATTTCGGCCCAAACGCCGAACCCCTCGCGGCGGATACCGAAGTTCCGTATTAGACTGATTAGACCGACATTATGAATTATTTATCACTGAACACACAACACATATCATTGGATACTTTCTTTTTCTTACGAGCATCGAGCTAATTGGACGTATCATTGAATACTACAACCGCAACCTACTGAAACCCACAGCTACCCGATATCGTCCCGGACGCCTGCATCCCACTCTCGTTTGGTGTGTGCTTTCGGAGGCCTTCCTTCGCCGCCCAACTTCGTTACGCTGATTAGCCCAACCTTCGTTTCCAGCGTCTCGATTCGCGTCTCGATTCGCTCAAACGCAGCGAACACGCCGCGCTCCATGCGCGTTAACAGAGATTCGATTCGGTTTATTTTTTTCTCAAGGGAACCAACGGTGTCGTCGCTCGCGTCCAGCTTCTTCGCGGCATCGGCGCGTTCGGTGCCGTTTCGAGAACTGCTGCGCGTACCCGCCATCCCCCGGAGCATTTGCAACATCATGGACGCGGACGCGTTTGACATCCCCGCCGCACTGCACGGCGGGGGGGGGAGCCCCGCCGCGGACCGCGTCGCCGCTTCAAGCGTCGCCAGACGAAGCGGCGAGCCCATGGGCACGGATGGAGGGGTTTGATGAGTTTGATGGAGAGGAGTTTCACTTGTTTTAAGGGAAACCTTTTCACTCGTTTCGTCGCTCGTCGTCGCGTGGGGTGCGTTTTGCGTATCGATTTGCAAGTCCATCGAAGGCGCCAGCGCGCGTCGAACATCCAGGTGTCGTCCGTCTTTCAGCTCCACGACCACGCCGCGAAGACCGATGTGTGCGTGTTGGTCTGTGCCAGCGCCGTTGGACGAGACGAACAGCCGCACGACCAGCGCGACGCACGGCGTGGCGCCGAGCTCGGCGACGCACTCGAAACAATTTGGGGATTCGGCGGTCGGGGATTTCGGTGACTGCAAGACCGAGGCGCGCACGGTCTTGACGTACGCCCGGTCGTACGATGACGGGCGAACAGCGTACAGCTCAACCGTTCGCGCACCGCTGACCACGGCCACGGCGCGCACGGAAGCACCCTCGGGGATGGGCACAACCACCTCACAAGGCAGGTTGGATGGAACGCCCGACAGTGTAATTTGGCGACCACTTCCGGATGAAATTTCCGCTATTCGACGCTCCATTGCTCCGTCTCCGTCAGCTGACGTGGAGACCACGCTGACGCGCTCCTCCAGCGCGCCGCCGTCATCGCCGTTTTCCACGACACAGTGCCACGAACACGTCGGCGTCACCCCATGCGATGACATCGCGCGACGCAAAGTGTATGTACAACGTAAATGTTCCCTGATCGAGTGAAGCAATTTATTTTGGAGGAGCTGCTGCTGAACCTAACATGGTATATTACAACACTACACGAACGTCGCGGACGGTCGCAGGCTTAATTTCCTCACGCTCTCTTCCTGTCTCACCCTGGCGCGCGCGGCGCTGTGCCTGGGTAGCCCGAGCACGTCGCCTTTGTCTAGCGACGTCGCCGGAGGGGTCTGCGCGTTTCTCCAGGTCCAGTTGCCCACTGCGGCGACCGCGCTCGCGCCGGGCGTCCACACCTCGCCCGCCACTAAAGGCGAGGCGCCCAAGGTCAGATTGGAGTACTCCCTGACCACGCCCGGCGTCCGCCGCGCGAATGCGAGCCGTTCGCGGCGTGTGTCACCCGTGACGCGCATTGCGCTGGAGGCCCCCGAGCGCATGAACGAGGCTCTCGCGTTTTTGGGAGCGCCGCGATTGGCTTTTTCGCACCGTTCGTCGACGTCGTCGCGAAACGAACGTACACTCGCCACTTCCAACGCCTTTTCTTTCAGTCGTTTTTCAAACCCAAACCCGCCGACGTTGTCGATGTCGTATATACGCGCCCGGCGTGCTGCGCTTTTCCGTTCTGCAAGCATTTCGGAAGCCTTGTCCAGACTGCGCATCTCCTGCTCAACCGAAGTGCCGACGAACGAACCCAGCGGCGCGCCGTTTTTGACGTGTCCACTCGCCGTCGCGCCGATCAGCGGGTTCCCCACGCGTCGCCCGAGCGCGTCCGTCGGCACCACCGTCCCACCCACACGGCCGTTCGCAATCAAGCGCGTGGCGTAAGCGGAACATGCCTTGACATGTCGTGTCTGTAGGGCGTCTGAATCGTGGTGTGGGGCGAAAAAACCGCCTCCCGTAGAGGCCGCGCCCGCCAAACGCGCGTTCCGGCGAGGCACCGCGGGGTTGAGTTCGGTTTTTGAAGCCGTCTTGTTTTGTGTATCGCGCGTCGTTCGGTGAACAGCACGAACGCTTCTGGCGACGGATTTCCACCGCTCAGGTGGGCTCGCCACGAGCCTGCCGTCCGCATCCAGGGTCCCGGCGTTCTTGACGGGCGACGCCGAGGCGAAGTATCCGGGCTTGTGAGGTAGCTTGTCGGCGCGCGCGAACGGGCGCGGAGGCTTGTCATGCGGGCCGAGTGTTTTGTGACACGCGTCGTACTTTCGTGCGTTTGCTCGTTCAACGTGCATCGCACGCTGCGTATCTCGCTCGCACTTCACCAGCGGCCGCAGATCAACAGGCTCGCCCAGCGATTCGTCGTGATGAACGGGTTTCAGGGACGCGAAGTGGCGTTTGAAGTCTGGGTTTGATTCGGTGTATTTCTCCGCTGGCTCGCGGTCAAACACCCAGGAGAATTCCTCATACGGACCGTTCGGGTACCGCGACCCAGACACACCGCAGTCCATCGCCGCTTCCCTCCGCATGTCCTGCGCCAGTGGGATGTGCGTAGGGACGGTGTGGAACGGGGGGGGGGTCGCTCGCGCCGCGCGCTTGGATTGGAAAACTCGCCCGAATGCATCGAGCGGGGATTCCAACGATCGGGGCTCGCCACCCCGGGCGTGGGACCGCGTGGCGATGTCGCGCGTCGCCCTCACCGCAGCCTCGCCACGCGTAACACCGGACGTATCGTGTTTTTCGAGGGACGAGTCGCCCCCCCTGGAACACCCCGGGGGCGGACCAGAAACCGCGTTGTCGTCAAACATAGGGCGATTACTGTCGTACGGGCGAATCGCGCGATTCATCGCCTCCGCGGTCAACGAGTCCGCGAACGCGTCAAACGCCCTTTTCGCCTCGAAAGTCACGAGCGGCGCACCCTGGCCATCGCCACCGCCGCGACCGAAGGCCACGCCGGGGGGAGGACGCGCGATCGTGCCCATCGCAGTGACGCAGTCACATCCTCGGCGCCCGATTAAGATCTCACAACAAAATTTCGTTCCGAAAAAGCTACTCGTATGACATCACACTCGCACACAAAAACGTCCTTCTCACCTCCCCTGTTTGTCACCCCGCACGCACCAGGCTCGCGATGACGACGCGTCTCCGTTTGAACCCCGTCCCCACTTGTGGCGCGACTTCTATTTCGTGAACCGGGTGGTACACTAGCAGCGTGCTGCCGGGCTGCAAACGCAGCTCGCGTGCGCACTTCGCGTCGAAAACGACGACGGCGCCCGGCGCCGGCGCGGAGCTCTCGCCTCGGCGAAGCCAGGATGGCGAGTTCGGCGACTCGTCCCGGTTCGTGTCCGTCAAAAACCTTTCGTCGTGGGCGGTACCAGGGTTTAGGGTACCATGGTCCACACGATCCCCCCGCGCAGTTTGTTCCACCGGCACGCACTCCCAGAGACACACCCCCGCTTCCACTCCGCAGTCGCCCACCAACGCTAGTTCCATCGCGACGCCCAAACCGCTCTGTTTCAGTTTTTCGGGAACCGTATCTTCGTCGCATCCGTCGCCGTCTTCCCCGTTTTGTGCTGTGTGGCTGAACTGCGCGGACCGGGCCTTGGCACGGTGCACAAGGCGCTGTAGACGTGCGGTGGGCGCGTTTTGACCGTGACGGTGCGTGGTGCCTCGTTGCGACGCGTTGGTAACGGCGTTTCGTTTGGGAAACGCGAAGACGCCGTCGTCGGTCGCCGCCGCTTTCGTCGGCAAGCGCGACATCGCGGACATCAACCCAGGTGTCGTGTTTTTCTCTCCACCGGCACGACCCACCAACTCCTCGCCTTCCGTGCACAGCACCACGTCTGACAAGCCGTTATCCGTGTTTAAATCTCCGTTTCGGTCGTCACCCCCCGAATCGCTCGCGTCATCGATGCCGTCGTCGTCTTCGTCCGAGTCGGTTGACGGCAAAGGATGAGAGACTAGCGAGCGTGAACCTCCCGATGTTTTCGACAAAATCGTTCGATTCTTCTGCGCAAGCTTCGCACTCGGTTTCTGCGTTCGCGTAGGTTTATGAGTAGGTCGCGGAGGGGGCTCCAACGCACTGAGCGGCACCGCGGCCTTGGTTTGGCCTCGCGAAAGCACGCCGAGCGACGCGAGGGACGCGAGGCCGCCGCCAGTTGGCGAAGTAGTTTTGGCGGTAGCGCGCGCCTCAGCGACAGCCTTCGCGGCGGCTGGGTTCGCCTTGCCTCGAGGCGAGCGCCGAGTCGCGGGTTTAGGTTTTGGTTTTTGGTTTTTGGTTTTGGCGTTTAGTTTAGGGTGGTCGTTTCGCGACGCAATCACCCGCGCCGCCGCCGAGACGTTCCCGAGCGCGCGCTCCAAGAAATCTCGCTCAGCGTGATCCGCATCGGCGGGTGTAGCCGCCCCGGTCGTGGCGCGTATCGGCGTGCGTCTCCGGTTCCCACGTTGCGGCGCTGCGTGTGGAGACGTGTTTGTAGTCCTCGCCGCCGCGGGGGATGCGTCGACGTCTTCGTCGGAGATACTCTCGTCAGGCCGTGTTCCCTCGGAGCGACGCGCGTCGCGGACCCCGCCAGATCTCAGAGCCCCGGGTGTGGTTCGGCCGTCAACGCGCGCGGGAGACCGCGTGTGGTCGTCATCGTCTTCCAGCAGCGTGGGCGGGGGCGCACCGTCCATGCCGTCGTCGAATGCCCACGGCGCTGCGCCCGGCGCACCTCCCCGCGGCGCGAACACACCGCCCTCGCTCGCGCCGTGGCTACCCCTGGAGGCGGAAACGTCCTCGGCATCACCGACGCCCGTGGCGTATCGCGCCATTCGCCCCGCGCGTTCGGCATCAGCATACACCACACGCGGCTGATCATCGTCGTCGATGTCATCCTCATCCATCGCACGTCGAAACGGGTGCTCCACCCGCGCGCACAAGGGCTCTGCGAGACGCATCTCAGATTCGAAGTTTAATTGGAAAACAAAAACAGCTGGGTGGTGAGCTTTTTGAAATACGAGACGCGACGGGCGATGCGTGTCTAAATCATGAGACTCTAACACTAACAACGAAATACTAAACGCACCTACAGCGCTTGTAGCGACGGACACCTCGCGACTAAACCCGCGATGATCTCCGTGCTGACTAAAATTCCCTCTGGGTCGGTGAGCCGGACGACTGCGTTTTTTTCAATCGCCGACGACGTCGCGGATTTTGACAAAAAATCCACAACGTCGGTTTCGCTGCCGTCATCCGCCACCACCGCCAGTCCTTTCGGTTGCCTCGACAACACTTGTAACACTTCATCCACAACCCTGCTTCCGAACTCAATCGTAAGCGCGTCTAACGAAACCCCGTCCCGCGTGCGCAGCCCCAACATCAAACGCTCCAAAAGAGCCTCCGCTCTTAGTGAGGCTCTTAGTTCTTCACGACTCTTTTCATCACCTCCTTCCACCTCACCTTTGATCTCCACGTCCAAACTCATCGCGTCCACAAACGCTTCCCACTGTTTCATCCGCCGCGGCCGGGGTAAACGCGGCGCGTTCGAATCCACGTGCGACGTCGCTGCCATGCCGAACCCGTACCACCCCTGCTTCCCCGAGTTCCAGTACACCTGGTTGTGTTGGCACCGAAATCCGGGCCGGGCGTATGAAGAAACTTCGTAGTGCTCGTAGTTTTCAAGTCGCAAAACCCGCGACGCGTCGGCCAACATCTGCGCGGTGACATTCTCGCCCGGCAATTCGGACTTGTTTTTGCTGTCCTTCTGTTCAACACCTTCCGTGTACCACCGCCCAAACGGCGTGCCCTCCTCGATCTGCAGGTCGTACACGGACACGTGGTCCGGGGATTTCGCAACCGCCTCCAGCAGCGACGCGTTCCACGTGTCAAGCCCGCACCCCGGCAACCCTGAGATCAAGTCCAGCGACCAACTGTATTTTTTATTTATATTTTCGCGCATGTTCCGCCGCGCACTCACCGCTTCTCTGACCAAATCGCACGCGCGGTGCGCATCCTCAACGCTGTGCGCCCTGCCCGCTTGTTGAAGAACACCAGCGTCGAAGGACTGCACGCCCAGGGAAACGCGCGTCACGCCCATGTCGAGGTACCACGCGAGTTTTTCGGCGTCAAACGTGCCTGGGTCCATCTCCATGGAAACCTCTGCGTCGAAACACATGCCGAACTTTTCGCGGAGCGCGCGTAGGATTTTTCCGAGCAGCTCGGGGTGCACGAGCGAGGGCGTGCCTCCTCCGAAGAACACCGTGCGCAGCGGGTGGTTTTTTTTTGCAGATTCAGCGGTGGTACTCGCCGCCGCCGCGGTGGACGGCGCGAGTCGCGTGCGTTGAATCTCGCAAACCAAACGATCCACGTAGTTTTCCATCCCAAACCGCACCGCGTCGCTCTCCACGTTGTCACCCACCACGGAGATGGCGAAGTCGCAGTAGTAGCACCGGCGCCGGCAGAAAGGCAGGTGCACGTACGCGGAAGTCACGGGCTCCAGGGGGGCGGGGTGCCAGTCAGTGGACGAAGAGGTGTCCGATGACGGCGATGACGTCGCGGCGGCGGCGAATGCTCGGGCGCGACGGGGCGCGGCGTTGCGAAGTGCGGGGGTGACACAGAAAGCGCGCGTGGCAGCGCCGTGCGCCGTGCGCGCCAATCCGCTCGCCGCGCGCCGCATGCGGAACCCTTCAACCCGCGGGCAAGGGACACGCGCAGTCGCCGCGCGCATGGGCACACTGAGAAGGATTAAGAAGTGCAAAGTGTTTTTGTTTGCCAACGACAAGGAAGCGAGGAAAGCGCGAAATAGTAATATTCACATTTTCATTTCAACGATGATTACCGACGTCAACGATGATTCCAATTGTAGGTCTCCTCCTCTTGATATCCGCTGTTCTCACTGGCTGGCGAAGCGCGCGGCGCGCGCCGCGAGCTTGGCTTCAAACTCGGGGTCGAGCTTTTTCAGCATCTCGCCCGTGCCAAACGCCTCGGCGCGCTTCTTCTTCTTCTTCTTCTTCTTCTGTTCGCGAGCCTCTGAGTCGGGCGCATCCGCTTTGCGCTTGCCGCTGTTCGGGATCTTCGCGCCGCCGGCGTGCGCCCCCCCGTCGGGCACGCGGCACTCCCGCGCCCAGTGCCCGAGCTTGCCGCAGTTCTTGCACTTGTCCTCCTTCTTGGCTTTGCTTTTCTGCGGCTGGTCGATGTTCTTGAGCTGCGCCTTTTGGCCGTGCGCCCCCCCACCAGGCTGGCGGCACTCCCGCGCCCAGTGTCCGAGCTTGCCGCAGTTCTTGCACTTGTCTCCTTTCTTGGCCTTGGACGGCTGGTTCGCGAACCGCGCGTCGCGTCCGGCGGACTTGTCCCCTTTTTTGTCACCCTTTGGCATTTTTTTAGGGCGGTTCGCCTCCGCTTCTTCCTTGCTGCCGGGCATGGGACGGCCCGTTTTCGCACACTCCAGGCGTTTTTTGTCAAGCTCGGTGGGTTCGAAAGGCATGCCGAAACGATCCGCGCGTTCCTTGCGCTTCGCGATATCAGCCTCGATCGTGGCGACCAGCGCTTTGCGCGCCGCCGCCTCCGCCACGAGCTCCTCGGCGGTTTTCTCAACCTTGGGGGGGGGTGGCTTTTTCTCAGCAGCCGGCGCTTTCTCAGCAGCGGGCTGTGCCACGGGCTGTGCTGCGGGCGCATCAGGGTCCACGAGGTCACCGTCCCCAGCGGGTTCCTCGTCATCGGGGATGTCCTCCAGTTCCTCTTCCTCCTCCGCATCGGCGCCGCCCGCCAGCGATTGTTCTAGTCTCTCCAAAAGCACAGCCTTGATGCCAGTAGAGTCCAGGCCCTTCTCCTCGCACGCGTCGCGGAGTTCCTGAGGAAAGTTTAGGGTGGGTTTAGGGTTAGAGTACATCGTGGGTCTTGTTGGTGTGTGGTGAGCAGTGGAGGTTCGAACGTGGGGACGGCGTTCGATACACGATCCGAGCTCCCGAGATTCGGGTGTGCAAATCCCGCGGCCGGGATCTGGGGATGGACCCTCCGGGTCGGGCCCGTTCGCGTCAGACGCGCCACCCACTCGCGTCCGCGTTGAGTCAAGCGTTAAAGCACGTACCTGGACTTTCATCTTCTTGTACGCGGCCAAGTCAGCCATCGCGAGTGAAGGTGGTGTGGCGGGGCGTTGCGGAATGTACAAAGACGGCACAATTCAAGGATTTGAATTCTGTCGTTTCACGAACGAGTGTTCAGTCAAACGAGCGAGCAGCGAGCGGGCGATATCCGTAGGGCGGGATCGATCCGATGGGATGCAAATCCACAAAGGGTCGCGCTCGGGGTTGTGACCCCTGAACGCGGGACTTGCCCACGCGACTCGAGTTTCCAGAAAATTGACTGCTCATTTTTTTCGTCCCCGTTTCCCGCGCGCGATTTTCACTTTTTAATAAGCACCCGGGTTAACAAAAAGCGCGAGAGTTGAAACCTGATCTCACTTCGGTGGGTGGCGCCAGGTCGCCACACCCACTTGGGCCAGTCGCTCCAACCACCTGGTGATCTCTCAATTCCCTTCGACTCCACGCGTGGTCGCGATCGCGAATCATGGGACGGTATGGACGCGCGTGGAGCTCTTTTCTCGTCGCGCTTCTTTTCGCATTCGCATCGACGGTGCGCGGCCAGACGACATCATCCCTGATGGCCCTTGCGCAATATCTCACGTGTGCGGTGAGGTCGGACGGCGTGGTGATGTGCTGGGGAGTAGGTGGCAGCCTCGGGGACGGCACCACAACCTCGAGTAATGTCCCCGTTGTGACTTACGGTATCACCGCCGGGACGGTGACGAGCTTGGATGCGGGAAACGGCCACACCCTCGCGTTGCTTAATGACGGCTCAGTGAAATGCTGGGGGGCTAATGATTTGGGCCAGTGCGGGGACGGCACCACAACAATCGTGCTCACCCCCATCACGGTTTCCGGCCTCACGGGGACGGTGACGAGTATGGCAAGCGCGCATAATGGTGGTTGCGCCGCCATGCAGGCCGGCGGTATTCTGTGCTGGGGATACAACAGCCATGGCCAGGTCGGGGACGGTGCTACTGGTGTAAACCGTCTCACCCCCGTCGCCGTGTCCGGCATCACCGGCACGGTGACTAAGGTGTACGGTGGATGGTGGCCGGGTACTTTCTGTGCCGTGCTCGAAAGCAGTATTGTCAAGTGCTGGGGGCGAAACGATTTCGGCCAGTGCGGCGACGGTACCACCACAGACAGAAACACCCCGGTCACGATGACCGCCATTACCGAGACGTTCGAGACCTTGGCAATGGGTATGTCCCACGTCTGTGCTCTACTCGAAAGCGGCGCGGTGAAGTGCTGGGGGAAAGGTAGTGAGGGCCAGCTCGGAGACGGTACATCCTTTTCATACACCGGCGTCGCGGTTTCCGGTATCACCACGGCGACGAGCTTGGATGCTGGAGAACATTTCTCCTGCGCTTCGCTTGAAGACGGCTCCGTGAAATGTTGGGGGCAAAACACTTACGGCCAGCTCGGCGACGGAACAAACACACAAAGAAATACCCCCGTCACTGTTTCAGGCATCAGCACGGCGGTCAACGTGGCATGTGGGGTCAGGCACGTGTGCGCCGCGCTGCAGGATGGCGGCATGACGTGCTGGGGATACGGCGGTCAAGGCCAGCTCGGGAACGGGGTTAGTGGTGCCAGCTCAAGCACCCCCGTGGTGGTTGGTTCCCCCGCGCTGGCGCTTTTTCAAGTCATGACGTACACCAGCTCCGGCGTGATCATCACGGTGAGCGCGAACTCCTCCGTGACGCGTCCAGATTACTCGTTATTGGGAAGAGTCTGGGTGGACGGCCCGAGCGGCAACGTGGGGATCGGCGACTTGACGTTGTACAACTCCGCGGCGGCGCCGTCGTCGAGGCTTGAAATCGACGGCAACGAGCAAATCAGGGGCAATTTGATTTTCAACAATGTGAACGGCGTGAACCAAATCACGGTCAACGATGCGTCCGCCGCGGCGTTGTCGCTAACCGACCGAGCCGCCACGCCGACGACGTACTTCACGATAAACAGCATTTCGAAAGTCATAGAGCTGCACGCGCCGTTACAGTTCGTGGGCGACCAAGGGTTGGTCGCCACGCCGAACATGGCGCAAGGGTTGCAGTTCACAGACGGCGCTGGAAACTCAATGTTGGTGTTTGACACGCAAACGGGCGCTGAGAATCTGATCGCGCACGTTCCAGTGAACGCGATTGACACCACGGACGCGTGCGACACGTCGGCCGACTCGACGTGCGCGTTGAAAGCGGCGGTAGTCACGAGCGGAGGCTTGGTAGTAGGGAAGAAGACGTTTATGACTGGTACGTTTTGGTTTTTTTTCCACCTCTCGACTTGTTACGCGAGACTCGCCTCTTCGCTGGCATTTCCATCTTTTTGCCCCTCGCTGACGCCCCTCCCAACACTTTCTTCGACCGCACGTAGGAACGCTTCGCGTGGCTGACCTGACGGACGCGTACACGGACGGGAACGGCGACGTCGACGCGTCCGTTCGTTTGGCGGGCGGCTTGGCGGTTGAAAAGTCGGTGCACGTCAAGCAGAAACTACACGTGTTGAGCGACGAGGACGGCACTGGGGCTGGCGCTGGGGCGTTTGTTGTGACGGGCGGCGCGTCCGTCAACGGGTACGTGTTTCTCGGTAAAGACGCCGGGCATTCCGTCACGGTGGACACCGATTTCGCGACAACCGCGAACGCCGTTTCCATCGCGGCGACGGCGAACAACGACGCCGGGATAACTTTGGCGAGTTCGGGAACCAACGGGTTGATTTCCCTCACCGCGGCTGAAACCGTGACGATTACCGGTCAATCCGCGACGTCCGCGGGGTCGGGAGGGGTCACGCTCGTAGGGGGAGGCGCCGCGAACGCAGGGTACATCAAGTTGCAGCAGGAAGATTCGAGCGACTCGGGAACGCCACGCGACCGCGTGGTGGTGGCGAGCGACGGGAGCGTCACGATTTCCACGAAGTCGGGAAGCGACCTGGTGATGAACAGCGAAGGGAGTGCACCGCGTGTTGTTTCGTTGAACCAGCGAAGAACCGAGGTTTCCAAAGTTGTCGCCATCACGGATGACAAGGACACCACGCCGGTGTTGGCGGTGGTTAACTTGCAAGCGAACAGTGTCGCGAGCGTTTTCATCACCGTGTCGTGCGTCTTAGGAGGCGCGCCTGCGACGTTACACGCCGAGCTGCGCATAGGCCACCACAGCGGCGCCGCGCCTGAACCCAACGCGTCGTCTACGCCGCCCCGAACAGGGTTGGTGAGGGCTACGTACACGAAAGGCGCCGCGGCGAGTGGCGCGTTGGAGCTGATAGTCACGCCCGACGACTCAAACGGCGCGGCGGCGACGAAAGATTTCGTGATTAGTGTGTACGCCGCGGTCGAAAGCGCTTCTTCTAATGTCGCGGCGGAAACGTTCACGCCGACCGACACCACTGCGGTTATCCGCGCCGAGGGAACGTTCGAATCACTCCAGTAAAAACACGCGGGCGGAAATGTTGTAGTGTGTGTAGGAGTAGCAGTGCGAACAGTGCGCACATCCATTTTGTGTGATTACAAATTACTTTTCCGAGTCAGTTCGTTCCAACTCCTCATCACTTTCGTAAATTTCTCGACAAAAACGCGCCAAAATAAGATCGGCCACTCTGCCAAATCAGCACTTGAAGATCCTCTCGCGAAAAGTCCGGTGCAGAGGTGCAGACATCGGCTGCGCTCCGTCCCCCCGTCGGATGCAGGCCTTGCGCTCAATTCAGAGCGCGGGTGCATGGGTGCAAACCCGACGCCGCGATGTCGCCGGTCTGAAGCGCCACGGGCTGCGCGCCGCTCGAAGACCACACCGCGGCCTTCAAACGACGTTTCGCGCCGGCCTCGCGATCGAGCAGGCGGACACGCGCGTGATTGATTTCTACGACCTTCTCGGCGTCCCCGACGATGCGGATGTTAAGACCATCAAACGCGCATACTACGACCTGGCGATGTACTGCCACCCTTATCGTTCAGGCGACGAAGGCAACGACTTGTGCGTCGTTCTGAACGACGCGTACGCGATTTTGAAGGATCCTGTTATGCGATCCAGCTACGACGCCGAGCTCGCCGTTCAACGCGAGGACGACGCGGACGAGTTCACGTGCAAGGCGTACAGCAAGTGGACCACGCGCTGTGCTCCTACTCCCAACGAAACACGCGCCGTGTTCGTGGACGAGTTCACGTGTATTGGGTGTAAGCAGTGCGTCTGGGCGGCGCCGGCGACGTTTCGCATGGACGACGATTACGGCCGGTCGCGCGTGTACGCGCAGTGGCTCAACACGGAGGAGGACATCGACGCTGCGATTTACACGTGCCCCGTGGACTGCATCCACTGGGTGGAGAAGGAGCAGTTGCCTTACTTAGAGCATGTCACGCGGTTCGTGGAGAAGGTCTCCGTAGGGATCATGCAAAGCGGACAGGGACGGCAAAGTGTGACGGACCCGTTTGACGCCGCGTACGCGTACAGGAAACAGCGCGAACGGAAAATCGAACGGAAACGAGTCAAACTGGAGGAAGAGGCGAGGAACGCGCATTGGGCGGCGGAGCAGGAGCAGCAAAAGGAAGAAATGAAGAGGAGCAAGTACGACAACATCGGACAAGAACCGCGGGGGGGGGCGTTTGGTGGAGAGGAGTCTAATAAAACGCGCCGGGAGTACGGCAAGTCCGTGGCGCGCATCAAGGAAACCTGGGCCAACGGCGCGGGTGTTCGGATGGAGACCATGAAACGACGACGGTGGGCGGACTCGGGGGCCACCATACCGGTAGAGCGTTCCCTCGTGCCGCTCCACGAAGTGGAGAGGTGGCGAGAACAGGAAACGGAAACGGTGGGAGCGGCGCGGTGAGCGTAACTCCTCAGTTTGTAATTTATGTCACACTTTTTTCTATTCGACACCCTCTGCTTCCCAGTTCCCACTCATCATCGTGGAAGATACGGGTCGCTCTCAGCTTCGTCCAATCACTCTTCGCATCGCTTGCAGCATGTCGAGTGCTCTGGTCAACGGCGTGCGCCGCGCGCTCACGCAGCGTGCGCGCACCGCGCCCGTGCGCAGCTTCAACACCTCCGCCCCCAAGCGCGGCGGCGACGGCGAGCCGGTGCGCGC
>MDSY01005252.1_pt1 | contig 13748 bp, 11 predicted proteins | sample 811131 | NCBI WGS metagenome assembly MDSY01 (sample SAMN05326643, study PRJNA326480) | marine metagenome | isolation source: seawater | place: Atlantic Ocean: South West | collected 2010
CGGGAGCCATGGGAAAGTTGCCTCAAGGAAGCGAAGGCTCGTGAAGCGGGCGTGGGAAGAGCTCAGCTCATGATACACTACGCGTAGATAGACAACTAAAACGCTTAGACCTAGAATTAAGGGAGTCACTCCCCGCTAGAAGACTATAGGCAATTTATGCACCAGAAACGTACAGAGACGCGCTGAAGATAATATCACGATTGATCGCAGTCGACGCTGATTCCATCTTTTCATACAGCGCAGAATCTCCCATTATCCTCGCGGCATTACGCACATCCCTGCACATTTCATCGAGTCGAACGATCGTTCGAACGATCGAACCCTCTTGAACGTCTGTGATTAGACAGATGTCGCCAAACTTTGTGCCCTTTGCCCATTCGTGAACAACTTCTGTAAGACCGAATCGAAGTGTTGTTGTGACGAATTCATCCGGTGCCACTGGAAGGCCTTTGCGCAGCTGCTCCTCACCTGCGGCAAATGCCAACTCTTTTGCATGATCGCATGCCTCAAGTAGGGTTCCATGAAGTTCAGGTGGGCTCGAATTTTTCTCCTGAAACACCAAAGCTGCGAGGAGTGCCACAGCCTCCTCTGGGGGAATGTTCGTCAAGACACCCGCGAAAATAATTTCCGTGCCCACCAGTTCGTCACCGGTGGTCATTTCGCAGGCGACTCGACCCTTCAGCGTGACCGTGCGATCTTGATCGAGGTAACCCATCGACTGAAGCACCTCAACGCGCGTCTCGAAGTCCGGCATCTGCTGCAAGTTTGCGTCGCTCAGACCGTGTTCGAGCTCCTCGACTCGCTTGGAAAGTGCCCGGCGGGCGTCGAGCAACGCGTGCCACGCGCGCAAACGAGGCGTCACCGAGGAAGGAAGTGCGGGAACCGCGGCGACTAGCCTGGCGTGCTCGTGACACGCCTCTACCGCGGCGATGTCCTGAAGCTTGAGGTCCTTCACGGGATCAAGCGCGGCGGGGGTGCCGTTGCCGAGAACTCTTTCAATCTCGGACAGAGCGCGCGCGACGGCGGCTGCAGCCGCAGGTGCTGGGGAGCTGCCCGCACCCGGCGAGGTCAGGACTGCACCAGTGTCGACTGGAATCTTGGCATCGGTGATGGCCAGCACACTGTCGGCGGGCACGGCGGCGATGACGTAATCTAAACCGCCAGATTGAAGCCGCCAAGGTAGACCAGGAGGCATCGGTCCGTCAATCCTGTCCTCGGTGGCAGAGCCAAAACCACCGCCGCCTTTCTTTCCAAACCCGCCTTTCTTTCCAAATCCTCCCCCAAACATGTCATCGTCATCGTCATCTCCTTTGCGCTTCATCAACAGCATGGGCGCGGGTTCTGACTGTTTTCCCGCTTCAGCTGCGGTAACGTGCTCTGTGGCCTCCTCTTCGGAAGGTGGAGGGTGTCCTTCTGGGCAAGGCAGCAACACCACATATGTCTTTGCAGCTGCTTCGTCCACAATCGAACCACCTTTGTTTGCCGCGTTAGCACTGACCACACGAAGTAAAGCCCCGTGCTTGTCGATACCTCCGCGACCACCGAGGGCGCCAGAAGGTTTGACCTCTGCGGGTATCTCTCCGGCTGCTCCCTTTTCCGCCGGCGGCAGGTCGCCCACTCCACCCTCTCCGCCTCCAGCGATGAAGAGCAGTCGCCCGATGCTCATGGCCGCCTGCCCACCGCGACTCGTGAGCACCGCCGCGCGTACCTCAGCAGCAGCCGCACGTACAGCCGCGCTTGCACCCTCGTGCGCGACAGCCGCGTCCCAACCAGCCGGGTCCGCGGCCTCCTCCGCCGCAGCCAGCTCGTTGACCCGCTTCAGCGCTGCAACATCTAGCGCCAGCGCGCCGCGTCTATCCCCGACGCTTCGTTGGGCGTGGAACTCGGCGAACGATCTAGCCAGCATATCCTCGACTCGTAGATCCTCCACGCGCATGAGGTTGAGAATCATGCCGTAAGTGAGTCGGAACTGACTCTCCAGTTTTGTCGCCTTGCCTGACAGCAGCGTGCGCACGGTGGACTCCTGAGGGAAGTTGTCCCAAGCGGCGATGATGACTGTTCCGACTGAGTCTAACCCTCGTCGACCTGCGCGACCAGCCATCTGCGTGTATTCCCCTGAAAGTAGTCCTCTGAAGTCTCGACCATCGTGTTTACGAAGGTCCTGGAAGCACACACAACGCGCGGGTGCGTTGACACCCATCGCAAATGTCTCAGTGGAGAAGAGCACCTTGAGCAATCCCCGACAGAAGAGCATCTCCACAATCTCCTTCATGATTGGGAGCAGACCTGCATGATGGACGCCGAGACCACGACGAAGTAGTTCTCGCACGCGTAGCACTTGAGGTAGCTGACGGTCGGCGGGAGATAGGCGCGAGAGACATCGCTCACAGAAAATGTGAATCTCATGTTTCTCTGCGCCGGCTGTTAGATCCATCCCGGTCAGGGAATCGACCATTTGGTCGCATCGCTTCTTGCTGAACGAGAACACCACCATCGGTAACAACTCACGTTTCTCCAGGTTTCGGATGAGCTCGACCCAAACGGACTTATCGCGACCTCGCACGCCCATGGCGCCACCCGTGTTTGGACCGCCGCCGCCTCCGCGACCGGGATGCTTGTTACCCGAGTTGCCCACACCGCGACCCCGGCCTCCATCCCTTCCGCCTCTTCCACCGCCTCGGCCCGGACCGGGACCCCCTACTCCGCCGCCCGATGAAGTCGACGGTTTCTTGCTCTTGTTGAGGGCGTCTGTCGCAGCCTTGTACCCGCCCGGCAGGAACTGTTCCCGCTCCCCGATTTTGTAAAAGTCCTCCTCCTTATCGCCCCCAAAGTACAGCATGTGCTCCAAAGGCACAGGTCGACGCGTCGTGCCCGTGACGAAGACTTTCTTTCGCTTAGTACGCCCAACCCAGTCGGCGAACTCCCATACATTCGGTACTGTGGCAGAAAGAAGCACCAGGCCGACATGAGCGGGGAGCATGATGATCACCTCCTCCCAGACCACACCTCTCTCTGCATCGTTGACGTAGTGTACCTCATCGAAGATTACCCATTCGACATCGCGGATGAGGTCCGCACCGCGATACAACATCGATCGCAAAATTTCGGTGGTCATAATGAGACAGGGCGCGTCCGCCTTGATGCTGACATCTCCCGTCAGGAGGCCGACGTCAAACTGCTTGCCAAAATCGCGAAACTTTTGGTTGGAGATGGTCTTGATCGGTGACGTGTAGATGGCGCGCGTGCAGTGCTTCGTCGCGAGCGCGAAGGCGTACTCCGCAACGACCGTCTTACCCGCGGACGTGTGCGCGGCGACAAAAACGCATTCGTTGCGTTCGAGTCGGTAAATCGCTTCCTTCTGGAACGTATCGAGCTCAAACGGAAAGGCGTGCGCGGGCTCGGGAACCTCTCGGCGCAGCGCGTCGTCCACGTCGGGCAGGCGCTCCATCACCGCCCACTCGTCCTCCTTCTTCCGGTTCGAGGCCGATAGTTTCTCACGCCTCGTCCTGTCCCTCGCGCGTCGCGTTGGATCCACGGACCTCAGGAGGGCCTCGAGCTCAGCCTCCGGACCGTCCGCCGCGGTGTCGGCGCCGTCCTCGGCGTCAACCCCGTCCTGTGACTCGTCGCTCGACTCGCTGTCCACGTCCTCCTCGCTGGGTTGATCGGCGTCGTCCGGGGCGATTCGCAGCGCCGACATCAGTAGATCGTCGTAAGTCATCGGCGCCGAGCCCGACGCCGACAGTGCCGCCGAAGATCCCGTCTTTGTCGCCGTCCCCTCGCCGACGCCCCCCGTTTGCTCCAGAGCTTCGTCGGTCCACGAAGACGGAGAGAATCCGGGCGGGACCCCCGAGTACACACCCGACTCGTACTCCACGAGCCACGCGGTGCTGGCGCGTCTCGCGGTCGCCTGCCTAGCCGCGGCCGCCTCCGCGGCTGCGTCCTCCCAGCCCGCTCCGCCCGGCGTGAACGGCACGTTGGCCAGGCTGCCGCGGACAAAGTCAGCCGCGGCGCCGGGACGTCGCGCCAGCGAGGAAGACGACCCGGACGTGCCCGGAGCCTCGATGCTCACCTCCTTCCATCCCACCTCGGCGCGCGTCGTGCTCCCGTGGGCGCCAGAGGGCGACGCTCCCCACTCGTCTCCGACGACGCTCGGGTCCAACGGGGGCAGAAGTGGCACCACGGTCGTTCGGGGTGCCGACGGGTGGTGCACCAGCTCGGCCTCGCTGTACACCGGTTCGGCCACCCGGGTCGCCGACGCCGCCGCGAGTTGCGCGAAAATATCCTCATCGATCGGATTGAGGTACTTGGCCGCGGCAGCCTTGAGTTCGTCGGGGTCGGGCATCGGCGAGAGAGGGAACAGGGTTGTTGCTGCGGGCAGCGTGGCCCTCGGAGTGTCTTGCGTATGCTCAGGCTCCGCTGTGCATTGAACGTCGCCGATTCCAGTCGGCGCGACATGGAAGCGGATACCATCTATGCCCGGAATGCCAAACCCCATGCCCCTATGTCTCAGAGCTCGCCCTCCCGCGGGCGAGATCTGATGTGCTTCGATTACTTGACTGACTTTAGTTGGCCACAGGAACCATTTTCTGAGATGACAACCTCCTCCCCGGATGTCGGCGAGGCACTCGCTGAGGCTCTAAAGAAAGGCGAGGAGGCTGGTGGAAGCAAGGAAGATGCGGTGAAAGCGGCGTTGGATTGTCCCTGCGTGCAGGGTCTGAAGGAATCGTCTTGTGGGGAAGGGTTCCGCAACGCGCTGACGTGCTTCATCACCGCCCCGGAAGAGGAGCGAGGATCGGCGTGCGCGGAGCAATTTGTCGAACTTCACCAGTGCATGGTGAAGCACGCGGAGGAGTTCGAGGAGTTCACCAAGGAACTCGTCGAAAACGAGACGAAGGAGGGCTATTTGCAAGCCTCGTCGAACTGAAACTACGACGAGGTTCGCTCATCTTGAGGGGCAAAGGGTTTATTATAGAACGGTTTAGATAATGTAGTCTTATTCACAAGGTCCAGCTTAGTCTACGCTCACTGTCCAAGGTTAAGAGTCGCGATCATCTCCGCGGCGGTCTTGGCCTCGACGGGCTCGGTTTCCTTCGGCGCAAAGAGGGGCGGTGGGGGCGGGCTGACCTCCACGAGCTTGCCCTTCTTATCCAGCTTTTTAACAAACGGGATGAACTCGATGCCCTGCATCCAAGGGCGAAGCGCGGGGGGCACGACGAAACCCTCCTCGGTCTGCCAGTTCTCGAGGATGCAACAGAGCGTGCGCTCGGTCGCGGTGAGGGTGGAGTTGAGGAGGTGGACGTAAGACTTCTTCTTCTCCGGACCCTTCTGCGCGGCGCCGCAGCGAATCTCGAGGCGGCGGGACTGGAAGTCGGTGCAGTTGGAGCAGGACACGAGCTCGCGCCACGTCTTCGAGGAGGGGAACCAAGCCTCGAGATCGTACTTCTTCGCCGCGGCGTCGTTAAGCTCGCCGGATACGATGTTGACGACCTGGTAGGGGAGGCCGAGGCTCTGGTAGAACGCCTCGGAGTTGCCAATCATGCGCTCCATCTCCTGCCAGCTCTCGTCGCCGTCGGGGCTCACCGCCACAAACTGCTCAACCTTCTCGAATTGGTGCACGCGGAAGATACCCAGGGTGTCGCGACCGTGGGATCCAGCCTCCTTGCGGAAGCAGGTGGAGTAGCCCGCGAGGCGGATGGGCAGCTCCTTGGGCTGGATCCACCTCTTGCGAAGGAAAGAGCAGCACGTCTGCTCCGAGGTGGCGATGAGGTACTTGTCCTCCTTATCCTCACCCTCGCTAACCTTGTACAGCTGCTCGTCGAAATCCGCCAGCTGCGCACACTCCGCCATGCGGTCCTTGCGCATGAAGAAAGGGGTACCGAGCGGGGTGTGTCCGCGCCCTGCGAGGAAGGCGAGGGCGTAGTTGATGAGCGCCTGGTTGAGGAGCACGCCGGCGCCGGTGAGGAAGTAGCCGCGGCCTCCCGCGACGTCTGTGCCGTGCTCGGTGTCGGCGATGTCGAGCATGGCGATCAGGTCCACGTGGTTGGGTAGCTTCTCCTCCATGCGCTTGGTGTCCAGTCCGAAGGTGCGTACGATCGCGTTGTTCTCCTCGTCCTGACTGACGACGACGGAGTCGTGCACGATGTTTCCGATCTTCTTCAGGAGCGTGTTCACAGCCTCCTCGGCGTCCTTCTCCTGCTGCTCGAGCTCGATGCGGCGGGCGGCGAGCTCCTTGACCTTAGCGATAGCCTCATCCGCGTTCTCCTTGGCAACCTTGAGCTTGGATACCTCCTTGTTGGCCTTGTTGAACTGGGCGTTCACGCTGTCGAGCTCCCAGCGGGCGTCGCGCCACTTGGCGTCCATGGCGATAACATCGTCGACGTCCTCCACGCGCGAGAATCGGCGGCGCTGAGACTCCCTGACGATCTCCTGTAGACACAAACGTTCGGGGTCGGGAAATTTCGAGGTGAGCGGCGATTCGGACGAGGCGGAGAGCACGCGGCGGAGCGACCGATCATTCGCGCCGATCCGAGAGGATGTCGGCCGCCATTTTACGAGAGCGAACTGTCCTCGCGCGATCGGTGGCGCGGCAGGGTTTGGGATCCTGACTCACCGGATCGCCGCCCTTGTCCGAGCGGAACAGGTTGATGTCGAGCATTTCTGCGGGATGGGGCGCCTCCTAAGGGCGCTCCTCGTGTCGATATGAGCGCACCGTCGCCAAGCACAGGATAAAGTCGAGTCTTGGTTCCGAGGCCTCGTGAGCTCAAGTCACGACTGACTCACTTCCGGAAAATCATCTGCACACGCGTGGGGGGCTCGTCGAGTGTTCGGCCTCCAACGACGACTGAACGTCGACACCGTGGTGCGAGTATCGATACAGGAAATACTCGACCCCGGCGTTGGTAACTCGCGGCGTCCGTGAGGGGAGAGGGCAACGGAGCTCGGCGTCGAGATGGCATCCAAAAATGTGGCCCTCTCATACGAGGGCGCCTGCCATCGGTGCGGCCTCCCGGGCCACATCGCGAAGAACTGTCCGAAGCCGAGGATATGCGCCAAGTGTGGAATGGCCGGTCACATCGAAAAGTTTTGCGGCCAGAAGCAGCTGACCAGCAAGGAGAAGATGCTGGCCAAGTACTCGGAGGTGTGCCACAGGTGCGGCAACAAGGGGCACACGTCCAGGGAGTGCCCGAGGAACACCATCAGCTGTCGCGTGTGCGGAGAGGATCACAGGCCGGGGGAGTGCCCGAAGAGCAACAACACGCTGGAGAGCATGATCCGGACGAAGAAGGAAGAGACGAGCGAGTTCGCCAAGCGCAGGCTACAGGCGGAGATGGCGGAGAAGGAGCGAAGGATGGCGGCGGCGAAAGGATCGGGGTCCGCGGGGTTCGGCGCCGGGGTCGAGGGGAAGGGTTCGGGCGGCGTCGGACTGACCGGTGGGACCCAACACCCGGTCATCCAGGTGAAGCGGAAGGAGACGCCCCAGTTCTTCGTGGTGTCCAAGGAGAAGGGCAACAAGCGGGCGACTGGCGGCGACGAGGGCGGACCCAAGGCGAAGCGCGCCAAGGCTGAGGACGAGGACGAGGACGAGGGTTCGGGCGGGGAAGGAGGACTCAAGGGTTTGCTGGGTGATTACGGCGAGAGTAGCGACGACGAATAGTGAACAGCGCGGGGTCTAGCTCCGATACAATAGGTCTGGCAGTCGATGCGTATATTAGAAACAAGCTGCCCTATAATCTTCCTCGTGAGTCTGGTCGGCGAGTGGGTTCTCAGATGGCGAAAGCGTCTCCGAAACACCTCATGACGACGATGGCACCAGCGAAGAGTCCGGCGGCGCGGATGAGGTTCTGCACGGGAGGGGTGATGGGGTCGTGTTCAGCTCGAGGGTGTCCAGGCACGAGAGACGGGGCGGAAATGTGGAGCGCGGCGTGCAAATCGGCCGTCGCGATCGACCGCGGCGTTGGAGGGAAGGGGGCAGCTCACCATGGTGCTTTCCCTGTTCGCGCCGGTCATCTCGCTCTCGTAGAGCTTCTTAAGGGAATCGGTGACCCCCATAGTGGCGAACGACGCTTTAGCGCGGTACGTTGTGAGGAACACTGATCGACTGTGCAAACAGTGAGCGAAGATCAGCGACTTATTACAAGACCCGTTCTGGCTGGCCATTTTGAACTAGGGTTGGTCTTCTCCGCACACTCTGAGCGCACCATGCCTCGCATGTACTACGACGACGGGGCCATGCCGAATTCAGATGCGGCCGGGCCTCATACTCGATCCAACTGGAGCCCATACGTGCGTGCCCGGACCCAACCCTTTCCACACCAGCCCGTTCGGGGCGCGGAGGGTCCTCGAGGATCTCCAGATCTGACATCCGCTGCCTCCTTCCCCGCTGCCTCCTGATGACATCCGCTGCCTTTGGATCTGACATCCTCTACCCCGATCTTCCTCCTTCTCTTCATAGGATAACAACGGCGGCACGGTGCTCGCGGTCGCGGGCGAGGACTACGTCGTGTGCGCGGCGGACACCCGGATGTCGACCGGGTACAGCATCCTGACCCGCGACTACAAGAAGATCGACCAGATGAGCGACAAGTGCGTCATGGCGAGCGCGGGTTTCATGGCTGACGCGGTGACGCTGAAGAAGACCCTCAAGGCCAGGTGCACCACCTACGAGTTCCAGAACGATAAACCCATGGGTTGCGTCTCGTTTGCGCAGTTGCTGAGCAACACCCTGTACTACCGCCGGTTTTTCCCGTACTACACCTTCAACATCGTCGCCGGGCTGGACGCGGAGGGCAAGGGCGCGGTGTTCACCTACGACGCGGTGGGTTCGTACGAGAGGACAAACTACTCGTGCCAGGGGAGCGGGCAGGGGCTGATCATGCCCGTGCTGGACAACCAGCTCAAGACGGTGTCCCCGCTCGTGCTCCCGGCGCAGTCCAGCGCGACGCCCCTGAGCGAATCAGAGGCTGTGGACCTCGTGAAGGATTGCTTCGCCACCGCGGGAGAAAGGGATATCTACACCGGTGACCGTGTTGAGATTTGGATAATCAACAAAGATGGCCTTCGCAAGGAGTACGTGGATCTCAAGTTGGACTAGTCGGGGAAGAGCGAACAGCGATTGAGTTCGGGCTCGCGTTGTAACACGGTAGTCTTCACCATCATCGCCAAACGACGCAAAACAACGAACCGCCTCCCATTTCTCGTCCAAGCCAGAGAGCGGTCAATATCCCAGGCCGCTGACCAACCATGCGAGCCAGGAAAAACGATGTTTTCGACGAGGAGCACAAAATCCAGCAGTGTCTGAGAGGAATTATCACCGCCGCCGACAGGTCGACCTCACAAACGACCGCGCCATGTCACTCGGTGCGCGCCTGTTGGTGCTCCCAGCGATGCGATACGCGTGTGGCGGTGGGATGTTTGGCAAACGCATTCCACTGACCACACAGCTGGTATCCGCCGTGGGTGGGCGCCGCGCGTTGGGGGGGCCTCAGCGCTTTTCGCCGCTATCGGGCGCCACGTCCTCCACCCACGGCGTGCTGCAGGTGCGAGCGGCGTCTTCCAAGAAGAAGGACAAGGCCGGTGGCAAAAAGAAAAAGACGGGCGCGCCTAGAAAGTCCCGTTACGGTCCCGGCGGTGCGCCTCAAACCTCAGGAACCTCAGCGCCCGCCAAGCCGTTGCGAGAAGACCTCGACATGAGCGAGCTGCGCATCGACGCGCTGCTCAACGAGCTGGTGGACGGCAGCGAGGGCATGAGCAACCGCGCAAAGTTTCGCGCCCTTCCCGTGGATGATAAGATTATGAGGACGATCAAGGACGTGAGTATTTCAAACCCCTTCCCCCGAAGCCCCGCGCGCTTCGTCCTCCGTCGCTCGGGTTTCAGGTTATTGACCACGCTTTCTCCTTTACGCGCAGTATCAACTGTGCATGGATGCCTCCACGGCTGGACGTGAGGCGCGCAAACTGCGAAATAAGGAGCTGGACACGAAGCTCACTCGGCGTTATGTCCTCTACGGCGATATCGCAGATCGTGAGCGCATCCTGCTCGGGCTGCGTGGCAACAAGAAGGCGACAAAGTTTGTCGCCGCCGCAACCACGGAGAACGACCTTCCAGACGCCAACGAGGATATCCCAGAGGTGGCGTTCGCGGGGCGTTCGAACGTTGGTAAGAGTAGCCTGATCAACGCCGTGACGTGCAGTGGCGCCGCGAGGTCCTCGGATGTGCCCGGAAAGACGCAGTCGCTGAACTTTTACGACGTCTCCCGGCGCATCAGGATCATCGACATGCCGGGATACGGCTTTGCTTTCGCCGCCCAGGACAAGGTTGAGGCGTGGAATCGACTCATGGACAAATATCTCACGGGCAGGAAGAATCTGAAGCGTGTCTACGTCGTCGTGGACGCCAGACACGGGCTGAAGGCTCCTGACAGGGAGATGTTGGCGTTTTTGTCGCGTTATGGCAACGTGGCATACAGCGTGGTGCTCAACAAGACTGATTTGGTGCGACCGGCTGATCTCGCGCGGCGGTGCTTCCTTATCCGTGAAGAGCTAAGGATGGCAAAAAGGGCGCGTCCCGAGGTGAACATGCTTAGTACCAACACAGGGGCTGGAGTTCGGGCGTTTGGAGCTGAGCTGTTCAGCCTCGCCAACGAATCAACCTCGAGCAATCAGGACGCGGTTGACGAAGATTACGATGACGAAAATTTGAGCGACTACGGCGACTACGAAGACGATGACAACGATGGGGAACAAGAGGAGTCAGGACGCAAAAACATGCTCGGCGGCGAATGGATTCCCGGGCAAGGAAGCGTTCAAAGTCCGCGTTATAACACCGCCAACACCGGCGGAAGGGGGCGAGGAGGTGGTCGAAGGGGAGGTCGTCGATAAAAGCTAGCATTCTAAAAGAGCTAAAAATGTTCCACTTGTAACTTTACTTTGGGGCTAAAAACGCATGAATAGTGTGCTGCGAAGGATCTCGCTTACCTTTTGTCCTAGTCCCAGCAGCGCTCTCCCCGGCTTTCCGCTTTGTGGGATGTCGTGAAAGTCGCAGGGCGAGGTGCCAGTCTTCGTGCATTTGTTTATCCTCGAGTGGGACGTTCCGACCGCATCCTTCTTCGGAACAAAAGTACGTGGACTCAACATCAAAGGGCTGCTCGGAATTTTTGGCATCTGCAGTGAGCATGCTGTCGACAGTCAGCTGATTTCCTGACATTTCGGCTCCGTCGAAGTTACTTGCTTTTACACCGACAAGGCGAAGAGATCCGTAAGGACGCTCTTTGCGAAGCAGGTGAACCGCTGCATCTGCAATCACGTCTGCGGCATTCGACGGCGGTATGCTGAGCTGCCGTTGCAGCACCTCGAAATTCGATTTCTTAATTTTCAGGGTCACCGTCTGTGCCTTCAGCCCCTCCTTCTGCAGTGCTTCCCCGACGTTCTCCGCGAGACCGTGCAGTTTGGCCTCGATGAAGCGCGTGTCGGAGGTTGGGGCGAAGGTTCGCTCATGTCCGAGACCCTTCCTCCGGGCGTCTGGCGGTCGTGTTTCAGTACCTATTCCGAGGGCGACGCTGAAGAGGAAGTCAACCGTTGCAGGTGTGAAGACTGCCGCAATCACATGTAAATTCTGTCTGAGATCACCGACCGTACTGATCTGAAATGCTGCCAATTTCCCCTCAAGTACTTTGCCAATGCCTCCCACCTTCCTCACTGGAAGGTCAGAAAGAAAATCCACGACTGCCTGCCGAGAGCTTGCGAGTACCTTCTGGCCGTTGGGTTTGTTCATGTCTGAACAGATCTTGGCCAATCGTCTCGTCGGTGCCACGCCCGCCGAACATGTCAAGCTCGTTCTTTCCTCAACCTCTCCCCTCAATTTTGCAGCGACTTCCCCACCGCTCATCCCAGTCCTCGAAATGTACTCGGTGATGTCGAGGTATGCTTCGTCGAGGGACCCACAATCAAAGCCAGCATCGTAAAGCCGGTACACCTCCCTGAGCTTCGCGGCGTATTGCTTGTAGAGCTCGAAGTCCTGCTTGACGAAAACGAGAGAAGGGCAAAGCTTGACCGCAATGAACCCCGGCATGGCGGACCTCACTCCAGCCTTCCTCGCTACGTAGTTCGCAGTCGAAATCATTGACATTCCACCAACCGCCATCGGCACCGACGCCAACTCTGGGCGTTCAAGTGTATGCACAGCAGCAAAGAAGGCGTCCATGTCAACATGGATCCAAGTCCTTGAGAGATCTCGTTGGGCCTCCATCTCTCCGATACGACACCTGACCCTTGCCTCAATCTCGCGAATATGAACCGTCGATAGCGACGCATACATCTCTTTCATCTTAGCAATAGACCCTTCCGTGTTCGCATCTTTCCTGCTCTCCTCGCGATGGTGCTGCCCACCGTGTGTCATATCATGAACCAAAGTTTTCACCTTCTCCTGATCGACGCCTTCCATGCCGGCCTTGTGATTGATGAACCCCGCGGTGAACCCCGTGGCACCGCGAGAAGCATCTTGATGGCCACGTACGTCATCGGACGGGCCCTCCGGGCTCATCCCCCCGGGATGAGGCAAGGCAGGAGAACCAGACCTAGACGCCGCGGGTGCGCTTGTTTGTGGTTTCTTCTCGGCTGAAACACAATTTTTTACAATGACCCACAGCTACAACGGCCCATCACTCACTGTGGAAGGCAAGCGGGCGGACCCTTGAATTGAGACGCATCTGAAGTGTATCGTGAAGGGATCCTATTGGTTGGCTTGCTAGCTCTGTTTCGGGTAGATTGATGATGAGCTTTGCATGCAGCCACCGCATCCACAGCAGCTGCAGTCGCCACACCGGCCGCCAATCTCCTCGGCACCCTCAAAACCAAAAAAGCGCGGTTATTAGAAGATGCCGCGCCTCCTCGGATGCATCTGATGTGGAGACCACACTCGACGTCCCCACAAAAGGCAAACAAGCTGTGCTAGAGCTGCGGGTGGAAGTATCAACGCCTTTACCCGCCATCTCCGGCAAGGGAGACGCACGAGAGTTCGTTCGTACTGACGGTGCCGTCCTAGCTATGATGGACGGCGGGCCCGACGAGCCACAGCGGCTCGAGGATGGAACCTGGAGGGTGTTGGCCCCTGGCTTCGCGGGGAGGCTATTCTTTGTGGGGCCTGCGGTGGAGTTCTTTCCGGTGAACGAGTTTGAGGTGGTCCACAGCGACGACGACGACGCACAGGTCGCACAGGTCAAACTCAAGTTGAATCGGGGGTCAATGCAGGGGACTCCGGCTTCCGTAGTGGACTGGATCAATAAAGCTTACACGACCGACCGGACAACCACCGTGGTGACAGTGGATACATCGCTGGGAAAGGTGGTTACCTCGGTAGATGTGCGCATCAGCATCACGGTGCCGAAGCTGTTCTCTCTCGTGCCAGTGCGAAAAATTGAGAGCGCAATGGAAGCCTCGGCGGCGGCATCAACTGAGTCTGCTTTGAGGACTGTGTGCGAGGCTGTGGGGGAGGCGTGGGTGACTTGTAATACCGCCGAAGGGACATTACGTGTTTAGCAACACGTATGCCTTTCGCACAGGGCTTGCAGTAGGCTTAGACACCTGTTGGTGATAGCTCAAGTTATTTAAGGTAGTGAAAACTTTACGAGTAAAACTCGTAGCTGCCGAGAAAAACTATCAGTGCCACTCGTCGAGGAGGCGCGATGGCATACCTGGACGATTGGTACTCGACGCTGGCCAGGAACTTGAAAGTCGGGAACAAAAAGCGGTTC
>MDSY01025525.1_pt1 | contig 13740 bp, 5 predicted proteins | sample 811131 | NCBI WGS metagenome assembly MDSY01 (sample SAMN05326643, study PRJNA326480) | marine metagenome | isolation source: seawater | place: Atlantic Ocean: South West | collected 2010
ATCTCTTATTTTCAAACATTGTTTTTTGAAGCGAAGTCCCCATTGCATTAAAATTTAATGCAATGGACCTAAATTCAGGGACATTAAAATGCGGTAAGCGAGCATCAAAGCCTCCTTTGCCTATTTTATCAATTGCATCAAGCATATTATTTATTGGTCTCAACCACTGGCCCAGCAACCAATAAACAAATAAATTAAATAATAAGAAAAATACTAAAGTTGTTGAAAATAATGTTCTTAAATCTACCCATACGCCTCTAATCGCTCCTGATGCATTTGACTGAACAACTAATCTACCAGATTGAATTAACCTGGAATTAGATTCTTTTTTCGGGCTAATATAATTAATAAACCATTGAGGTGGGATAACTTCTAATTTATAAGAAGATGGGGGTGATTGATAAGTTAAATCTCCTTGATCATTATAGAGAAAAATATCATTACTTCTAACATACCCTAATTGCCTGAGAAATCGTCTAATAACATCATGCGTATTTCCCCATTCTGGATTCTGAACTGATCTTACTATAATAGTCTCAAGATATTGAATGGTGACTTTATTTGCTGACTCTACACCTTCCTGAATTGATCTTTTGGAGGAGCTTATTGTGACTGCTGCTAATGCTATTATTAGAAATAGCATAATAAGTGTTATGAGTAAATTAAATCTTAATCTAAGAGTCATATAACAAAATTATATAAAAAGTTAATTGAAATCCCATTATTATATGCTAGTTAAATAATACATAGAGCATATTCATTAAAATTGAAATTACATTGTAAAGTATGCGAAATAATAATTATAATTATTATTTATAATACTTTAAGATTAAATAAGATATATGAATTACATCGGTATACATTACAAATTAATTAATGAAGTTATTAAGGAGATAGGCTGTAATGTCAATAGAATCAATAAATAAAGAAGATCGTGTCTTTAACCCTAGTGATGAAATTATAAAGAATGCAAATGTTTCAGGCATGAAAAGTTATGATGCCTTGGTTAATGAATTTAAAAATGATTATCAAGGGGCTTGGGCAGAGCTTGCTAAAGAATTATTAATCTGGAATAAGCCATTTACAAAAATTTTAAATGATGAAGATGCTCCATTCTACAAATGGTTCGAGGATGGTAAAATAAATGCTTCCTACAACTGCCTCGATCGTCACCTAAAAACACAACCAAATAAAACAGCTATTCTATTTGAAGCTGATGATGGAAAAGTGACGTCAATAACATATTTAGATTTATATGAAAAAGTTTGTCAATTTGCTAATGGATTAAAAAGTTTAGGTTTAAAGATTGGTGATCGAGTAATTATATATCTTCCTATGAGTATCGAAGCAGTTGTGGCTATGCAAGCATGCGCAAGACTTGGCCTTATACATTCAGTAATATTTGGTGGATTTTCTGCTAAAAGTATCCAAGAGCGAATTGAAGACACGAAAGCAAAGCTTATAATCACAGCGGATGGTCAATATCGAGGGGGTAAATTAATTCCACTTAAATCCACTGTAGACCAAGCGCTAGTAATGGGAAAATGTAAGTATGTAGATAAAATTATTATCTACAATCGTGCTAATACCAAATTGAATTTAAATAGAAATGATGTTTTATGGGAAGATCTTATCGCAGATATGCCAAAAAATTGTGCCCCTGTATTTGTTGGTGCTGAACATCCTTTATTTATTCTTTATACATCAGGTTCAACTGGAAAACCTAAAGGTGTCCAACATTCAACAGCTGGCTACCTACTACATGCAATTAATACGTGTCGTTGGACTTTTGATATTCAAGATGATGATATTTATTGGTGCACCGCAGATGTTGGATGGATTACTGGGCATACATATGTTGCTTATGGGCCAACAGCTCTTGGTGCAACACAATTAATTTTTGAAGGGGTGCCAACCTATCCTGATGCGAGTCGCTTTTGGCAGCTTATTGAAAAGCATAAGGTAAGTATTTTTTATACTGCCCCAACTGCAATTAGAGCTTTGATAAAGCAATCAGAAGTCAATATCGAGACTCATCCTAAAAATTACAATCTTAATACGCTTAGAGTTTTAGGTACTGTTGGAGAGCCAATTAATCCAGAGGCTTGGATGTGGTACTACGAAAATATTGGTAACAGCCGATGCTCAATAGTAGATACTTTTTGGCAAACAGAAACAGGAGGGCATGTAATTACGCCCCTGCCTGGAGCGACACCGATGGTTCCAGGCTCATGTACTTTACCTTTTCCAGGGATTGAGATTGATGTTGTAGATGAGGAAGGTCAAGATCAAGAATGGGGTAATGGAGGTTTGTTAGTTATAAAAAAACCCTGGCCCTCAATGATTAGAACAATATGGGATGATCCTGAGCGATTTAAGAATAGCTATTTTCCAAAAGAATTAGGAGGGGAGATTTATTTAGCAGGAGATGGTGCAATTAGGGATAAGGAAACAGGTTATTTTACAATTATGGGCAGAATAGATGATGTTTTAAATATATCAGGCCATAGATTGGGCTCAATGGAAATAGAGTCCGCATTGGTCGCAAATCAGATTGTAACTGAAGCAGCTGTTGTTGGAAGACCTCACGAAATCAAAGGAGAGTCAATAGTTGCTTTTGTTGTGCTTAAGGGTGAGAGGCCATCTAAAACTAATGCTGTAAAAATTATTAATGATCTTAAACAATGGGTCTCAAAAGAAATTGGACCAATAGCAAAACCTGATGAAATAAGATTTGGCGATAATTTACCTAAAACTAGATCAGGAAAGATCATGCGTCGCTTATTAAGAACTTTAGCAAAAGGCGAAAAAATAACCACTGATATTTCGACACTTGAAAATCCAGCAATATTAGACCAACTTGGAGAAATTCTATAGAATGATAAATTAAATATTAATACGGCTTTAATGAATCATAAAATTCAAATTTACCTTAAAAAAATCCTAATATACCTAGGTCTGCCAGCACTTTCACTTCTAACAGTTGGGTTCTTAACGTTTTACTTTTTTGTCCAATCAAATCTTGATGAGTTTAAAGATAAATTAACACAAGAAATTAGCCAGGAATTTGAAAGGCAAGTCGAAATTGAAAAAATAGAAGCTCGATGGAGAATTACAAATCCAAGTCTTACTCTCCACAATCTCAGCATTTACAACAACAGCCTTGAAAAATCATTTGATTTAAAAAAAATACGTATTGATATTTCATGGCTTTCACTTTTAAAGTTTAGACTAATACTTGATGAAATTATTCTATATGAACCAGATTTAGATATTGAGCGACTAAGTGATAATAAATACCTTATTGGTGGTATCTCAATCCAAACTAGTAAAAATTCATCTGTGTCAAATTGGATCCTAAACCAAGATGAAATTATTGTAGTGAATGGAAAAATAAAATGGCTTGATCACACACGGGATGCACCAATTTTATTAATAGATAATATATCCGCAAGATATGAATCATCAGCAACTCTTTCCAATCTTAATCATCATGATTTTAAAGTAACTGGGCAATTATCAAGCTTAAAAAATCAAAATATAAACATCTACGGGTATTTTGATAGCTCGTCAATAGAAGAAATAATAAATAGCAATGGGCAATTGGGTCTATCCGTTAAAGAAGTTGACATAAATACATTTAGGCCTTGGGTAGATTATCCAGTTGAAATAATCTCAGCCAATGGGGATATAAATATTAGAGCTGACTTCAATGATGGGAAAATTAGTCAAGTAGATACACAATTAGATGTTAAAAATTTTATTACTAAAATTAATCAGTCCCATGAAGAACCATTAACTCTGAAAAAATTTAAAGGTCAAATCTCTTATGCAATAAATAAAAATATTACCACTTTAAATATTTCAAAAATGAATGTGATTACAGATAATGGAGTTAATATAGATAAAGGTGAATTCATAATCTCAATAAATACATTAGAGAAAAAAGTCAATCAGATTGGAATAAAATTAAACAGAATAAATCTTCAATCAGCTCATGAAATAATAAGACATATACCATATACAAAATCTCTACAGTCAATAATCCAAGAGGTTTCGCCAGCAGGTCAATTTAAAGACTTAATATTAAGTTGGAAGGAGTCCGGTCAGAAATTTCCAGATTTAATTCTAAAAGCGCAACTTTTAAATGTGAGCATTAATCCTTATAAAGATTTTCCCGGCATTAAAAATTTAACTGGCTTGGTGGATATAAAAAAAAGAAGTGGGACAGTGAAATCAGTTTCAAAAAATCTAACAATTACAAAAAAAGATACCTTTAGACAGCCAATAACATTTTCTCAATTTTCTGGGCTTATTGATTGGAAGAATGATTTATTTAATTTAAAAAATATAGTAATTCAAAATAATGACATTAATTCAATAATGAATGGTAGCTATAAATACATTGGCCCTCAAGATAGCATTGTTGACTTAGTAATTAAAATGCCTTTAGTCGACCTACCTGGCTTAAAAGAATATTACCCCTTACAGCTAGGGAGTAAAACTCTGCACTGGTTAGATACTTCCCTTTTAAAAGGCCAAGCACAAAATACAGTCATCAAACTAAAAGGTAAAGTCCAAGATTTTCCTTTTGTGGATGCACAAAATAAACCTGACCTTAATAAAGGTACATTTTCAGTTGAGTCAATAATAACTAATAGCTTTATTGAGTTCGGTGAAGGGTGGCCTGAACTCAATAATTTTGATTTCAAAATTAATGTTACAAATAATCATATTAATTTTAAAAGTATTAAAGGTAATATTTTAAATAATAATATCGAGCATATGATTGTGAATATTGCCCCTTCAAATATTGAAGAACCCATCATGGCTGTTGATCTAATTTTAGCAAGCCCCATACCTGATATTATTAATGCAATAAATAAAAGTCCAATCAAAAAAGTTATGAAAGGTATCTTTGATGAAATGAAGGGCGAAGGGCCTGGAAAGCTTGCCGTGCAATTACAAATTCCTCTCAAAGATGAAGAAAATATATTATTCAATGGAACATATGAATTTCAAGACAGCTCTTTAATTAACAATGCTTTAGGGATGCCAAAAATTAGCAATATTATTGGCAAGATGGAGTTTGATCAGGATGATATCAAAATCAATGGGGCAGTTGCTAACTTATCAGGAAGTCCGATAACAATCGCATTAAATAATATAAAAAATATAACGAAAATTAATGTTGATGGAATTATTAACCAAGAATTTATCCGTTTAGCATTAGGTGAAAATTGGGGGCACAATATTACTGGTGAAGCTACTTGGAGTGGAGAATTAAAAATAACAGATAAAGCAACTGATATTAAGATTAAAAGTGCATTAGAAGGACTCGGTTTAAATTTGCCCTCTCCTTTTGGTAAAAAAGAAAATGAAATAACAACATTATTATTTACAAAAGAATCTATCGATGAGAGTCAAGAATTGATTAAAGCTCAAATTGGTACTTATGTGTCTGCAAAAATAATAAAAAAAAGGGATTATGAGGGGGTAATGAAGATTAAGAATGGCCTAATAAATATCAATTCATTTGTAAATGAACTGCCCGAAAATGGAGTTATGCTGTCTGCTGAATTATCAAAAGTTAATTTAGAAAGTATTAATTCTTTATTTAGCGGCCTTAATTCAAAATCATTTATTACTAATGCAAATATTAATATTCAGGAATTAAATGTCTATGGCTATCAGCTTTCGAATTCCAATATAAAGTATATGCCTACCAATGAAAATTTAAGTATTCAAATTTCGTCTGATGATGTATTAGGTAATATTTTATGGAATCAAAAAGAAAATTTATTGAAAGCTGGTTTTGAGAAATTGCACCTTAAAAAAATTAGAGCCTTAACTGAGAATGAGAATAAATTTATCTTTTACAATCCTCCTAAAATTAATATCAAAGTAAATTCTTTGGCGCTGGATGAAGAAACTTACGGAAATCTAAGCCTTGTTGCATATAAAAAAAATAAGGTATGGAATATTGAAAATTTTAAAATTACCAATTCTGATCATACAATTAATGGGTCAGGTCTCTGGGATGACGAGGGTTTAATTCCAAATACCTCTATTAACTTTAGTTGGGACATAAATAATATACAGAAAACATTTGATCAATTATCCTACCCTGAGCTAATTAAGGATGGAAAGGCTAGTGTTATTGGCATGTTGGGTTGGCCAAAAAGTCCTTTTGATTTTGATAAGTCAGTTTTAAAAGGTAATTTCTCCCTAACAGCCACTGATGGAGTAGTACTTGAGGCTAAACCAGGAGTTGCGAGACTATTCGGTCTCTTGACACTTCAAAACCTCCCAAGACGTTTATCATTGGATTTTAGTGATATTTTTAGCAAGGGGTTTATTTTTGATAGAATTAATGCCGGAGTAATAATAAATAATGGAATTCTAAAATCAAATAGATTTACAATGGAAGGTCCTGCAGCTGAAGTATCAATTAAAGGTGAAACAAATATTATAGAAGAAACACAAAATATTCATGTAGTTGTTAATCCAAGAATTAGCGATAGTCTCTCTCTATTATCTTTAGCTGGTGGGCCACTTGTGGGGGCTGCTGCCTTTATAGCTCAAAAAATTCTTAAGGATCCTCTTAATAAAATTCTATCGGATGAGTATCAAATTATTGGTACTTGGGATGACCCAGAAGAGGTTAGCACTCCTCGTGTAGAGAGATTTGGTAAAATGATTGATGAAGAAATATTAAAACCATCTTCAGAATTTTTAAATATAAAATAAATGTCTAACTTTCAATTATCAAATAAATTTATTCTAGATCCAGCTGGTATTAGCCATGATAATTTATCAATAATAATGAATAAAATTCATAATAAAAATGTTGATTATGCAGACCTATACTTTCAATACTCTAAGAATGAATTTTGGTCGCTTGAGGATGGTCAAGTTAAAAATGGAAGTTACTCTATTGACCAAGGAGTCGGAATTAGGAGCATCAGTGACGAGAAAACTGCATTTACTTATTCAGATGATATTTCATTAAGTGTCTTAAATGACTCATTAAAAATTATCAGCTCCATAGAAAAACAAGGTCAATCATTATCAATGCCCACCCCAAAAAAATCTTTAAGAAAAGAAATCTATACAAATAATGACCCTATAGCTAAATTAAACAGCCAAAAAAAAATTGATTTACTTGAAAAAATAGAATCGATTGCAAAATCGATTGATAAGCGAGTTATAAAAGTTTCTGCTTCGCTTGCCGCTCAATATGAAGTCGTTCTAATTCAAAATTATTATGGGCAATTGATCGAAGATGTTAGACCATTAATAAGATTATCAGTAAGTGTTATATCTGAGCTAGATGGCAAAAGAGAGCAAGGATCAGCTGGAGGGGGTGGTAGATATCTCCTTAATTATTTTACAGATGAAATACTTGAGGATTATGCAAAAAAAGCTGTTAAACAATCTTTAGTAAACTTAGATGCAAAGCCTGCTCCTGCAGGCTCAATGACAGTTGTTTTAGGCTCTGGATGGCCTGGGATCTTACTTCATGAAGCTATTGGTCATGGATTAGAGGGGGATTTCAACAGAAAAGGCACATCTGCTTTTAGTAACATGATGGGTAAACAAGTCGCTGCAAAAGGGATAACGGTTGTTGACGATGGTACGATTGAGAATAGACGTGGCTCTTTAAATGTAGATGATGAAGGTAATAAAACACAAAAAACAGTTTTAATTGAAGATGGCATTTTAGTCGGTTACTTACAAGACACTCTTAATGCTAGATTGATGAATATGTCTGTAACTGGGAATGGCCGAAGAGAGTCTTACGCTCATTCACCGATGCCAAGAATGACAAATACATATATGCTAAATGGAAAATATGACCCTAAAGAGATTATTAAATCAGTTGATAACGGTCTTTATGCAGAAAATTTTGGTGGTGGACAAGTTGATATCACAAGTGGTAAATTTGTTTTTTCTGCTTCCGAGGCCTGGATGATTAAAGATGGTAAATTAGATTACCCTGTGAAAGGTGCGACTATTATTGGGAATGGTCCAGATATTTTAAAAGAAGTTAGTATGGTAGGTAATGATATGAATTTAGATTCAGGTGTTGGAACCTGTGGTAAAGATGGTCAAAGTGTTCCTGTAGGCGTTGGGCAACCAACCTTAAAAATTGACAACATAATTGTTGGTGGGACTGGATAAAAAACTTAGCTAAATAGAGGTATTTTTACTTAATTCTATTTTTATACTCCAAGGTTCTAGTATCAATCTCAATCTTGTCCCCATTCTCACAAAACAGCGGAACCATTAATTCAAAACCAGTACTGATATTAGCTGGCTTCATAACTTTCCCAGACGTAGTGTCTCCTTTAACAGCAGGTTCTGTATATGTAATCTGCCTAATTACAGAATTTGGTAATTCAACTGAAATCGCCCTCTCATCATAAAAAACTACCTCGCAAATCATTCCATCCTCTAGAAACTTCAGTGCACCTTCCATGCTATCGGTATTAACTTCATATTGGTTAAATTCAGAATCCATAAAAATATAATTTGGATCTGAGAAATAAGAATAAGAAACTTCTTTTTTGTCTAAAATTACCACATCAAATTTATCAGTTGCTTGGAAAATAGTTTCAGTTGAATTATTTGTAAGCAAGTTCTTCATTTTCATCTTAACTATTGCTGCATTCTGTCTTCTACCTGATTTTGATACGTTATATTCTGACTTATGAATCACCATTGGCGCTCCATCAACCATTATTACGTTACCTACCCTCACTTCTTGAGCTGTTTTCATCAAATTACCTTAGAAATTTACTTAAAAATCGTAGAAATTATACTTTATATTTAACTTCTAAGATTACAATATAAATAATATGCTCTCAAACACAAAAAACACAGTTATCTGCATGACTGAAAATCAAGTTGAAGATATTCGGCTGATTTATAAAGGTATGTATCAAAAAAAGACAATACAATTACCAGGTATATATTCACTTAACCGCTGGTTAAAAAAAGAATACCAAGAATTTTCTATGATTGACCAAATTGGTGAGGTAAGCAACATAATGAATGGAATCGAAGAAAGGTTGCTCTGGGAAAAAATTATTAAGAATGATCTTAAGAACCAAAGCTTTCTTAAAAGCGAAATTGATGGCATTACTAACAAGGTAATCAGTGCGGATAGTCTTATTAGAGATAACTTAATAAGCAAAGATGAGTTAAAGAAAAATGAAGCATCTACAGAAATGAATAACTTTAATCAGTGGCGCAATCAATTTGATAATTACTGTATAGAAAATAAACTTCTCAGCAGGAGTAGCTTTATTGAGTTATTTATAAAAAAGCAAAAAATGTTCAATATTATAGACAACCAAAAACTTTTACTAGTCGGGTTTGATGACAACAGCCTGCTATATGAAAATCTTATCAATATCCTAAAAGAAAGAAATGAGATAAAAAACTTTACGATTCAAGAAGAAAAAATAATACAACGACAAAAGTTAGAATGTGAAAATGTAGAAGATGAAATTAAAGAGGTTATTAAATGGATTAAAGGAAACTCTAAAAAGAAACTACTCATCATTAGCCCAGCATTAAGTCGAGTCCAAATAAAATTACAAAATGAAATAGATCGCGAAATACAGCCTAATATTTATAAAGAATATGATAAAAATAATATATACAATTCAAACCTTAAGAGGCCATTATCAACCGAACCAATAATTACTGCTTCAATAAATCTTCTCAAACTAAATAATACTCAATCTATCAAACCAAAACTAATATATGAGTCATTACTATTTAATAATTGGATAGATTCAGAAGGTTATAAATACAGGGAGCAACTAGGCAACTACATTAAAGATAAAAAACTACCAAAAATCTCGATTAATTCGTTAAAAAAATTAATCGATAATGATTCAAAAATAAAAGAGTTGAAGCTAGACTCACTTAAAAAAACTCTACTTTTAATAGAGAAAAATCAAGTATTATGGTCAAAAAAGAAAGAATTAAATGAATGGATTATCCTTACCGAAGGATACTGGGTTGAAATAAAACTAAATAAAATAAATAATTTATTACCCTTTGAAATCAATAATATAAATAGTTTATTTAATTCATTAAATCAACTTAAAAATAATAAAATTATTAACTATCCCGTTACATTTCAAGAGTACTGGGAAATACTATTTACACAATTAGAAAACAGCCCTGCCCCCAAAGGCGCCAATGATTTTTATATCGATATAAATGGTTTTGCAGAAAATCCAATAAAAAAATATGATGCAATTTGGCTGATGAATATGAATACCAATCTTTGGCCAGGAAAAACTGAATTTAACCCATTTATATCAAAAAAACTTCAAAAAAAATATCATATTTTTGATGAAATTCATATAAAAAAAATAGACAAAGTACGTCTCAACAGGCTAAATAGTTTTGGTCCAGATATTACAATTTCCTACTCAAATAAAGATGTTGATACATTATTAATTGCAACACCAGGGTATTTTGATGAATTAAAAGCTAAAAAAATTATTCCTAAAGTTAAGGAAATTGATAACAACAAATACTTAGAAAAAATTAATGACCATAAAGCCCCGGAAATTTTAGGCGCCGATATAAATGTCTCAGGTGGCTTTCGTTGCCTTGAAAACTTTCATATCTGCCCTGCATGGTCATTTTATGAGAACAGATTGCATGCTAAAACCTACCAGGAAGATGACCAAGAAGAGATTTCTAAAATGTCTAGAGGAAATCTTATACATGAACTTTTAGAAAAGTTTTGGAAGGAACATAAGAGCTCTATCAATTTAGCCAAAATGTCTGAGAAAGTACTCTTAAAAAGTATTGAAATATTAATTCATGAAGTAATGTCATCCTACCAAGTAAGTAAGCCTCATATAAGTCCAAGCCAAATTAAGCTAGAAGGTGATTACTTTAAAAACTTGCTTTACCAATGGCTATGTTACGAAAAGTTAGAAAGGCCAAGGTTTAGTGTGATTGAATCCGAAGAAAAATACCCAATTAAAATTAATCGAATTAATTTCAATGTAAAAATTGATCGAATTGATCAATATGAAGACGGCTCACGACTCCTTATTGACTACAAAACAGGAAGTGAAGCACCTATATCCCAATGGAAGAAAAGCCCGATAACAAGCCTACAAATACCTATTTATATTGTATTTACAGGTATTGAGAATATAAGTGCCGCTGGAATTGGATATGTTCATAATAATGACGTGAAGTTAGTTGGATTATCATCTTATACTCAAGAGCCAATAGATGGAATGATAACGACCTTCTCTAAAGAAAAACTTAAAACACACGAAGACCAATGGTCCGACCTCATTGCATCATGGGGGGAAGATATTCATAAGCTTGCATCAGGCTATTTAAGTGGAGATGCAAAAGTGACTTACGGCAAAGAGGATGAGCTTAAGTATTGTTCCGTAAAGCCACTCTTAAGGCTAGCAGAGAGAAAATGGCAGTTTGAGAACCCAGATGAATAAAACGATAGATCATAAAATTCGTGATGAGGTTTTGGACCCAAGATCTTCCTTCGTTGTTCAGGCACCCGCAGGCTCTGGTAAAACAACTACATTAGCAAAGAGAATTATTCACCTTTTAACAGTTGTCGATGACCCAAAAGAGATTATAGCGATTAGCTTTACTAAAAAAGCAGCAGGAGAAATGCATAAAAAGTTTTTAGATGAATTTAGAGCATCTGAGAATCAAGAAGTAGTCAAAAAAATTAATGCGAGAGCAAAAAAACTTAAATGGAATGAAAACTTTTTAAATTTATTAGAAATAATGACGATTGATAGCCTTGCATCTAGAATAGCTCGCCAAGCCCCTATACTTAGCGGGTCATTATATAAGAATATAACTGAGGACCCTTATGAGATATATGAATCTGCAGTAAAAGAAACTATGCAAGATAATGCTCAGCTAACTGAATTATTTCCATTTTTAGATTATGACTATCAAAAGATAAAAAACCAATTAATAAATCTACTTAAAAATAGAGACCAATGGCGAGACAATATATTTAATTATAAAAATATAGGTCCAGCTCGAATTGAAGTCAAAACAAAGTCCTATTACAAGCAGGAAACAAAAGTATGGGTTATAAAACTCAAAGGCTTATTCGAAAATGATGAAATAAAAGACATCAAAAATATTCTCATCTATCTAGATCCTACCTTCACACAACAGGAAGATAAAATTGCTTTTTGGCTAAATTTTAGAGATTTAATAATGACCAAAGAAGGTAAAATTAGTAAGCAATTTGGTCTTAAAAAAGGATTTCAAGATAATGATGAAGGTAAATTATATAAAAAAAAGTTATTAGATTTAATATTATTAAATCCTATTAGAAACAGTATTTTAGAGAATTTAAATGATGTTATATATGAAGAAAAAATAGCTGACATCTTCCCAACAATAATGCATAGTGCATCTATTCTTCTCTCAGAGCTCTACGTAACTCTAATCCAGCAGTTTAACTTAAGAAGTGAGTTAGATTATATCCAGGCAGTCGACAATGCCATCATCACTTTAAAGGCTACAAATGTTGCCATTCTGTTTGATGAAAATGTTTCACATATTTTAGTTGATGAATTTCAAGATACAAATAATCAACAGAAAGAATTTCTCGAGCTTCTTACTCAAAATTTTGCAGGAAACCCAAAGAAATCTTTTTTTGCAGTTGGTGATCCTATGCAATCAATTTATCGCTTTAGGAAAGCCGAAGTAAGCATTTTTAAAGAGTTACAAACTAAATGTAAGTTTGGGGATATCGACTTAAAAGTCCGTAGCTTGCAAGTAAATTTTCGCTCAAATGAAAAAATTATTGATTGGTTAAATAAAGAATATAAACAAGTATTTTCAAACAAGGACAATGCTGATAAAGGCCAATTAAAATATGTTCCATCAAGTATAAGTCCAAAAACTAAGGACATAAAAGGGAGTGGTGTTCAGTTTCATATATATAAAAATAAAATACAAGATAACTATACCGAACAGCAAACCGAAGCTAGGGCCGTCTATGAAAAAATTAAAGAGTTAAGGAGTATAGATAAGAATATTGAGATTGCAGTTTTAGTGCGTGCTCGATCGCATTTAACTAGCCTATTGACTCAAATGCGAAAAGATAGCTTTCCAATTGAAGCGACTGAAATTGATTCGATTGAATATAACCAATCATTTCAAGACATTCTCTGCCTAACTAAGGCTCTTTATAACTTTAATGATAGGGTTAGTTGGATTGGGCTTCTAAGAGCTCCTTGGTGTGGTTTAAAGCTTGGGGATTTAACTTGTTTATTTGAAGATAATACAAGTGGGACACCATGGGAAATTATTAATACTCCATCAACAACAAAAAACTTAACTGAAGATGGGCAAAAAAGACTAGCGTGTATAAAGAATATCATTTCCAACAACATACAATTTCGAGGTAGAGTTGCTCACCGCTTCTTTATTGAGTCAATATGGAGGCAACTATTAGGAGAGAAAGCCACAGGAGATTCTGATATGCAGCGGATTGATAAATTTTTAGATCTTATTGATCAATCAAGCTCGCCACTCAGTATTGATTTTGAAAAGTTAAACAGGCTAACTGAAGATTTACACACTGATTACAAATCTAGCGACGAAAACTCGGTCAAATTTTATACAATTCACAAAGCAAAGGGTATGCAATTCAAATGTGTCATTATCCCTGGTCTAGGAAGGAAATCTCCAGCA
>MDSY01089659.1_pt1 | contig 13739 bp, 18 predicted proteins | sample 811131 | NCBI WGS metagenome assembly MDSY01 (sample SAMN05326643, study PRJNA326480) | marine metagenome | isolation source: seawater | place: Atlantic Ocean: South West | collected 2010
TGAGTATCAATCGTATGAAGAGCACTACGACCCTTCTCCATCAATGTTTGACCTGCCTATGCCACCACTTCAAAGAAGAAGAGGGACACTGCCTCCCGCTATTGCGCGTGTGATGAGAGAACAACAAGAAGGGTCTCGTATACGCTCTCTTCCTTTAGATACTCGTATACGCCCGCTTGACACCGGTGCGCCTCAAGGACGTTTGCAAGGATACCCAGTTCATTCCATAGATACCTTTCCAGATACAGCACCAACATCGGGATACGAAGAATCAGATGAATATGCTGGGCGTCATGACCAATTGCAACGTGGTAGTGTGTTTGACCAGCGGCCTGTTCTGTTTGACCATCCTCCTAAACAGCCTCTTGACCCAGATGAGGTAGCAGCATATCTACGATCTATAGGTTTTTGATATCATGACAGCGTTCGATCTAGCATGGTCCATCCTCAAAAATGAGGAACGTAAAAAGCGACCTCGTAAACGCACCGCTTCACTTCGCACTGGCGCTCAACCAATCGATACACAAAGTAGACAGGCAAGAGATGACAAATCTGCTTTTATGGAACCCTATCAAACGGAGGGTATGCCGTTAGGTTATCACTATGACTATGGAGATAGAAAAAATGTTGAAGAGATTTTATTTGACGAGTATGGTTATGGAATGGATGACGAAATGGCAGAGGCTTTGCTACAACATTCACCTGCAAGTGCAAATCTAAGGCAATATCAATATGATAAAAGAAGACCAGAGCCTATGTATGATGATGAAGGTAAAGTCATAGGCGATGCAAAAGATTTCTAGTTCACAATCTTCAAGTCCTTCTACGACTTCCGCTCATACATGAGCGCGTTCAATGACGCATGGACGTTGCTCAAACAACAGATGTCTCTTCTTCCATTTGGATTCGCCACTGGTAATCCTACTCAAGATGCATTGGCCTATCTAGGCGCTGGTCCCGGTGCTCAGGAAGGACCGGCTTTTGACAGAGACCTACCGACAGTTTCGCAAGACGAATTGGACGATAGGTTTGAAGAATTTTTGGATAGGCAGAAAACCAGAGGGGTCCCGCGATATCAATTAGACGTTACCCGCGATGAAAGCGGTTACAGAGATAGCCTATTAGGTCTTAATCCATACTTAACAGCGGATGGTCAAGATGTTGGTAAATTTCCAATGTCTCCTGCTGAGACTGAAACATTAAGAAGGAATATTACAAGAGGTAGAGGGCGAGATGTTGTTGCTCATACCAGTATGCCTATGGATGAAATAATCACTGATTATTATGGTGATACTCATCTTATGGATAGCGATACATCCATCCCAAAGACTTCATTTTATCCAACTGGAAGCGCTATAGATGATGAACATCAGGGTAAGGGATTATACATAAGATCGCTTTTATCACTTTTATCAACCCCAGAGGCAATGGGTCTTTCGGCCAAAGATGTAGCAAGAGAAAATAAAGAAGAGGGTTTTAATCCACAGTTTGATAACGTGCCTGACACTTTAAGAGGATTTAAATTGTCAGACGTAGACCCTCAGTTATTCAATGAAATATATGGACAAAGGGGCCTAATATCCCCACCTTCGCGTACTGGTGGAAAAGGAGGCTCAGATAGAAGTCATCAAATTTTAAGTGAACGATACAAGAAAATAATGGACTTACTGGGTGAAGATTTACACACGTATGGAGAGGGTCAGACTCTTAGCAATATTATGGATATGGCTGAACGTGGTGAAGGTATGTTTAGTTCTCATGGAGGAAAATTAAAACATAATATACTGGAAGGTCCTTACAGCGATCCTAAGGATCGGTTAAAAGACCCAAGAGGTAAAATCTTCTTCTATGACCCAATATCTGTTGATATAGGAAAAAACCCACTTGAACGAGAAACTTTTGGTGATTTAAGACGATTCGATCTTGCAGGTCTTCCTGTAAGAGTCAAACGACCGGTGACTCTTGCCGAGAGCAAGCGATTAAGGCAAACAAGGTTAGGTGATTTTTCACAACCCGACATAGATGAGATGTACCCTCCCCTCACGAACGAAGAGCGGGGGCGGATGGTGCGGGAGAGTCGGCGGAGGCCCTCGGAGGGCTACGAGGCCGACCCTCAAGTGGTGGCGGCGGCGGAGGCGCGGGAGAGTCGGCGGAGGAATACACGCCAGCGAGAGCGGAGGGTACAAGAGGCAATAGACTCACTGGGAGATCTTTTTACTTCAGGACAAGAAGATGAACAGAGGCTCCCTTTAGAAATGCAACCTCGGACTGATTATGAGGTGATACGAGATGCCATACAAGATATCGTGGCTGGGGAAGAATTCAATGAAATACTTGTAAATACCGAGCGCGACGTTGATATCAAAAATTCACTTAAGTATCTTGATGAACATATAGGCAAACGTCATTATGATAAACGTGGATTTGCTTATCCTAGCCCCTTTGATAACCTACCAAAAAATATGCAAATAAATTTAGGACGCGATGTAGCGTTTTTAGAAAATATGCAAAATCAAAACAGTCGAACGGATGCTCTAAGAGAGGCATTAAGAAGAGCAGAAGAGAAAAGAGAAGGGACGACAGCAAAGGAGCATTTTGACGATATCTTCAATCCTGACGTTGCTGCTGAAAATACTGTAGGTTTAGGGGCTTTGAGGCGAAACATCATATTTGAAGAAATAGACAAAGCCATAGCAAGAATACGTATCGTGAATCACCATTTGCGCCATCACCCTGTGGTATTAAGCGGAAGGTTAGGGAGAGCAGCACAACGACGGGCACATGGATTGTTAAGTGATCATCTTGATGATTTGTTCCATCCAATACATGGTAACATGATGGATAATTGACCTCTGGAGAGGTTAGTGTTAAAAGTAAACCACTGCTGCGTTAAGTATGGTTGGCCTGACTGGTGTTGTTTTAGTAATTATTTTCTTGGTCTACATCGGTTTAGTTGGTTTGTACTATTACGCCATGCCTGATACAGAGCCGTTCGTTGTTTATGAAAGCGAAGAAGAGTTTGAAGAGATGTTCATAGAAGGACTTCGGAGGTCCCAGCGTTGAAAGTTAAGATCTACGAAGTTGGACCTCGTGATGGGCTTCAAGCCCTATCCCATTTTGTAGATACCACGACAAAAATTGAGTTGATTAATACTCTGTATACCGCTGGGCTAAACGATATAGAAGAAACCAGTTTCGCGCATCCGCGTCTAGTGCCACAAATGGCAGACGCCGAGGATGTATTTAGTGGCGGGTCTGTTCTTGTTATGAATAAACGTGGATATGAGAGGGCAAAATCTGTAGGTGCAAAGAAGATTAACATTGTATTTTCACCATGCGAAGAGTTCAATAAACGAAATTTAGGCAAGACAAGAGATGAGTTGTATGAACAATACTCATCGTTCATGGGTGAAGTTGACAAGGAGAGTGTCCGAGTCTATTTGTCCATGGCATTTGGGTCTCCATACGGCGGTGCTGTAAATTTTGATTTGATGAAAGAATGCATAAACGATGCGAAAATGTTTGGGAATACTGTAGTCTTTGCAGACACTGTAGGAGTAGGTAGTACGGAAGAAGTTGCCATGTTTGCAAATATGGCTTTAGAAATGAACATGACCCCAGCACTTCATTTACATCACACAGGAGATGAAGAGCGTGCTATCGATCTTGTTTATGCTGGGATTAATCATGGAATTCGTGAGTTTGATTCAAGCATAGGTGGTCTTGGTGGTTGTCCTTTTGCAGAAGAAAGTGGAGCCAATCTTTCAACTGAAACTTTGGTGCGCTACCTAAATGGATGGGGATGTAATACTGGTATCCATCAAGACGATTTAATCGCTGCACTTCGTATTGTTTCAGACATACGATTGAAAAGCGTAATGGCTATATGATGCACCCTCCTGCGTAAAGCAATGTCCGCGTTTGATACCGCTTGGATGGTACTCAAAATGCCACCTCTTCCAAGACGCGTACAGGATGTAACTGGACGTATTGGTGAGCGAGAGTTTGGACCAAGAGGTTCAAAGAGTCTATCAAACCAAATGGCGTTTAATTTAGGTAAACTAGGTGGCGATGCAGACCAGAAAGAACTTAGAGATTTTTTAATGCAATACGGAGATAATCCAGAAGTCATGGACATGCTCGCATCAAGATTTGGTATGGAACCCGGCTCAATTGAATTTCCCGGACGCATGATGCCTCGTGACCCAAGTAGCACAATGGCAATGCCTGATTTACCTCGTGGTTTACCAGACATGTCAATGATGCAACCAGAAGGTGCAAGAACCCCTGCACCTCAACTTGCAGAAAGAGCACCAGACCCAAACACTGTACCACCTGCTCCTGACACAGGTGATGTAGCAGTTGGTAGAGATAACAGTCTTGAAATGCTCTTAAGTCAATTTAGTGAAAAGCAATTGATGGCTGAATTAGGTAGAAGAAGGAGAGAGCGACAATGAATGCAATGAATTTTGCTTGGTCTATTCTAAAAATGCCTAGAGAGTCCAGCCTTGATGCTGATTTCGACGCCATGAGACAGTTTGTTTTACAAAACCACAACAATCCAGATCCTCAAATTCAAGAAGATGTTGAGAATGTTTACCGACATTTGACACAAATTATGTCTGCAAGACGAAGTGGAGCACCCGCCCCCACATTAATGAAACCTCCAAGAAAGGAAGGAACTGGAATGGAAGGAAGCGCCATGGGTGCTGGGACTTCAACACCTTCCCAACTACAACCATCTTTACAAGTAGAAAAATACGACCCATCTACATACAACCAACCCGGTCAAGCACTTCCTATGGGACAAACACCTCCGAAAGATCCTGAAATGGCTCGTCGAAGTAGACAACAGAGAACCATGGAAGCAGGTGCTGAGAGAGGGAGAATGCAATCTCAACGTGACAGAGTCATGGATGAAATGAAAGAGGCTGGAATTACTCAAGATGCAATGGGCACTTTACCGTTTCAAGAATTAATGCGTGCTAGTAAAACTCCAGAAGGAATGGCTAGAATTCAACGTATGATTAGAGAAAGAAGAGGTGCAGAACCAGCGGGCACTGCCCCACAAACTGATAGAATCCAGATGAGTGAACCAATGGATGCAATCGATGCTGCATGGGCTGTGCTAAAGTCTGTGTAGGTGTTTGAATGCCCAGCCCAATCGCTGCTCTTGTAGGAGTCGCTAGTCGCGCATTAGCCGGTAAAGTTGGTCAAACTGCTGCAAAAGAAGTGGCAGAAGAAGGAGGGAAGAAACTTGGTCAAAAAGTGCTTGAGCAGGGACCGGGCATGGCAATGCAAACTGTTCGGGACGCACAACAAGCCTCAAATCAAAGAAGTCAACAGCAGATTGACAGAACTCGTGAAATAATGAGTACCAATAGTCAACAATTTCAGAAAGAAGATGTTGCTACTTTAATGACGCAGCCACCGTCAATCAGTGGAATATACCATCATGGCGGAAAAGATGCATATGAAGGTGAGCAATGTACAATAGAAGCATGTGAAAATGCACCGACAACATTTGTTGACTATTCACATCCTGTGATTAGACAACCCACTCATAATTATCAACATCATATGTGCCCTTCATGTGCTGTAAAATACAATGCTTTACCCGCAGAGTATGATGTAAAATTAGCAAGTGAACCCATGTCAGTTGGTGATGTTCTTGTCAAAGATCGCAAATCACCCGAAGCGCTAAGACGTAAAAAAGAATATGATACAAAATACGAGTCATCCCCGGAACGCGTAAAATACCGTGAAGAACTAAACCGTGAGCGTCGTCGTCGTGGAATCTACGGCTCACATGACCATATGGATATTAGTCACACGGAAGGTGGGGGCCTAACTCTTGAAAGTGAACACGCGAACCGGGGACGGCACTTTAGAGACAGAGGAACTTTACGTCCTATTGCTAAATCTTTGAAAGACGACCTTAAACTTCTACGCAATCTTTTGGCAGGTCCGATGGATGAACAAGATGAGAAAATAGTCATGGCGTTAAATCGTACAATTGACGAGCAGTCTGAGGAAGAAATGCCGGAAGAAGAAAAACATCATGAGTATTTTGGTGGCTCTCATCGAATCGAATCTTTACAATAAATCTAATTTATCTTAAGTCTAATCTAACTCTTTATACTAATTAATATAATAACTTAGATTATACATTAGATTAATCGGATTTATTATTCACAACCTTTATGTTGACCCCCTCAGTGGACAATTCAGTGGTCACTATGGATGAGTACGAACAACACGACGCAGAAATCCGATTGATGGGACTAATTCTTGCACAAAGTATCCTTGTAGCAGTAGCAGTAGGAATTTTTAGTTCGGGAGTTTGGCTTCCGGGGGGAACAGGAGCGTCTGATTGGGTAAATGGATTGACTTATGGTATGGGGGCATTGGCTGTTCAAGTCCTTGCCTATTACGTTTTCAAAATGTTCTTTGAGCAACAAATGAAGGAGCGTGTGAGAAGCACGAATCTTGAGCGCCAAAGAAATTATCAGTATAGAAGTATGCAGCAAAACTTCGATCATCGGCGTGCCGAGATGGAGATAAGAATGCAAGAAGCACAGTTGGAACGAGAGTTAAGGTGGATGGAGGCCAACCCCGGTAAAATGCCACCCTCATGGGGAGTGAAAGGAGGTTCACCTTCTCTCGTTTCAGCATTTGATAATCAAGGTGGGGCAGCCGCCACTTTCGATGGAAGTAAAATTCCCACTCATGAAGCACATACTCCTGCTCCGTTGACTCTTGGTGTAAATGACGATGTTCCTCTCACAAAAGAAGGAAAACCCGATAAGAGATACTTGAAGAAGAAAGAATGAGGTTTGGCCTATGGGTCGTATATTCAAAACACCGTCAGACAATGCAACGGAGGAAACTCTTCGTGCAATTCATCTTGCAAATACTGTTGATACAACATATGAAAGAACTTGGGGCTGGGTAAAAACTGTCATTGCATCTTTCATTACCGCTTTGGTAGTGAGTGGTATTGAGTTTTATAATCCTGAATTTAGTGTCTATGATAATACTCTCGACTGGGGTGTGGGAAAATTACGCGATCTCATTAACTGGTTGAAGTGGTGGTAAAATGGTTGAACCGGGCAGCACCGCTCTTGTTGGCGCTGCCATGTGGGGTCAAATGCTCTATCATACATATCGTCCTCGAAAAGTGGGAATATATGGAGCACCAATGGTTGGAAAAACAACGCTTGACCGATACATGACGACTCCCGGTGAAATGGAAGAAATTGAAGAGCGGACAACACACTCTCGTATTTTAAAATTAGGAAACTATCGAATGCCCAAACCAACGAGAAAAAGAATATCTTGGAATAATGAACGTCGCCTTGTCTTTTCTTCTGATGTTGGGGGAGATACGCGATTTTGGAACTTATGGATTGAGGATATGGTCACTCGTGGTGTTGAAGGAGTTGTCTACATGTTTGATGAGCGTGCGTTCAAAGGTGATGATGGTGGAGAGCAAATAGCAGGTTTTCGTTACTTAGTAGACAGAGTCATATCCCGTGATTATCGATACCGCTCTTTGTGGTCGAGACTTAAGGGAAGAAAATATCATCCTCGAATAATCATGCTTGTAGCAAACAAAGCAGATCGTTTCTTTGATGATGCAGCATCGAAGTTATGGAGAGATGGTCGTATTGGTGAGCATAAGATATTTGACCCATTCAGAGATGATTTGATTAGACTACAAAAAGCGGGTATACCGACAAAGCGCTCTTTCATGGCAACCCGTATTGGTTGGAATGTAGAAAAAACTCTACTGGACCTTCTGACCATTTGAGTGACCTTTATGTGGAACAAGTGAGTGGGATATACATGGTCGCGACTAAGTTGGTTTCTACTGGCGGAGCGAGTCGTAGTCTAAGAACGACTGTGCCACTTTGGGTTGTAGAGCATTTTGAACTCTCAGCAGGTGACACAGTTGAGTGGAAATTTTTAGTCGAAGATGGTAAAATGCAATTGATTGTAACGCCAAAGAAGGAGTGAGTCAAATGATGATGAGACAAAACGATCAGATATCACTCGCAAGTGTAAACGAAGCACACCTTGCTATGTTAGCCACTCAAGGTAATGAGCAAATTACTCAGGCTGCTCTTACTGAGATGGTAAGCGCACAACAGGCTATGCAACAGGTAGCGCAAACTCAAAACATCGAAGTTCCAAAAGTCAACTTTTTTCCAAGCACTCATCCTGACCCACGCAAGGCACGTCGTCGAGATATCAAACAGGCGTACAAACTTCTTCAACCAGCAAAGCGTTCAATATTCAATCCCATGAGATGGTTTGGAAATAAATATCGTTACGATAAAGACACTGGTGTTTGTGTTGTAGATGGTTGTAATGTAGCAGAACTCATTAAACACGATAATCTCTACATGAGAATTTGTGACGAAGATACAGGACGTAGCCTATGGGAAATGTATTGGCAAAACCCTGTAACTGGTGAACCCGAAGCATTCATCGCTCGTGACAAGGTAACAAGCGGTCGTAAAATGCGAGGCACATATTGTCCTGAACATCTTCATCTCTATCATTTGTTGAAGAAGTGGGAGGCTGAGGAAGATAAGCAAAATGAAATGAATCCAAATCGTCTTCGCGATAAGGTAAAACGTGGAGTTTCTATTGTAACAGTCCCAGTACAGAGTAATAAAAAGAAAGATCCTACACCAGCCATGCTCCAAAAATATGAACCGTTCTTTGCTGAACTTGAGCGTGATTCAGGAAAAACAAAAGGTATTAGTATTCTTCACTACAAAAACCCAGTGACTGATGTAAATGATGTAACGATGATTGTGTTTGATTTACGCATTTTCCAACAAGAATTACAGGCTCTAAATACACCAACTCAAGCATTTCAAGATTTAATCGCTCAACAGAACATTGATGCGTCACAGTCTCTTGGAGGTGAGTAGATGTTTAACTTCGGCCAACAACCTCAACCTTCGGGTACACTCAATCTTTCAGCAACTGGAGCGCCTGTTGCTTCCCAGCAGTCACTTGGTTTTACCCAACAAATGCAACAAAACCCTATGATGGGTGGGATGATGACTGGAATGGGTATTACTCCACAACAACAGCAATTTATGCAACAACCTGTCGCGCCTCCAAGTGAAATGGAAATACTTAATGCACTTTTGAATTCACAAAATCCTATTCATCGCTTCATAAAAGATGGTGGGTTAAACACCTTGGTTGAAATTATTGCAGCAACAACAAGTCTTACGCTTCTCAATATTTTGAAAGAGGCAACTTTTGCGATTGACGAAGATGAGGGTGGGATGAAATTAGATACATCCTCTCTTCCTGAAAATCTTAAGACATTAAGCGCAGAGAATGTTACAGTGCTATTGAACAATATGATGGCTGTAAGCACACAAACTGTCCAACAGGCTGAAATGCAACGTCAACAAATTATAGCAACATCTCAACAATCCATGATGGGAGGCGCACTTCAAGCAGCGCTTGCAGATGAAGGGATGATGGAAAAGGTTGGTGGGGGCATTGGAAGTGTCGCCCGCTCCTTTATGGGACTACCAAAACAGTGATTGAAATGATGCCTACACCAAGAGATGCAATTGAAATTCCTATGAGGGGATTGACCGCTTCCAGTATTGATGTATTTTCTCCACCAAGATCGGTAATTGCTGATATGATAATGGTTCAATTCATTAGTATGATTGTTACATTTATGGCCCTTCTTCTCTTCAAAGGTCAAGACCTTTCTTCAACTGATGTCAGTCTCGCTTTGATTGGTGTTATGGGTGCAAGTCTAATGTTAAGCACTCTTTACTCAAGACTCACTCGCTAACCATTTTCCTTTTGGACAATCCATACTGGGTAATGCTGCTTTAATATTCATGGAGCATCCACATGCTCTGCACATCTTAATTCGTTTTATTAGATAAGGACATTCATCACAAATTGATAGTCGTAAAGCATATTCTTTTTTTGTTACACGTTTCTTTTTTACAACATCCGACGTTGCTTTTGCAATTTCACGCGGTATGCGTTGCAAACGTCGAGGCATGAGTTTGCATATCTACAGTCTTGAAAAGGATTATGTTTGATGCTGCTTTAAGAACTCCATGACCGGAGCGGAGCGTGTCTCGAAACGCTCTTGTGCTTTTTGTCAACATCCTAGCCGTGATGAACTCGAAAAAGGTTTACTGAGTGGAGAAATATCCACAAGGGAGTTAGATAGAGATATGGGTTGGAGGCCGAATACGAGTGACCGACATTTTCGCAATCACATGGGTGAGTATCACATGGCTGCTAATCCTGAGTGTAAGGTTTGCTCAAGTCCCGATCGTGCTGAATATGAATCTCGTTTTTTTCATGACGGGTCTCAATCAGATGCCATAGCCGAAGAATTAGGGATAGCGGAATCTTCTGTGTATCATCATATGCGACATCATTTTCAACCCTTGGTACAACGTGGTGCTGCGGCGGAAGTCGCTTTAGTGGTTGGGAGTGAAATTGATGTACTTAGGGGAAATGTCGAACACCTCAATCATAAGTTGTCTGAATTGCTCAATGAGGGTAGCGTACACGAAGATGGATTCATCAGAGATGCAGTGTCCTTGCACAAAGAAGTAAGAGAATCTCTCAAGGATTTATTGAAGTTCCAAGGTGAGTGGGGTGCTACTTCTGAAAATGGTCAAACCCACAATACGATTAATATTCTAAAAGTTGAACTTAGCAAAGAAAGTCCTGAGACTTGGATGCGAGTTCGTGAGAAATTAATTGAACAGGTTGGTGATATTGAGTGAAATCTGTACCCATACCTCATCTTCTATGCAAATCTCATCCCGGTTATAGTATCATAATTTCACGAGATTATGGTCTTCTTTTAGAAAAACAAATACCAACTGTTCTTGATTATGCTAGATGCTTAACGGATAGTTTTAGTCACTATGGTGATTTTGAGATCGCACCCATAGGTATGTTTAGTATTTTATGTCAATCATTTCAAACTCTTCTTGAGTCAGATGAACCCGAAGATGTTCTTCCAGCAAGGACATCACTAAAATCAGCACTTCATCATTTGAACGATACCTTTGTTAAAATGAGTCGTGCGTTTCCACTTGATTCTAAAGTTCGTCAATTGTATGCTGATGTATCCCAATCCCTATACGCTTACGCGGACTCGCTTGTAAATGCCGGGTGTGAAACATGACTGAGGGAATGATGGGTCGCGGGTCTGACACTCGCATGTATAACCCTCGTTCAGAATCCTCTCATATGTTCCGTGAAAATCACGAAGAAGAGGGCACGCGCACTGGTTATGAAGATCCTCGTGACCTTGATAATCGTGCTGATAAACGTCAGGCTAAGAAAGAAAAGGAAGAAAAAGAAGAGAAGAAAATAAAACATATCAAAGTTCGCCGTCACCATCTCCGTTCTGGGCAAGATGAAATGGACGAAGAAGAGTCACCTATGGAAGATTCTGAATACAAACCTCGTGGTTCTGTAGATAATCCGTCCAAACAAACAATACCATCTGGTGCTGGTGGATTTCTAACCAGTCTTGCTACACAAGCAAAAGGTCCGGGCGCTGCTGCTGGACAGTTGGTTGCAATGAGTGAACCGATGTTAGATGCTTGGTCTGAGTTGTTGAAGCAAGAAGGACCAGACGTAACTGATGAGTATGATTACTATAATTACTATGATACTTATGCAGATGAAGACCGACCTTTAGCACATATGCCTCATTCTACTCTTGATGCAAGGTTAGCAGAAAGGGGTGAGGCTGGTGAATATGCTCATGATAACGATGATGAATTTGATGAGTTAATACATGAGTATCTTATGAGAGACAGGGAAAATCGAAGTGGGGTTGATCGTGGAGGTTTTTCACAAGAGTTTCAAGACATTCACACAAGCGAGCCAATGGAAAACGCTTGGTCTGAGTTGTTGAAATCTAAACCAAAGGGACTGCCTCAAGGGGTTCCTCACGCTTCTGATACAGGAAAAAGTAAGAGAGAAAGGGATAGAGACACACAATCTGATATTGCTCGAAGAAAAAGAAATCCAGTAAAAGTTATGCGAAACCCTGTTCAATCAGCGTTAACAACTGGGCAGCATAATAGAATGAAAACCGCGTTGGAATTATTGGAGCAATATGGCTCTGCTGACAGAATACCTCCAAAAATTTTAGCCCAACGTCTTCCTGAATTTCTAAGAACTACAGCCACTAGAGAAAGAAAACCCTCTGTAGGTAGGAAACCCTTTGAGGGAGAGAGAATTTATGGCGGTGAAGGGATAAAACAAAGAGATGCTCAAAAGTATATTAGACCATTAGCACCTGCACAAAGAGAGGCAATTACTGGTGGAGAGTACCACGATAGTCTGCTCGATGCATTGAATACTGGACAATTTATGTCTGAACTTTCGACATTTGCTGAGAACGCACCTGCTTATGATAGAAGGTTAGAGGAAGCAAGAAGAGTACCACTTCCCCCTGAACCTACTCCTGAACCTCAACCTGTTCAAGAAGATAAGATTGAACCCGGTCTTTATCCGGGTACTTTCTTTGTTAATGGGGACTTTATGGATGCTCGCCAGTTCGCTGCATATCAGGCTCAAAAGAATCAACAGCAAAAAAGCGAGCCGATCGAGCACGCTTGGTCTGAGTTGTTAAAGTCCAAGAAAGAAGAAAGAAAAAGAAAGAAGGAAGAAGGTGCAAAGTTCCGACCATCTACAGGTGCATTTGAGCGACCAAGGGGTGGATTCGGTGGTAGGCCAGCAACTCCTGCTCGTGCTAAAATCATTAGTCGAAACCTCCCCGTTGGAAGACACACTGGATTAAACTTAGCAGATCTTGCTGTTGAGATGTCTCACCGTGGTGTCGCATCCAAGCAACCAATGTCCAAAGATCCTCAACAATATCGTGACTACATGGCTACCCAAGAGGCTCAAAAGCGTGTTGGAAATGTTCGCACTCCTTATGCTGAACATCGCCGTTTTGGTCGCCCATCAAGGCGTGCTAAATCTGGTATGCCCCGTGTACCTCGACCTCGTCTTCATCCAGTTCGTGCTCCAAGCATAGTGCCACCTAAGATGAAAATGCCTCGTCTTCGCAAACCTAAGATGCCGGGCATGGTGACAATGAGTGAAGATGAAGTAACTCAATCAGATGTTCTAAAATCTGCAAGTGATGCTGGATATCTCCGTATTCTAGTGCGTGAATTACGTGAAGCACTTCGTGAAACTCGTGATAAAGATAGAAAGCGAAAGGGAATGGGAACCCCTGATACTTCGGGCGCTGCCTCTAATCTCCCCAACCATCCATCCAATTCTCATGCTCAAACGAGCACTCCACAAGGGGGGACAGAAAACGAGGAAGCAGAGGCTAAAATGTATGGGGCTGACCCAGCGCAAGTCATCAACGCTCGTGGGAGCAATAAGTCATGATAATCGCTTTTCCTTACGTTCGCCCACGTCCTCAATTTATCTTAAGAAAAGGACATGGCATCATAAGAAAGGGCGATGGAGTTTACGCACATTTACCGGGTCAAGGTTCAGGACATCTTCTTCGCGCTCCACCTCCTGAAGCATTTAACGCCGACCCAAATGAGCCTGACGCACCTGCATTTGCACACATGGGTTCAGCGAAACCTCATCCAAAATCAGAGGCTGAAGGACACAATGGTGTTGGTGAATTACTCAACATGACTCGAAGAGAAGGGGATTACGGGCATACTGAA
>MDSY01002238.1_pt1 | contig 13733 bp, 9 predicted proteins | sample 811131 | NCBI WGS metagenome assembly MDSY01 (sample SAMN05326643, study PRJNA326480) | marine metagenome | isolation source: seawater | place: Atlantic Ocean: South West | collected 2010
CCCCCCCCCCACACACACACACACACACACACACACAGATACCGCTCAACGGTCCAGGATGGAAACGCCAAAGTCCTTGTGCACCTCGCGCACAGTGGCCAACCCCATGCGGCATGTAGACACGGACATGTTCATGCTGCAGAGCAGAATGTAGTTCTTGTGCATCATCAGGTCACCCCGGTCTTCGGCGTGGCGAACCCACCGGTTGAGCCTCCGCGTCTCGCTGCTCAGGGCGGGGTTGTTTGCGTCTTCGAGAAGGGCCGCGTTGCGTGCCTGCGAGCGGCGATTCATCAGCTCGTCGTAGGCCGTCCAGATCTGCGTGCGCACCAAGATCTTTGCAAACCACTTGGTCACGAGGCGCAAGGCCGAAGCGGCCTCCACGCTGTGATTCCCGATATCCTTGGCGATCTGGCGCCAGATGTCGGCTGGGAGCTCGGGAAGCGTTGCACCCGCACCGTGATTTTCGACACCGAGCTTACGTTTGGTCCTTGGCATGGGGTCGCAACGCCTCGCACATTTCTCTCCGTTCTCACCACCGGTGCACAACTCGCAAGGCCGGAAAAAAATCGGTTCAATTTGGGGGCAATTTGAAGAGAGAGGTGTCCCCTATTTCAAACTCGAAACTTTCTTCTTCACTGTGAATGTCAGTTGTTATAGACTCCAAGACGACCTAAGACACTTCCCAGTTCCTCCATGGTGCGTTCCGCGAGTGCATTCGCACTGGGGAGCAGGTCCGCCTCACTCAGTTGGAGGTTGGTTGCGTCGTAAACGTTAACAATCGCTCCTTCGATCCGCGCCCACGTGCCGTCGTCCACGAGCGATCTTGCACTGCCCTGGCGCGCAAACTGCTCCAGCTTCAGGTCGCGCAGCGAGTCCGAGCCGATCCGGTTGAGCGCCGACGTGAATGGACCGCGCTTGGCGCAGTTGATCTTTTTTGTGGTCACATTCAGGTTGGTCACGCCGTTGAACACGCCGGAGATCTGCTCGTGCGCCTGCGCTGCGGCCATTGAGCCCTCCCTGCCGCCAACGGAGCCGTATGAGAGCACGAATGCAAATTCGAGCAACTGAACCTCGAGGACGTGGTCGACCTCCGGAATCTGCGTCTGGCCGCGCCCCCTGCCCGTGTACAGGTCCATCTCCCGGTACTCCCAGACCGCGTTTCCTGTGTTTGATACCGACGTGCGCAGGCCTTGCAACCCCGTAATGTCTACACCGACCCTGGCGGCGGCCTTCGCGGCCGCTCGAGTGACGACCGGCATGAGTCGTTCGTGCCAAAGGGGTGGGAGGTGGAAGGGTTGTGTGTCGTCGACAGGTAATAAGAAATGGTTACTTTGGTTGCGATTACTCTCGGACAATTTTACCAGCGCGGGTCAGTTTACAGGGGTACAGAGTGTGGCACAATATGCAAACGCGGAAACCCACACACGCCCTAATCGTAATAGTGATTCTTCGTAGTGAGTAAAAAGAACTCGGTTTCAATGGCGAGGTGATTCCCAGCGCCCACAATCGCCAAGTCAAAGTCGGTGGCGGGGTGCTCGCGCTCCTCCGAAATCAAGAACCTGGCGGCTTGAATCTTATTCTGGCAGGCGGCTTGGTACAGCGCCCCGTCCATATCAGTGGCGCCGTGATCGATCAGATAGGCCATGATGTCGACGCGGCAGAAGCCTGCACTTAGTCGCAGCGCTTGGTCGAGGTCGAGGAGTTCCAGTGCCACGGTCGACAGAATGCGTTTGACCGCCGGAAAGTTGCCGTTTGTCGCGGCACGCCGCAAATCAAGCGTGTAAGCTGGCGTCATTGCCCCCGAAGCAGGAAGCGCCAACATTGCGACGAGCATTGAAAGGTGCACCCGAGTCACGCTTTGCCGCATACGGCTCATGAGTTGCAAGGTTACGACCAGTTCCGTTCAATATTACACCGGCACAGTGCGCACACCCTAAACCAAAGTAGCGGCACGGTTTTACTAGTGGACTTTGCAAAAGACTATTTGTTTTTACACTCGTGCTGCAGAACTCGGAGACTCACTTTTGTGAAAGTTGGTAAACTCGTGCAGATTAGTCCAAAGAAGATTGCGTACTTGATCACGCGCGTATCTCCCGTCTGTGATCTCGCAAGCGAAATCGCCGCTGGATTCACGAATAGTAATGCCAACGAGCCAGCCGTCGCGACGCACTGAAGTATCCACGTTAGGGTTGCAATCCACAGTACCAACCTATGACATTTGAGCTGTTTGCGGTTGCCATTGGTCGCAGATACGGCCATCGTCGCCACCATGGCCACACTGAAGCATATGCGAGTGCACACGGCGAGGCTGATGAGAAGACCAATGAGCAGCCGGCCAATTGCGGCAAAGTTATCCCCATTTGTCCCGAGAAGTGGCGTGTCTGAGAAGAGCATGATAACTGCACTCGTGACGTCTATGACTGACATGGGTCCACCCAGCGTCGATATCGGTGCCTCGCGACCTTTGCGCACACTAAGTCCATGCCTGAGCAGAAACTGAACAAACGAGCAGGCAATGCCGAGGCCCTGGAACACGATCACGACTCCCTGACTGTCGTCGTATAGAGACGGTGCCGCAAACAAGATGACCACCAGTCTTGCCACCCACGCCGCGACGCTGATCAGCCCATCTGTCCACTCATCGATCTTATCGTACGTTGTGACGGAGTTCTCCGGCGTAATGTCGTCGGAGAAAACGTTGCGGCAGTGTAACGCATCGATCACGTTGGTGATCAACCATCGCGAACTAGTTGCGTTCTGCGAGCCGCGTACGAATACCACTGCAGCCGTTAGAACTAGCACGAGCAGACGCGCAATCGCCGCGGTGAGCGCCTCGGAATAGCTCTGCTTGAGGTTGCCCAGCGACTTGGCTGGCGCAGAGATCAGCTTGCCTGTGCCACTGGGCTGAAGGTCAATGCGTATGCGCCGCTCCGCCATTCGGCGGTACGGCACCGATGCCCCCACATGACACCTCCCAAGAGCGAGCCCACCGCAATCCGTGTGGTAGATATCACGCTGGTGCTCAAGCTCCTCGAGGACGCCCGAGCAGCTTTCTCCTGCCTCCACTACGGTACGTCGCTTGTCGAGGATGGAGCTACCATACTCGTACAGAAAGCGTCCGCTTAGGCTCAACCAAACCGACGCCTCGTTCGCCGCCTCTGCAGGGAAGAGGCGCACGGTGGCGTCGCGTAGCGTATCGTTACAGCGCCCGTCGAAGGCGAGGCTGGGGTCGTACATGAGCAAGTCGTAATTTGTGGTAGTCGTTCTGCCATCGACAACAGCGATGTCCAGAGCGGGTGTGTCTTCTGGAAGGGGCGCGAGTGGCGCAAAGCACAGATGCGTAGTTGTCAGCCAGTACGTCTGCCCCGCAGTCAGACGAAACACGCCGTCTAGCCTAGCAAGAGCAGCCGGCTGTCTATCTGCGTAGGCGGCTTGGTCGTTCTGATACGTGAACAGGGTGTGGACGAGCACCTGGTCGCTCGTGCTACCGTTGGGCGCAACAAGCACAAGATCGTGGCACTGCTGAGCGTAGTCACGCGGCGGGACCAGGTCTTGGCATGCCATCGACAGACTCTTGTGCATACGCGTTGAGAATACCAACAGAGAGTCCCCTCCGGGTGGAACGACCGTCTCAAAGTCGAGGAGGAGCTTCAGGCGCTGCAGCGGCGAGCCCACGTCTAGGTATACCTCCGTCAGGTCCTCTCGACGACCCGCGCGCAGGCAGACGGCGTTGTCGTTCATTTCGGCAAAGTCGGCATCTGACCTCGGAGCGAACGCCAGTGCCACGACTCCCGAGACCAGGATTGTTGCGAGCGCCACTAGAAATGCACCCGCGATCGCCCACGACGCCCGCGCTTTCTCTTCCTTTGTGTAGATGTACTTGCTGCCTCGAGAAGGCTTAGGCGTTACCTCGGTCTTCTGCGCCGCAATGCGCAGTAGGTACGAGGAGCTGACGTCGTCCAAGACGGAGGCGCGCCGGTCCGTGGTGGCAAGAGTCGCGTTCACGTGCGCGTACGCATTCATTATAAGCTACTGTATGACTTACACCGTTATTACCCAATAAGCCGACTGCGCCATATTACGAGTAGGTTCCTGGTTTGGGAATGAATATTTCCGATATCGTTGGCTTCGTTTTCATTGCGATTGGCCTACTCTGCGTGATACCCACCGTCTACATTAGTCCCATATTTCTTATTGTTTCTGGCGGGTTCATCTCGGCGGGAATCGTGCTCATCATCACCGCAGGCAACATGTGTCGCGCAAGCGAGGACGTGCAGACTTCAGAGAACAGCGTCTACGCGATATTAAAAATACCACCAAAGTCTACCAAGGCAGCAAGTACTCCGCCACTGACCAAAATGCCTGCGTGAGATGCACTTCCGCCTCCACTTCCACACTCGCCCCACATTGTGGTTAGTGTACGCTGCTCGTGTAAGGCAGTGTGTGTACGCACTGTCAGATACTGTCGATTTTAAAGAATCCCTTTCTCTGCGCGCCGGCGTTCTGTTGCGGCTGCTTCTGGGGAACCTGCTTATTGCCGCCCCGTTTGGATCCGTAGTACAGGTGCCACGAGAGGCACAAGACCACGCCGCACACCAAGAGCGAGGCCGGGAATATCGTGAAGAATACAACCTGCAGACTCACTGGCAGCTGGTAGGGTGGCGGCGGCGCGGGGGGCGCGGGTGGAGATGGCGGCATCACCGGTGGAGGCGGTGAGGGAGGAAGCGGGGGCGTGTTGGGCGGCAGGCCGCGAGTGTACCAGGGGCACCCCACATCGGCATCAGCGTGCTTGGCGCCAACGAACGCCCCGGGCATGTAGTAGGTGACGCCACGGAAGGCGTGTGTGTGCGACGTGTTGTCGGGCGAGACCTCCACCGCCTCCGCCGCCGACATGTAGAGCGGCCAGTAGCCCTCTGAGCACATGGCCCCAATGATGGGAGGGGGAGGTGGGTTGGAGGGGGGGAAGTTGCACTCGTTGGCGTAGAGTCGGAAGAGGGCCGGACCACTCTGGCTTGAGTATGTATTGTAGATGCCTTGGTTGCCATTGGCGCCGATCGAGTAGTTGGTGCCCCCAAGATTTGGCTCGTTGGGGGGGTAATCGGCCGGAAAGGCGTTGCAGCCGAGTGGCTTCTGCCAAAGGTCTTTGGTCGACGAGACCTCGGGGTTGGTGGTAGACGCCTTGAAGACGCAGTACGGAGGATCTGCGTCGTAGTTGTGGACGAAGCCGGCGCAGCCGACATGGGCCCCGCACAGCCGCGCGCACTGCTCCACGAGTGTGGGATTAGAGGCCTCGCTGGCTCTACGGCCGCCTGGGTTGCCATCAACGCCATAGTCGTCGTAGTGTCTTTGGTGGCCCAAGATATCGAAGCCATCGTGGTCGATGGACGCGTTGGCGGTCTTGACAAAGTCGTTCTCCCCGCACACGGCTGTGTATCTCAGGTGCACGTACGCGTACATTTCCGCCGATACCGCAAGAAGTGTGCAGCCGTTGCAGGTCGCGGTGTTACAGTTGACATGGTCAGTGCACGTCTCTACAAAGACCACCTTGCCATCATTGTACTTGGTACAACCGGCCGGCGCGCCTGGGGAGGAGGCCTGCACGCGGAAGGTGACGTTGAGCAAATGGGCCTGACCTTCGCACCACGACACGCTACCCACGGACGCATTGCCCAAATTCTCATGGGCGTTGGGCCACGTCTCGTGGTAATCAGCGTCCAGGTAGTACTCCTGCAAATTGAGCACCATGCCATTATCAATTAGGTACTCGGACTTGGGAAGCTCGATGGACGTGTCCGTCTGTGGTGCCACGGTAACGTAGCTGCCCTGCATCTCCGCAATGAGCGCCGGGGTAAGGTCTGCGGCCCACACGTACGACTCCCCGGAGCAGCACCAGGGCGAGTAGTGCGCCACAGCAACCTCCTTGACCAGTCGACCCGACTCGCACTGCGTAAGTGCCGCGCTCAACAGCGCAAACATTTATGCGCCACTCTCCCCACACTCGTCCTTAGTTAGTGGCCAGCATCAAAGGGCATATTTCTTTCACGCATAATAATGCACGACTATTAAACGCGACAACACGCGCGGTCATGTTCGGTTCTTCACGGATACCGCTTGGGCACTGGTATATCCCGGTATTCTGACCTTTTGTTGCGCTCTCGAAACCCGGTACGGCGCTCATTCTCTAGCACCCTCCACGTCTGTCTGATGCCGTCCCAGGTTATAGGACCAGTTCCGAGCTTGGCCAAGTCTTCCATCAAGTACTTGACCATTGGGTCCTCCCTGGGGAGGCTCACGCCTGGGTGTTTGTTCACCCATTCACTGATCATACGGCGCTTGATTTTGTTGCGTAGCGCGTTCGTCATGGGAACAGGAGACTCCTTGAGCGCTTCGAGCTCTTCGCGCACTTCGTCCACACCCAGCGCTTCGTCCGCATGCAGCCGGTCGGCTACATTGCCATTGTTCACGAATTCCTGCAGGAGGTCCTCATCGGTAAACTCCGAATACAACTTTTCGTCGTCTTCGTCGTCGTCGTCGTCGCCCACCAACCCTTGCAGGCTCTCAGGACTTGCGGCGTACTCGTTGCGAAGCCGCTCCTTGGCTGCCTCGCGCCCACCGTCGTCTCCGTATGCATCCATCAGCTCTTGCAAGCCATAACGATTTGCGGCGTGCTTAGCACCAAGCCGATTCTTGGGCATTGCTTTTTGCTCGCGGGCTAGCTGTTTAGCTTGTTTGCTAAGCTCATCGTCACTTACGGACTTTAGGTACTTATAAGCCTGGCGGTCTTCCTCATTGCGCGTACGCGCCGCCTCTAGCTCCATGGCCACTTCTTCCCAATCGGACGCCACGTTTCGTTTACCCGATCGCATGCCTGTGGGCACCAGGCGCATGTGCGCAAATCCAGCCGAGAGCACCTCATCGAGTCGGCTGCGAAGAGGGGCCATGGATTATTCCAGCTCCCCCCCCTCCCCTTTCCCTGTGTGCCCCTTGAGCCGGGATATCTTTACACTTGGACGTTCTTTTGAGTACACGCTACGACACCATACCACACCACACCACACCACACCACACCACACCAAACACCTCAAATCTCAAACACCTCCTTACGCGACTCCTCCATCACCTCGTGGTTGGTCTCGGCGTCCATGGCGTAGCTCTGGGCCGCGGCCGACTCCATGTCGGTCGACTCGCACTCGGCCTCGCTGGCGCGTTTGCGCTTCTTGCGCTCCTGCCCGGCGAACGTGAAGGAGTCCGCAAGCGTGCCGCCTCCAAATGCCACGTTGCGCACTTCCCGGTCGTTTGCGGCAAGGTAGTTACGCACGCGGTGGCTCATGCAGAGCCCCTGGTCATTGACGCGGCGCTCCTCCTCCGGAGTGCGCATGCCGCGCGCGTCGAGCGCGGAGAGTGTAAAGCGCTGCCACGTGCTGCGCGCAAACAGGTTCCCCTCCATGACGAAGCCCGAGTTGACGCCCCTCGCCTCGGCCTCATACTCAAGAACCTCCGGGTCGTTGAAGGATACGGCGCGGCCGTGCGCAATAGAGTGCACCGCTTCGGTAAGCCCCTTGCTTGCGCGCGTGCTTGCGACTTGCTTGCCAATGTCGCAGTAGCGCGACTCCTCGAGCGGGATGCTGCAGCTCAGCGGGAATAGCGTGTTCTTCTCACGCTCAACAGTTCCCGGGAAGCGCAGCGTAATATGAGGCAGCTTCTCCAGCGTCTCGTCCATGTCCTCGTTGTCGTAGGCGTCGGGGTACTTGTTGCGCACCGCTTCGACGTACTCTTTGCAGTCGTTGTGCAGCGTTGCGGCCATCTTCATGGAGAAGAACATTGCTCCCTGATCCCATAGCAACGGAAGCGCGCCCACCTTCGCCGAGGGGTCAATGCTGGCTCCAGCGGCCTTATCGCAAGCGCCGGGCTTGGGGTTCACGTTGAGCTCATCCGCTTCAGGGCGCGAGACGCTTCGCTCGACCGAATCGAGGTCGCTGGGCGTATCTCCCTCCGGCAGATCGGGTGCCTCCTCCACTTCGGCCTCGGCAAAGGCGTCGTCGTCGTCCTCCACCGCCTCCTCCACCGCCTCCTCGTCCACCTCCTTGCCCGCCTCCTCTTCCTCGAGGCGCGTCTTCTTGGGCGGAGGAGTGGCGCCCTCGTCCGCGGCCTTGCGCTTCGCCCCCACCTCCTTACGCACCTCCTCCACACCGTCATCGGCATCATCCTCATCGGCCTCGTTCTTGCTCTTGGTCATGTCCCTAACCTTGAACGAGCCTGGCACCTCGGCGACGACGCCAGTTGCAATACCAGGCACGTTTGCCAGGTAGTGCGAGCTCTCCACCACGAGCGCGACGTGCTGGCTTGCGATGTACTTGTTGACGTAGATGCCGTTCGAGGCCTCGCACCCGGTGACGGGAACGCCCCGCTCAAAGCTCTCTGGCAGGACACACGAAGGCAGCGCGCGCTTGTCGACCATGTGGTCCAGTCTCCGCTTGCAGCCCGAGGAGCCGACGGTGGCCGATTTTGTCAGAGTGTCGAACCCGAGTGGTGCCAGAAAGCGGGGGTCGTGGCCTAGCTTGCCATCCTTCAAGATCATCATGCCGTTAGGGTGGATGTACTGCGGCGGCTTCGTGGCGTCCGTGAACTTCTTGTTGCCCGAAAGCATGCACGACTCTTCGTTCAGCTGGTGACGATCGGTGGCGCTGGACCGCGGAATCAGCACCTTGTTCTCGTTCAGAGCCTGGGCGAGCTGGAAGATGGTGTCGCGCATGCTCTCCACGGTCATGGACTTCGCCTTCATAAGCGAGTAGGATGTGCTGCCACCCTGCGAGAGCTTCTTGATCTCGCGCGCACTGTTCGACCACACCGACTTCTGCTTCTGCGCGCTGGTGCCGCCGCCTGAAGCCCCATCCCCTCCACCGGACGACTTGCTGAAGGCCTTCAATATCGCCTGGTTGAAGTCGTAGTCGGCGGGCATGTTCATCGCCCCCTCGCCGGACTCGCGCTTCTTGTACTCCCACAGCATCCCGGCCTGGACACCCGTAGTGGCGTGGTCCGATCCGAAGGATTGCGACGGTTTGCCCTGCACCATGTCCTTGACGAACTGCGCCTCGATGCCGCTGTTTAGGACGTCCTGCAAGTCGGGCATGCATGCACCCGCCGCGAGCTTGGCGCACACATACTTGCCCGTCGCTTCAATGCGGAGCAGGCGCTCGTTGTTCTTGCCACGCTTGTCGGTGAATAGCCGGGTAAGCTGGTTGAGCTGGCTCTCGCGATCGCGAGGCATCGACTGCGACACCAGCCGCTTGCTCATCTCGCAGCGTAGCGCGCGCCGCTGGCCAAGCTCAGCGGCGCGCTCTGAGCACTCACTGCGAGAGACTTCCCTGTCCATCATGCGCACGATGGTCGCGGTGTTGTTGGTCGCTCCGCCGTGTACGTTCCTCGCCGACTCCAACGGAGCATCGTAGTAGGTGTTCCATTGCGGCGGTAGAGGGGGAGGCGCGGGCGCAGGAGCAGGCGGCGCTCCTGGCGCGTTGGCATCGCGCGAGCGATTGGCAAGACCCATAACGGCCTCCGCGGCGATGGGAGGCGGCGCGGGCGCGGGGGGCGGCGCTGCAACGGCAGAGGCGCCAAATGCGAACTGCGCATCAAACTGCGCATTCGACTGCGCGAGCGCCTCCGCATCGGGAAGGTGGTCGTCCTCCACCGGCTCTGGGCCGCGTCCTTGTGAGGCAGCGGCCCCCGACGCGGCCTGGCTCTCGAGCCACGCCGCGTGGTCGGTTTTGTTGCTCTGTATGCATGCGTAGTCTACGCCAGACTCCTGGTCCTGCTCCTCCTCGCACCTCCCCTGATGCGCTGGCGGGTCGTGTGGTTGTGGCATCCCCGTCTCTCCCCTCAGCGTGCTTTGGTCCAGCTCCGTGCCGTGCAGCCCTGCCAGCTCCGTCATCATCTGGAAGCGGTGCGCCGAGGTCATGGGCGAGTGGTCGTGGCTGTGCGACCAGGCCGTGTGGATGACCTCGAGGTCAACGCAGCGCTGCAGGCTACGCACCACGTCGGTGAGCTGCTCGATGCAGAAGGGGGCCAGGTAACCGTCCTCGCCCGGGCGCATGTCGGCAAAGTCCACGCCCGACTCGCGCAGTATGAACTTCTCGAAGACTGCGCTCTCCGTCGCGAAGAGCTCGAGCAGCATGCGCAGCTTGATCTTCTTGCGCTTCGTCGGCTTCTGGACGTTGTACTCGTTCCACTGGATGTCGTACCACTTGTTGGTGAGCATGTTGGCGTAGGTGAGGTTGGGTCGGCACGACGGGATGTGCTTGATGTAGATGAGCACGTAGGCCACGAGGCAGGCGCACACGCGGTACCGGTTCACCTGCTGCTTGACCTCGTCCGTCAGCGACTGGATGTCAAACTCGACGTCGCCCGTGTCGTCGTCGTCCTCCGCCGAGTGCACGATGTGCGCCCACGTGCGGTCCGTCAGCGCCGCGCGGTTGGTCGAGGGCTCCTGGTGCTCCCCCTTCAGCCCCAGCGGGCCGCAGTTGGTGCAGATCAGGTACGACTCGTAGTGCAGCGAGTCGAGCACAACCGTCGTCCAGCTCTCCATGCCGTTCTCGCCCATCACCTTGACCGTGCGCGTGTTCAGGACCCGCTGCTCCATGGTGACCGATTTGAGGTACTCGATGCGCTCGGAGTCGGTGGACGCGAAGTCGTTGGGGATCTCTGCGGCAGGTCAATAAATAAAATGAATTGGTGGCAAGGTAATAATATTGACCCGGTGTGGGTGCGGTTCAATCGCGCGTCACAAACCGTCGTAGTAGACGAGCCGGCCGCAGAGGTAGTCCATGCCTCCGTTCATGCCCGCTTTGGCGCTCGAAGAGCCCGAGCCCTTCACCCAGCCCTCGGGAAGCAGCGCCTGCAGGCGCTTGGCGCGCATAGACTTTCCCGAGCCGGCGCCGCCGCACAGCAGCAAGAAGTACGAGACCTCCTGGAACGGCTCGAACGCGTGGCAGTGCATGTCCAGCATCAGCTTGACGTCGCCGCCGGCGATGCGCAGGGCGCCCGAGAACATGTGCATGAGGAAGGCGCGGTGGTGACCAAACGGCGTGAGGTCGGTGGCCACGAGCGACTGCGAGTGCGCGAAGCCAATGTTCGCGGTGCCGATGCCCGCGTTCGAGTCCTGGGGGTCGACGAGGCGGCCAAAGCCAGCGGCGTTGCGCCGCGCCGCGATCTCGCCCGCCTCCTTGACGGCATCCTTCAAGCCCGTGAACGCCACGTCGAAGTAGCCGGGTGGGATGGACTTGCGCGCCTTCTTGCGGCCGTACGCGTGCTCGAAGCGCTGCAGGCCGAGCTTGATGCACGCCGACGTGGCCTCGGCGTGCTCGACCTGGCGCTTGCGCATCTCCTCCCGCCGGTTGAACACCTGGTACTGCGCCTGCTGCGCGTTGTAGTTGGCGCTGCGCAGCTCGGCGCGCCGCTGCTTGTCGTACTCGTTGACCATCGCGTGCACCTTCTCCTGCTCGATCGAGTGGTCGCGCAGTTGCTGGCGCACGGAGAAGACCCACACGTCGCCGTTCTTCTCCTGCGACGTCTTGCCGTAGGCACGGCGCTCGATGATTGCCTCCTCTGACGCGCTCTTGTCGATGCTGTCGGGGCCGAGCAGGTCCGTCTCCAGCACCGCGCGGCTGAGCCGCTGCTGCTCCGGGTCCAGGTCGTCCTCCCGGTGGAAGAGCGAAAGGACACTGTCGCGGTTCTGCTCAAAGGTGAGCCTGCCCTTTTGCTGGGCCTTGCTCAGGATGGGGTTGCTGTCCTTGTACAGCTCCCAGAACTCGCGCAGTAGGATGTCGTCCGGCTCTACGTTGCCGTGCATCTTCTGGGGCAGGGGCGCGTTGAAGATGTTGGTGATGCTCGGGTCGTGGCACAGGTGGCACCACCCGTTGTCCTTGACGTGCTGCGGTGGGTCAAAGTGCATCGTCACTGGGTCGTACCACTCGGTCGGGTCGACGAGCGACGGGTGCAGGTCGATGGGCGTCCCGCGCGCGTCCAGAGTCCCCGCGATCGACACGTTGACGCCCGGGTGGTCCTCCGTGGGAGGCAGGTACCGCTTGTGGTTGTGCGACACCGACGGGCCGACTGGGTGCTGCCCGCCCCAGGTCGGGTGCTCGATGAACGGGTCGGTCGCGCACCCCGCCCGCGTGTCCTCCTTGATGTTCTCGTAGTACGGCCGACCGTCGTGGCCATCCATCTTGCCGCCCACGCTCTCCATGAACTTGATCCAATCCTGGTTGGAGCAGATGCGGCGCGACTGGATCTGTGCCGTCGTCTCCAGGTTCTCGTCGCTGATCTGCGTGCGCTGCAGCTTGTTCTGTCGCTCGAGCTTCCCTATCCGCTGGTCCTCGGGCATGCCGTTGATCTGTCCCGACGCCTTGATCAGCGCGTTCTCCTCCATCACCTTGCGCACGAGAAGGTCTGTGGAGAAGCCCTTGTCGAAGATGAGCATCAATATCTTGAACCCGACGTACTTGCTGGCGCGGTCGTACATGGCGATGTGCACGTAGCAGAACATCATGGCCGTCTGGTTGCGCACGTTCGGGTCCGTGTCCTCGGCGTTGGGGCAGTACGTGTACGTCTTGATCTTGCCGTTGAGCTTGCGCTTCAGCTTGAACAAGCTCGCATCTTCTTCGTCGTCGTCGTCACCTGCGGGCTTCGCGTCGGCCTTAGCCCGCGTAAGCTCAGAGTGGTTGTCGGAGGCGACGAGGCCCTTCGCCGTGCCCACGCTCAGCAAGCCCATGAGCGCGCACGTGGCCACCGTGCGCGCGCGCGCCACCTGCTCCGTCTGCGCATTCATATCCGAGACGCGCTCCGCATCGGACGCCTGCTGCCACGCCCCCACAAAGCCCAGGTCGATGACGCGTGCCGGCCGGCACCGCTTGTCTGGCTTGAACGGGCCGGTGTTGGTGTACTGCACCCAGTGGCCCGGAAGGCCGGTGGCGAACACTGGTGGCTTGGGTATGATGCCACTGCCCATGATCTGCGGACCCCATCCTGGCACGCTCGAGAGGCCCTTGTTCAGGTGATGCGTCGAGTACGACGACCCCGCGTCTTCGAGGCCGAACCGCATGCTTTCGTCGTCGTCCTGCCCACGCGAACGGCGGGTGGGCCGCTGGCCCGAGGCGTGGCCACCGGCATCGCTCGATGCTTCGCTGCGCGCGTCGCCGCCACCGTCCTGCCCTACGTAGCTGCGGGATCGCGCGGCACGCCGTGCCGGTCGGCGTTCCCGCTCCTGCACGGGCGCCGCGCGGGGCGCAGGCCCGTTTGCAGCGTTGGCCTCCTCATCCTCCTCACCCTCCGCAAAGGCCGCCGCCGCCTCTGCTTCGGCTGCAGCCCCCGCCTCCGCCTCCGCTGCAAAGATGCGTGCCTCCTCTGCAATGCGCTGCTCCGCCTCCAACGCTGCTTCAAATTCCTCCTCGTCGTCCATGCCTTCCGCGGCGCAAAAATAGAAGCGCAAATTGATCGGTGCACTTAGCGGCGTTCCGGCGTTCCTTCTTTGGAACGACGATGCGCACAAGTGCAAAGGTTGACTGCGATCTTTTTGGGTTGACGATTGAAATCGGGGACCCCGATTACTTACTACATTAGAAAATGCGATCTCGAGACGAGAGATCCATTTGCTGTGAAAACTTTATGAGCACTTGGGGAAAGGTCAAAGTGCTCGAAAGATATTCTAATTAATTAGATCTTCGGGGAGAAATCGGGGA
>MDSY01096047.1_pt1 | contig 13733 bp, 12 predicted proteins | sample 811131 | NCBI WGS metagenome assembly MDSY01 (sample SAMN05326643, study PRJNA326480) | marine metagenome | isolation source: seawater | place: Atlantic Ocean: South West | collected 2010
GAACCTAAAAATAAAAAAATAAATATAAAAAAGATGGGAGAAAGAGTTATTGTTAGCTTCGTTTTAGAAATCACAGTAATAGAAAATAGTAACGCAAGTGAAACAATATCTCCGCCATTTACACTCCCAATACCAGGGAGTCGAAAGATAATTATAGGACCCAATAGGACGAAAAAAGGAAGTAAGTATGTTGCACGCATAGGTGAGGTTATTGCGAGTAATACAGCAAGACCGATCGATGTAACGCCTACAACAGAAACTGCGCTACTCAGGGGCTCAAGGGTGAACACTACAGCAAGTACAAGCCAAGATAATGCACATAGTTTACTTAGTCGAGAATCAAATAGCCGACTAAATCTTATCTCCACTTTATTTTTCTCCACAAACAATTATAAACGTCTTATTCAAGAGAGATTTCCCATTCACTAAATGGTCTCGAATCAGGGATCTATATTTCACACCTGCCGACATTCAGGAGATACTCTCGTTTTTTACAGTCTTTGAATTTGTATCTCGATTAATCAATTCTTGATAGCTAATTGTCTTGATCATTTCATTAGCAGAAAATTCAAAAATGACATCACATTTTTCTAATGTTTTAATACGATGAGCAATGATAATCACTGTCAGTTGCGCTTTCAGTGTACTTACTGCCTCCATAACTGAACTTTCAGTCTTGCTATCAAGCGCACTAGTCGCCTCATCCAAAACTAATACGCTCGCCTTTTTATATAAAGCTCGAGCAATACCTATACGTTGTCGCTGGCCACCACTAAACTTAACCCCTCGCTCACCAACAATAGTTGCATAACCATCGGGAAGTTTACCGACGAAATCACTCATTTGCGCTTGATGGCCGGCCTCATGGACTCTCTCATCATCTATGTCCTCATATGGAATACCAAATGCAATGTTTTCCGCAATACTGGCATCTGATAAGTATATGTGTTGTGGAACATGAGCCAGCATTTTTTGCCACATCGCCACGTTTGAATCATCTATTTCCACATCATCAATTAATAGCTTTCCTTCGGATGCATGAAGCAAACCCAAAACTATATCTATGGCAGTACTTTTGCCACTTCCAGTCTCACCAACAAATCCTACCATTGAGCCCTTTGAGATTTGAATGTCCAAGTCAGATAAAACAAACGTCCCCTCTGGCGAGTAACCAAAACTTAACTGATCGAACTTTATATTCCTTTGGAAACTAAGTGGCGGGAGAGTATCATCTTCGACCATCTCTTCCACTGGTTGCTCAAGTAAAACAATTACATCGAGCAATGACTGCTGGCTTCCAGCAAACAAACTGAAATTACCATATAACTGCTGCAAAACGGGAAGAAGCCTTTGAGCTCCCAAGGCCAAGGCGCCCAAAGTTGGCATAGCAGAACTAATTAAAGCGGAATCGTCACTAACAAAAAATGTAAACAACCCTATCATTACCAGCGCAAGTGCCTCCATCACATATCGGGGCGCCAACGTTATGAACTGATTAGTGCCCAATGCTCTCTGCAGTTGTTGAACGCAATAACTATAAGACTGACTATAGAAGTGCTGGCTTTTTTCAAGTAACACATCCCTGATCGCCCCCAAACCCTCTTGAGATGACCTAACAACATTCGTTTGCTGTTTAGCGACAACAACGCCGTTGTCAGCGAGTATTTTTTTTGCGGATAAGGAAATAATTATATACATTGAGCCAAAAACACCGAAAGCTACTCCAGCGATTAGAGGATCTATCAAAAGAAGCGCAGTAAATATAGCAATAAAAAGAACCGTACTTGTAATAACTGTCACCAATGCTGCTATTACGCTCGTAGCTGTTGCGACTTTTTGAGTTATCCCACTTATGATATCGCTACTACTTCTACTTATGTGAACGAGATATGGCTGATGAAGAGTGCGTCGATACATTTCAGCACTCAGGTCAGCCCCTGTAGAATTACTAAATCTAATACTCGCATGAAGCACGATTATCCTCAGTATTCCAGCAAAAATGCCTGCCGCAACGAACAAAAGGGCTATTGGGCCCACTAAGTTTTGGGGAGTTGTTATGCCAAAGATACTCGCAAACTCACTCATGAACGGATAATAAAATATTTTTTCTGGCTGTGTGACTACAGCTATAAAAGGGACTACAGCACCTAAACTAACAATTTCCGCAAAAGAGGCTAGTACGGTGACACAAAGTAATAATTTAAACTGTAATCGTCGCTGATTACTTATCTGCGCATATAACCTTTTGATCATATTCTCGTCCATGCCTACTTGTGACCAGAGCCATTATACCAAGCCATAGCCTCTGCTAACCCCTGTTCAACATTATGAGATGGGCTGTAACCCAGAAAATTCCCTGCTTTCTCAATACTTGCTAGTGAATGTCTTACGTCACCAACTCTAAATGCAGAATATGCAAATTCCGAATCCACCGATACCCCATGTTTTGCGAGGGACTCTTTGATTAGTAGATATAGTTCGCTAAGGGAAGTTCTTTCACCCACAGCAACGTTGTACACCTTTCCTCTAGCATCAGAGTTCTCTGTTGTAGCAGCAAGAATATTTGCTTGAACTGCATTGCTGATGTAGCAAAAGTCACGGCTAGTTTTTCCGTCACCATTAATAATGACAGTTTCACCATTAACAATTGCATTTGCCCACTTTGGTATTACAGCCGCATACGCACCATTTGGGTCTTGTCGTTGCCCAAAAACATTGAAATAACGAAGACCAATTGATTGGAAGCCATAAGCTTTATCAAAGACTTTAGCATATAGTTCATTTACTAGCTTTGTCACCGCATAGGGAGATAGCGGGTTACCTATTATGTCCTCCTGTTTTGGTAAATCGGGATGATCACCGTAAGTGGAACTACTCGCAGCATAAACAAAAGACAATACCTTCGCATCACGCGCAGCCGTTAACATATTTAAAAATCCCGTCACATTACTATTGTTCGTTGCCACTGGATCAGCAACACTTCGAGGGACGGATCCAAGAGCAGCCTGATGCAAAACGAAGTCGACATTGGCACATGCTGTGCTGCAGTCTTTTATATTAGTAATATCTCCATTAATAAAGTGGAAATTGCTCCATTCTTTAGTACTTACTAGGCCCTGAACTTCATCTAAATTACGCTGATGGCCTGTGCTAAGGTTATCCAGCCCAACGACACGCTGCCCCAGCTTAAGAAGAGTTTCTAGTAAGTTACTCCCTATAAAGCCTGCTACACCGGTCACAAGCCAAACTTTTTGATCAGATTTCAAGCTCAAACAAATTTCAGAATAGGTTTTTAGGGTCATAATCTTATATCCGTTTTTTCTTTATCAAACATATACTTTAGGTCGTATAGCACATGGGTGTTCTTCCCTAATTCTCTTATACGCGCAACACCCATGTCTTTAAAGTCGTCATGGCCAACGGCTATAATGATGGCGTCATAACTGCCAGGAGTTAAGTCAGTAACTGGGGTTTTATTGTATTCCACCTCTACTTCTGACCTTTTGATCCATGGATCGAAAATATCGACAGAGCATTTATAACTTTCTAGTTCCTCGATAATATTAATGACTCTAGTATTTCTTATGTCAGGACAATTCTCTTTGAAAGTAAAACCAAGCACTAACACTTTGGCTCCGCTCAACTGAATCCCACTATGCGCCATAGCTTTTATAAGCTGAGAGACAACGTAGATTGGCATGCCATCGTTAATACGTCGCCCAGCTAGAATAATTTCAGGGTGATATCCTATGACCTGAGCCTTGTGAGTTAAATAGTAAGGATCTACACCAATACAATGTCCTCCGACCAACCCTGGGCGAAATGGTAAGAAATTCCATTTGCTGCCAGCAGCTGCCAGTACATCTTCTGTATCTATACCAAGTCGATTAAATATCAGTGCAAACTCATTAATCAACGCTATATTGACATCTCTTTGGACATTTTCTATAACTTTTGCAGCCTCCGCCACCTTAATAGAGGCTGCCTTATGAGTGCCCGCCATAATTATTTCGCGGTATAACAAATTAACAAGCTCACTCACTTTTTCAGTCGAACCAGAAGTAACCTTTACTATATCGCCAATCCGGTGCTGTTTGTCACCAGGATTAATACGTTCTGGACTATACCCACAGAAAAATCCGGTATTGAACTTCAAGCCAGAATACTCCTCGAGCACTGGTACACACATTTCTTCAGTACAGCCGGGATATACTGTTGATTCGTAAATTACCAGATCTCCATGTTTGAGTATTTTTCCTATAGCCTTGCTAGCAGTTAATAGAGGGCGAAGATCCGGTTGGTTCGCCTCATCTATTGGAGTAGGGACCGTTATGATATAACAATTACAGGATTCCAAGTCCGATAAATTAGTGCTGAATGCTAATAAAGTAGAGTTGCGTATTTCATTCGAGGAAACTTCAAGTGTATCGTCCAATCCCTCTTTTAATTGATTAACTCTGGCCACATTAATATCGTAACCAACAACACTACGATTTTGACCAAAAGCGACAGCTAACGGCAAACCAACATAGCCTAAACCAATAACCGCCAACTTTACCTCAGACAATTCCATAATTACTCTCACTCAATAGTTGCTGTTGATTTGCTAGAAATATGTGAACCGCCCTAGCCACGTTCTCAATTTCATTAACAATTCTGTTTGAAACATGTTCTAAAACATAGTTTGGAAGATGAGCCCACCTGGCTGTCATGCAAACCATCGATTTCTGCTCTGTATTTCATAAGCTCAAATCTAAATCCGAAACAAACGCATTTTTCTTGGCGTCTTCTAGGTCATGCGCAACCATTTCACGACACATCTCTTGTACCGAAATCTCAGGTTGCCACCCCAATTGCTGCTTCGCCTTGGACGAATCACCCAATAACGACTCCACCTCCGTCGGCCTAAAATACGCAGGGTCTATTCTTACTATGACATCACCCTCATTAATGTTTGGCGAAATGATAGTATCTACGGAGGTAACGATAGCTACCTCGTCTAAACCTTCTCCTTCAAACTTGATAGAAATACCAAGTTCTTCCGCAGACCACACTATAAATTGACGGATACTATGCTGCACCCCTGTTGCTATAACATAATCCTCAGGATTGTCTTGCTGAAGCATCATCCACTGCATTCGAACAAAATCTTTTGCATGACCCCAATCACGCAAAGCATCTATATTTCCAAGCCACAAACAAGATTCCAAGCCTTGTGAAATATTAGCAAGGCCTCTAGTAATTTTCCTGGTTACAAAGGTCTCGCCCCTTCTAGGACTCTCATGATTAAACAAAATGCCATTACATGCATATAATCCATATGCCTCTCGATAATTAACCACAATCCAATAAGCGTATTGCTTAGCCACGGCATAAGGACTTCTTGGATAAAAAGGTGTCGTTTCTTTTTGCGGAGTCTCTTGCACTAGACCAAATAATTCCGAGGTCGAAGCCTGGTAAAATCGTGTTTTTTTGCTTAGCCCCAGTATTCTAATTGCCTCTAACATCCTTAACGTACCTAACGCATCAACATCCGCAGTAAATTCAGGACTATCAAAACTTACGGCAACATGGCTTTGCGCGCCTAAATTATATATTTCATCCGGCTGCGTCTCTTGAATGATACGGATTAAGTTCGATGTGTCAGTGAGATCACCGTAATGCAAATGAAAGTCTACATTCTCTTCATGTGAATCATGATATAGATGATCGATACGCTGTGTATTGAATGAACTTGATCGTCGTTTTATACCATGCACGACATACCCCTTTTCAAGCAACAACTCAGCTAAATATGACCCGTCTTGACCAGTAATACCGCTAATCAATGCAACTTTTTTACGTTCCATGCTTCTTTCTCCTCGCTTCCGAATTTTATTTCAACCGAACATCATTATTACAAAAATCGGCATAAGCCAGAGCCAACCCTTGATCTAGATCTACTTCCGGTTGCCAGCCAAGTTTAGTTAATTTTAGATTTTTCATAAGTTTACGTGGCGCACCATCAGGCATAGAAGAATCTAACTTTATCGCACCATCATATGCTGTAACCTTAGCTATCTCATGAGCTAGGTCTTTAATTGTTATGTCGGAACCAGAACCAACATTTAAGTGGCTCTGCATTGGCTGAACCTCTTCATTATATCTATCACGACTCAAGTCCATCACGAAAATGCTAGCTCTCGCCATATCATCAACATACAGAAATTCTCTTCTTGGGGACCCAGAACCCCAAATTAGAACCTCTTTATCCCCGTTTACTTTTGCGTCATGGAATTTTTTAATCAACGCAGGAATGACATGACTGTTGGCTCCATGATAGTTGTCTCCTGGCCCATATAAGTTTGTAGGCATCACGCTTCTATAATCGACAGCGTACTGCCGGTTATAGCTTTCACATAATTTAATACCGGCGATTTTAGCAATGGCATAGGGCTCATTTGTAGGCTCAAGATATCCGGTCAACAGCGCATCTTCATCCATCGGTTGTGCAGCAAATTTCGGGTAAATACAACTCGAACCAAGAAAAAGTAGTTTCTTAACCCCGGACAACCAAGCGGAATGAATTATATTGGCTTCAATCATCAAGTTTTCATAAATGAATTCCGCCGGAAAATCATTATTTGCAAGGATACCGCCAACTCTGGCAGCTGCAAGGTAGACCTCATCTGGTTTTTCTGTTTCAAAAAACACCCTTACCCTTTCCTGATTAAGAAGATCTAACTCCTCGCGTGATTTAACAATTAAGTGGACATTCGGATTTTTCGTCAATTTCCTACAAATTGCCGACCCAACCATTCCGTTGTGTCCAGCAATGTATATCTTCCTTTTTTGAATTGTCATGCTTGATATCCTGTGGAGATAAGGCCTTAATTTATATCTTAAATTATTGAGTCTTAATGCTTACCGCGTTCAATGATGCGGGGATCACAACAGCTAAATCCTATTTAGAGTTTAAAAAATATCGTATTCAGGGCACTTTGCCAGCTCTAATAAATATTTCCTATCCATCAACTCATAGTTTTCTCTGTATTTCGCTTTAGACCCCGTCAGGTTCTCATAACTTATTGCTTCCAGATTTTTGGAGGACCCGCTTATTGATACTGTGAAAATATCCATGTAATTTTTAAGTATCGAGAGATAATCTAGCGCGAAGTTTGTTGCATCGAAAACCTCACCCATACCCTTTTCATACCAGCGACGATTCTTTGCAGGATATAACGTCCAAGCATCAAATCCTACTAAATAAACAGAGGTAAAACCTAAGTGAAATGCAATAGAAAGTGTTGCGTGGAACGACCCAGCGAATAAGTTCATTTCTCTTAAACTACTCGCCAATACCTCCTCATTGCCCACTAACGTATTATTAACATAAAAAACATTCTCTCCCTTTAATGAAAAAGAATTTGACAAATGAGCGAAAAAATTTAGGTCCCTATTTTTCTCTATAACCTCTCTGTAGCAATTGGACATTCCGGTTAATTCTCTCAAATAGCTTTCTCTCTTTACCCAGGTAGGACAAAAAAACCAAGGTTCAACTAGCGCAGCATACCTGACATCGAGAAGGCTAAAGTCCTGATGGAATGGAATCATGCCACAGCAGATTGCAGGCTTGTCAGATAGTTTAGAAAAGTCAACCCAACTGATGGAGGGCCCGTCACCTAGGATATAACATGATTCACCTGAGTGCGTATTTTTGAATTTATTCATCCCCGCCAGGCGTTTCTCAAAGATATGATTTGCTAAAGATCGTACTGTATTTTTAAACGGCATAAGATGTGCCTGATATATTAATTTGCTCCCCGAACGTTTGGTCGATCTTGATCACCATCAGCACGAAATATTCTAAATGGCCCATCTTGGGAGCTTTTTATTGCAAAAAAGATAGGGCGAGTGTCTTGAACAAATGGCTCAAAATAATTTGGAACAGATACTTTGTATAAGAGCGCATCAAAGAAACCACACTTGTTTAGACTCTCCTCAGCAATACCATACTGCCAGAAATCGCAAAACTCACAATTGTGCAATTCCATTAGAGCTTGCAATGCATTACCACACTCGGATAAAACAGAATTGCAGCCATAAAAATCTACAATTCGAAGGGCCTTTGACCCACAATGCTCAGCAACCCTCGTTGCAATGACAGCTCTATCAAGTCCATTATGCTGAATAATGTAGACCTCATATTTATATATCGGATGTGCATCAAAACGACTTGCAAAATATCTTGGTGATTTAGATGGAATTGAAAGATCATCCGATAGAACCAAATTTTCAAGAATGTCGCGACTAGCCAGTTTAAAAACCGCCTCCCCGTTGCACGGAGACGGAAGACTAAGATTACAAGGATTATGGATCAATTTTTGCCTAACATGAGTGTTGATCATAAAGAATTGATTTAGCGCTCCTACTGTAAATCCTAGCGATTTATAAAGGCTTAAATGATCTTGATTAATACCTAAAACCCCATATCCGCTTGCTGGCATATCTGAAAGGATCACCCTTAATAACCTTAACCCTAATCCCCTAGTATCAGCCCCCTCAATTACTTTCCACAATGCGAGCCATATAAACTCATCATCTAGCTCTTCATCAAACTTAGAAAGTGGTATAAATCCCAGCAACCCTTTGATCAAGTCGTTATCGAGGCCCAAAACCCAATTGTACCCACCCGATTTGGCCCCATACTGCCACGTAAGCATAGGTAAATCATTAGCTAGAATATGGCTACTAGACCATTCGCTAGCGATAAACTGCATTACGCTTTTAATATTGCTCTCAGAGCAAAGCTCAATTGACAAAGCTTTATGATTATTTTGTTTACTTATACTCAATCGTGACACTCGAGGGCTGGGCATACTTCAGAGAACAATCCCAATAAAAGCTATGCGGCTTGGATTTAATCAGTGCGGAGCTCTCAAGTACGCTTAAGGTTGGAATATTTCTATCTGTCTCAATGTAGGCGATCTTTATAGTTCTGGCAGACATTTTAGTTGCAAGCCCAGAAGCAATGAATATAAGGGCCTCTTCGACCTCGCGGCCCATCACTCTGCAGCTAAGTACAAAATCTATAAGGTACGCTCGTGACCCTTGCATCTCAATTGATACAATTCCAGTTAGCCCAAGATCTCCAAATTTGTCTCTGACCGAACAGACGACGGTCGATCGACTATCCGCCTCTGACCAATTCAATAACTCTTCTGCAGAAAGTCTTCGCGTAGATAGATTCAATTGATTGGTTTTATTAAAAAGCTGCGATGCACGTTGTAAATTGGATTCATCAAGGTGACTAACTGTGACGGTAGTCCCCAATTGTTCTAGCCAATTAGTCATCGAGTCGACTTTAAGACTCACTCTTTCCCTATTTGCACTATATGATTGGGTTCTCGATCGATCCTCTTTGGACAACGACGGGGAGTCGAAACATCTCAGATCTGCAAGATACCTTGAATACATGCTTGGATCTTCAGGCCATTCAGGTACTGTCAAATTAGGCAGCGCAGACCTAACTCTATCTCTTTCGACTGGATTATCATCGATAAATACAGCCGAATAATCACCAAGATTTATTTCTGAGAGAATATCAGCAATATTCTGGGCTTTGTCATTCCAATTAATACGCCATCCAGCGAAATCTGACCGCTTCAGAACCATGTCAGGATGGTTGTCGATAGCATCTAAAGCTACCGCTTCCTCATTTTTACTTACCAGAGCTAGCTGTATCCCTCGTAAAGAAAGAGCTTTCAGTTTATGCTGAAAGTCAACAAACGCCTCTCCAACATGATCATGACCACCAAGGCGTATTCCTTTCCAACCATTTTCGCCGACGACATTTCCCCATAAGGTATTATCTAAGTCCAAGAAAATTATTCTTTTACCTAATCCATTAACAGTGTCAATAGCAGCCAGCAAATTTTTAGCTGCACATTGATAAACATTATTGTGAAACGGGACTTTTGCTGCGAACCACATTTTAGGTAGATTATCGGCTTTACCATCTAATAACCACCGATTGGCATCTAGAATATAAATGTTATCTGTAGCTGATAGGATTTCCGCCATTTTTAAATTTAGGATAGTTATAAGACGACTTAGCCCTATACCTGGTTTCCAGTCCAACAACCCATAGTCAATACTATCTTTGGACAAAGTAAACGAAGCGACAAAACAATTCTTGAAATATTGAGAAAAGGTTTTAATGGTTTCACAAAAAGCGGTTATCTCATCAATACAACCTTGCTCATCAATTTCATACCCTTTAAGAGCCGCACTGAAACATGCACTAATTGATTCTGGACGAGACCAGACAAAGGCGAAATCAGAAATAGACTTATCATAAGCTTTAGTTAACGCAGCAAAAACTTGGCCATAAGGAGTTTCAGAGACTACGAGTCCTGCGTTTGATTCATCTGCAGAGATGTACCGTGCCAATGCGGAAATATTGAAGTCCGATATCAATACCAACTTAGAATTCATGGTTGCTTTATAATCCAATCAATTAACTCACCAACCGTATTAAAGCTTCCATGTTCTTCAGACATAATTCCCTTATCAAGTATTGGAATTCTCCTTCCCAAAGAAGAGCTTATTTTTTCTTCTATCTCAATAATAAGATTAATTAATGACAGGGAATCTAACTCGCTATTTTGCCCAAATATTACTGTAGCAAGATCTGATCCTATCTGCCGCTCTGTTGGTAGTTGTTGATTTATTTCCGATATGCTGTCGAGAACGAATGCGGCAATCTCACTTTTACTCATTTCAAATTTCCTTTCTAAACCAATTCAGTTTTGAGGCGCCATTGGCCATTTATTTGGTGCCAAATATCTAGGTTTCTTAAGCTCTCTTGCTTTTTAAAATATTGGCGCTCCGTAATATGATGATATTTGCAAAATTCTTTAAAGTACTCCTGAGGGAATTCATATTGCTTGTCTTTGACAGCCAAAACAGCTTCCTCACGAGTCATTCGACCATTCCAAATTTGATAACACGCTTCATCGGTCGGACGCCAAAACCCTAACTTAATAAATTTCAACCAATTATGAACCTCACACAACTTTTCATCGATATTGTCATAGGCAAGTATATTGCCCGATAGATTGCCCGCTCGCCGCCCTGTGAACCCATAAGTCTGGGCTATTTTGTAATTTTTATGCCCATCCCAGAAATGATAAAACCCAAGATAGATACTTTTTATGTTCCTAGCCTTTATAGCTGCTCTATTAGGTTGATGGTAAAAGAATAATTCAGAATTCGGAATAGTCCCGCGTACAAATTCATCAAACGGAGCTTCTCGGAAAAGATCATTGTCAATCAAATCTTCGGCTGAACCTTCCAAGCTAGAGCTAGCGACATTACCTCCAAATTCTGTCCCAATATCCTCACCCCAGACAACCAGAGGGACATCATAAAAAAGTGCGGTTCTTGCAACTGCGGCGAAAACAACTCGATGTTCTGCGTAATTGGGGTTTCCAAATTCTACGAAAGCCATCCTGCGGATTTTTTTCATTGTACTATGGCGAGGTGATATTTTAATCAGATCAACACCGACATTACTGACCATTGAATTAATATTTTCTATGCCCTCGGCAGTTTGAAGATGAGGTACTATAATTACAGCTAATACCCTCATACCGTATTTTTCTTTCATAGTCCGAAGCTGAAAAATACTATCCTTACCGCCACTAACAGGCACAATACAATCATATTGTCTTGTATTAGATGCCTTAATTTCGGCACACAATTTCCCTAGATTCTCTTGCCGCGCATCCCAATCTATTTGATGCTTTAGACTGGTAGATATACAGGCACTGCAGATACCTTCATCATTGAAGGTAACTCCTGGCTTAGTATCAGGAAGTATACAGCGCTTACAATATCTCATACTCATCTCCCAAGTCTAAATTGGGCTCCACCCATTTACGAGGTAATAAACGTCCACCTTTAGGCTCAGGCTCTGTTGCGCCAAAATTGAACTCATCAATGTAGCCACGACCCATCAAAAGATAACCAGATGTGCGTTCATTTGGTTCCTGACTGCCTGTAAGTTTAAATATGCAGTCATCTGAAGAATCAAGCCGTTCGGAATTTACGTCATCTGAATCAAGTTTGTAGTTCAAATTACCACGCAACTCGTATTGACCACCACTTTTAACCCATATACTTGGATCCCTCCAGCGGTCGGCAAGAGCCCAAAATTCTGAAGCTTCCATTTCGATCCAATTTAAAAAATCATCAAGGTCAGAAGGCTTGATATTTGAGTATTCCGATACCAGAGCGACACCCTGCTCCCTACTCATTCGCTTAAGTCTAATCTCCCTAGAAGCATGATCAGTAACTTTCCCATAGCCATATTTTAGAAATTTTAGAAAATCATGAAGACCAGCAGAGTGAACACAGTGCACGTCTTCATAAGTATTAAAGGTTCTGAGCTGGATCGCCGTTTCATAACCATACAGATCAATCATAAGCTCATGCTGTGCTTTAGAGTCCCATCTGATATAGTTACTCAGATAAATTCCACGTACACCAATTTTTTCAAGCTCATGATCATCAGGGTACAGCCAAGGCTTGATATCGTCTTCAGTAATACCCTCAGATGCATTGATCAGGCTGTTTGCACCAAACCCCATCAAACAATGCTCCTTCCGACACCTAGCGGTCATTTCTGCCTCGTCTAAGTGGGAAAACATCCCAGTTTGCTCCGACCAACCATGCACTCCCCAAATGATCAAAGGCGTTCTAAATTTAACCGCCATCTGGACGGGAAATACACTATTCCCGGCTAAAACTTGCCAATACATACTGCCAAATTTTTCAAGCGTTGCACGAGTTATTCGTTTAAGCAAAGAAGGTGAAAGCGTAGAAGTAATCATCTCACAGTCAAAAACTGTTTGGAGATTAGCAAGATTTCGAATACCGACTTTCGTGTTGAAGTGAGAATTATAATTCACAAGAAGAGGATTAAGACCTAAAATATTTTTTACGACATGAACAGTAAAGAAACTATCGCCGCCGCCAGTGACAGGGACAATGCAATCGAAATTATTGCCACCAATTCCAGACAAATTCTCCTTCACCAAATCTTTAAGCTTTTCAAGCCTTTTGCTCCAGTCCAGAATATCTTTTTCCTCGTGCACACGACAACCCATACAAACACCAGACTCGTCGAAAACCATACCAAATGGATGGTTTTCCGGGTAAAGACATCTATTACAGTATTTCATTAACAATCACCTATCTTTGCAGATTCGAGGTCAAGCTGAGTCGAATCTAGCATCAAAAGTCGGCCAAACTTATCAAAACTACGGTTATCATACCTGGCATTGGAGTCTAATCTGACGTTCACCCCATCACGCAACATATGAGCTTTCGCTAAAATGGTGCTGTGCTCAATATGATGGAATATGTTGGCAGCAGCCACTGCGTCGGCCTTGCCACTTAAAATAGCAGCAGAAAAATGGTCGTAACTCCCCGCGCCGCCGCAGGCAACCACTGGAATATCAACCGCAGCTGAAACAGAGGAAATCAAATCCAAATCATAACCTGATCTAGCTCCATCCCTATCTATAGAGTTTAAAAATATTTCGCCGGCTCCCAACTTTTCAACATTCGATGCCCATACTGAGGCCTCAAGCCCACAATTCCTTTGTCCCGATGAATCGAAAACATAATATTTCCCATCGCTTGCCTTCTTGCAATCCATGGAAACCACAACACATTGACTACCAAAC
>MDSY01035431.1_pt1 | contig 13732 bp, 2 predicted proteins | sample 811131 | NCBI WGS metagenome assembly MDSY01 (sample SAMN05326643, study PRJNA326480) | marine metagenome | isolation source: seawater | place: Atlantic Ocean: South West | collected 2010
CTATTACATTGTTTAAGAAATAATAAACATAGTAAAGCTCCAGCAACAAAAGTTACCAGAGACTTATTCGATAATATATTTTTTATTTTGTCTTTCATACTTTATCTAATTAGTAGTTTTGCTTTCCTTCTGGAGTCCCTGAAAATGTGCTAGGACTCGTTGTTGGGCTAGTCGTAGGACTTGTCGTTGGGCTCGGTGTATTACCTAAAGATCCACAAGATACTGTACTTATTATTACTCCACCTGCTCCAACTTCAATTGCTTGATCGGCAAATGGTGAAACGCTAACACTATTCTCGTCATAAATATTTGTGATCGTAAGCCACGGAGCTTGGTTATATGAACCGCTACCTAGTCCAGCATAATGAGCTGCACATGCTGCTTCAGCAGCAGCCAGCCAATCTGCGTTAGATGCCCCTTGCGAAACAGTTACATTTATACCAGTACCGCCGCCCAGTGCAAAGCTACCACATGCTTCACTTGCTTGAGTACCAGTTTGGTAGTTAGCTAGACCCGATACTGTTACTAATTGGAATTCCGGATTGGATAAATAGTGAAGTTGCGCGCCAGCATTACTAGTTGGAAGTGTACCCGATATTATTACACTACACGTAGCATCGCTATTACTTAATACCTGAGATACAATAGTGTTCATGAAACCACCTGAGCTACCACTAATCTGGAATGGATCCGGATCAAATGCTAAGCCATTATTCGCTTCCATCACTAGTTCTATTTGAATTGCACTAGCAGCGTCTCCATCAATTGATAACTCTAAACCTCCATTACCTACAGGAGTCGTTGAATTTAAAGTCGCGCCATTAGAATATAAGGCAATTATTTGACCACTAGAAATATCATAATCCAGGTTATCAACGTTACCTGCCTTAAAAAATTGTACATTAGCATAAGTCTGTGCAGAAGATGGGGTTGGTCCTGATCCAGATCCAGATCCAGAACTACCTCCTTGTGCGGAATATACAGATCCATCAGCATTAAGTGTTAAATCATCTGCTGGAAGGAAAGAAATACTATCTCCATAAATAGTTCCATCAGCATTAAGTGTTAAATCATCTGCTGGTGAAATATCAATAGTTCCAGCTCCTCCAGTCCCACATGGTGACATACAAAACTCAACCCAGGCGTTATTAATGTAACCCTCAAATGATTGACTATTTGAATTATATTTTATGGAACCTGATTGTGCAGCTCCCGTAGAATTACTATTATCTAGAGTAAAAACTTCCGTATATACCGTCGGCATATTAACTTGAAGTCTAATATCTGGAGCATTTCCACTTATAGGTTGTACAGGAGATAGATTATATCTAACGTAACCAGACTGATCTTCAGAATCAAGTTTAATTTTATTATTACTATCATGCCAGAACGTCGCATACTCAGCATTAACTGCTGTATCGGTAAAGCTATAATGTCTACTAACATTCAAGGTAGATCTTAACGTAACATCTCCGTCGTTTAATGTTGAACCTGTATTAACAAACGAAGAATCCCCTAGCCAAATAACTGGAGTTTCTTTATCTGTATCAGGCTTAGGTTTTAATATTGTAACAGTATCTACACCATCATTAGGGTCTAAATCAATTGCAATAGATTTCCATGGGCTTGTAGTTTCACCAGAGTCACCTTTAATACCTTTGTCACCAAGGTCTCCTTTTGTACCAGTATTACCAACAACGCCTTGGCCTCCTTTTGCACCTTTAGGTCCAATAGGCCCGCCGCCATTTGCTAGTATTTGGTCAAAGTTGTAATTAATCTTCGTAAACTTGATACTATCAGAGTCACTAGGATGCAGTATTTCTTGAATGTTAATTGCCATTTCTTATGACTGTATTTTTATCATAGGTCTTATTCGATAAGAATAACCTAATCTTTTATTATATATCAATCTAAAATTAAGGGGCTTTTGTTCGTGTGACTTAAACGTAAAGTTTGTATCATTTATGAACCCACCATCATCCAGGTTTGAAATACTTTCAGAAGATAAAACTTCTGATGCTACACCTTTAATCCTACTTGTATAAATTTTAATTATATCTAAGTTAAACGTGTTTAGTAAATTATTTTCAACGTAAAGTAAAGCATCATCTTTAGTTGTAGTTATATCACCTGCAGAATTAGCAGCGTCTACAAATTTATTTATAGAGTTTAAAACTCCATCTTGGCTTAATAATTTTTTAACAGTGTTTGTAATATAAAAATCCATATAAACATACTTCTTATCTTCAAATAAAACTATGTCATACTTTTCACTACTATTAGCCAAAATCTGATCTTGCTGTTCTTTTGTCTTAGTACTATATGTAGTAAAGTTAGTCATATTATATGAATCCTTTACCTTCATAATAGTAGAACCTAAGTAAGACCTTTCTTCTTTAGTTTCAAAAGTACCAGGCACTTTTTCGTTTAAGCCTCCTGATAAAGACCTTGTATAATAGTTTTTATCCCAAGATGATTTAAAAACATTTACATCTTTCTTATCTATTGTAACCTCACCTATTAATGGGTAAAGAGGCAATTTATCCGTAGAAGATGATAATTTAGTAACTCCCGCAGAGTTAATCTCATTTACCTTTCTATAAAAGTGGTTTTTAATTACACCCCATTCTAAATCATGAGTTCCATCATCTTGTATAAACCCTAAGTTAAAAGAAGTTTTACACCTATTATATCTTTTGTAATAATCTCTAGCTAACTTAACTTCTTCAGCACGGGTTAAAGAGTGCTTATACATTGGCTCTTCAAAACTTAATTCTACTTTATTTAAAGTAGTTTGCAGAGTATTAGTTTTAAAATGAGAATATGTGTCAGTAAAAGTTACAACTGCTTTAGTATCTACAGTATAAGAACCATTATGTCTAACTAAAAACGGATAATAAGTATCTCCAGAAGTAAGATTGTAACCAATCGTACCCTGCTTTAGTTTAAATGTTTTTGGTTTGTCTTCGTCTGATATAGTAACTAAACTAGATTCTTTAATAATTTCGACTCCATTTTCAAAATCAATCTCAAATTGATTATTTAATAGATTACCATCTTCATCTACTGTAGTATATTTGATCTCACCTGCATTTAACTTTAATAAGTCATTAACATTTGCTACCGCTAACTGGTCTAAGATAGAAACAAAGGCATTCTTTCCACCTTGCTTGTAAACATACTCGGCACTGTTTTGAATGTAACCTGCTATGTTAGAAACGTTAACAGCATTGCCGTTTGTGTCAGTAGGGGTTGCTGCTAGTGTAATCTGATCTTGGTCGTCGACCGTTTCTATTTCTAAATTAAATGTAACCTCTCCACTAGAGTCTGTAACTTTAACCTGAATCATACCAAACGCGTTTTCATCATTTGAATTGATTTGATCTAAAAACTGAGGGATTCCACCATCAGCATGTTGAGCACCTTTAGCAACTAAATAATCTTCTCCTGCTGGATTGCTAAAATTAATATCGTTTAGGTTTAAAGAACCTGTTAGGTTAACATCAGAATATGAAAAGTTTTCTTGTTCGTGATTCCATAAAAAACTATCATTCATTTCGTATAATAACTTTCTATTTAAAGCACCATCAATCCATAAATCATCTATAGAGACTGTAATTAAAAATATTACAAACTTAAATGTTTTGTTTTGAATTATCTCGTAGGATATATCATTTATATCATCACCAGTTCTAACAGCAACAAGTGTACTAAACTTATAGTCATTAAACTCAGAAGACTTTACAAACTCAGTAGCTTTATTATTAATAAATTCTTTTCTGTTTTTAAAACCAACCTTAATACCTTTAAATACTGTACTTGCAAATGATAAATCATTACCGCCAGATACTTTAGTATATTTCTTTTTTAAGTTTGTTTTAATAAAAGACTTTATGCCATACTGATCCTTAACTTCAAAACCATCCGTAATCATAAATTTATCAAAGTAGTTATATGATGTGCTTTTAAAATGATCTGCCGTTAACTGGAATCCATCTAAAAAGTTTACGTAACTAAATGTATTGTTAAGTTGAGTATATTGTAAGTACTTTGGTATATTATCCATATAAAACCACTCATGTGTCATTCCTAATCTATCTCTGCCAATGGCTCCAAAATCAGGAGCAAAATTAGTTCTACCAAACGCCTCATTTGCATTTAAGTAATATGGTTGTTCTCTTACCGTCAATGTATCTTTTAAGGACCATTTATTTATATTTGGTACTATTCTAGATCTTACAGCAAATTCCTTAAGGTTGTTTTCTTCTAACCTATCATATTCACTCCATAGTTTAATTTCATTATATTCATCCAAAGTCTCTTCCGGTAAAATATCGCTAATTCCAGTAAAATAATTATCAGGAGTTAAATCATAATCATTTCCAAAAACAGTATATGTATTTTCAGTACTTCTTTCTGGCTCATAATTAATTAATTCACTAGTTTCATATTCTAACTCTTTTAAATCTGAATTTGATCTATCATAAAAATCAAAATTCATATCATGAATATCGTAAGCAGAAAATAAACCTAACTTAGCAACATTCTCAGCATAAACATCCTGTTCTCCGCTCTCTAAAGTATTTACGTCTTCTAAAATTAATTTCTTATAGATAGTATTTAATCTTTCAATATCATCCACAATGTCTATCACCTTATTGTAAACACCGCTTGATGTTGTAGGTATTAAATCTCCAATTACAATATCAGAGACAGAATCTTTAGTTACTAACACAGATTTTCCAGCAGAATTACCACCAGACATATAATATATCGAGTTATTGTTTAGAACATCCGAGTTTAATCTAAGTAAACCATCTTGGTTTAAACTAGTTCTTACATCTCTATTTTCTAAAGTAATAAAAACACTAGCATTAGTATTTGGTACAAGTACACCAGACTGTAATAGCATATACCCTTTAACTCTTGTTTTAACATAAAAATCTGAAGAACCATCTTCTAATATAGCATCAAAATTAATAGGACTATTATTAATACATCCCACTATTGCTCTAGCTATATTAATATTATCACCATGTAAAGAAAAGGATGTACTATTAAAAGTTCCGGCTTCTAGTGCATGTGTAGCAAAGAATGTTGAGTTATCTAAGTTAACAGAAGTTTGAATTTGAGTAACTTTAACAATAGAACTAGAAGTAAGAGCGTTAACAGACGTAAAAGATATTTCTAAGTCGCCTAAAGTAGCTCTACTTTCTGTAATAAATAATTCTTTTTCATCTAAATCCCATGATACATCTATATTTGCTACATTACTAAATACAGCTTTAATAGAAGCAAAGGTTGCATATAAGCTAGACTGTAAAGTAATTTGAGACGTTGTAATATGACCACCATTATTAAGCGTTAAATTCCAGGTTTCACTTGGAATATGCCTTAAGAATTTAATAGAGTATGCAGACTCTCGAGACTCAAAGACAATAAATCTATCATTTATAGCAGGAGTTCCTGTTACTGAAAATTTAACAAAGTCAAATCCGGCAGCAGAGTCGTTTACAACATCTATAGACTTACCATTAGCTGCAGTTTTAATTTCACTAGAAATTTCATTAGCATTATCCTCCACTATCACGTTTAAGTTTTTAGAGTCATACGATGATTTAGGTGATATTTTATAGAATTTATCACTAATAGAAAGGTAACCTAAAGTAGGAGTTGTAGATATTTGCTTAAAACTAGGTATTGCAGATTCTGGACTCTCGTTAATATGAGAGTTTAAACTTTTAAATATAACATTACCACTATCTGAGCTCTGTAAGCTACCATACCCAGAATCAATATCATTTACATATAGTCCAAAATATCTATTAATAGAATAATCAGACGCATTGTTATCATTAAATAAAAATTCTAAATTCATTAAATTAGCACATGCTAACTTGTTTCTTTCAAACCCACCGGTAATTAAAGCATTACTAGAAATTAAAGGATTGTCAGCCCTTACAAAATCTTCATATAAGTATTCACCTTTTGATGTAAACCCACCCTTACCTAAATCAATACCTTTAAAACTACTCTTTTCTTCTCTATCAAAATTAAACTTCACCGGCGCATCTGGAAAAGATTCAGAACTTACGTGGTTTCTAATATACTTACCTAAAGACGAATCATTAGTTAAATCAAATGTTTTAATTATTTCAGAATTCTTTAGTATTTCCTGTAAGTTATCAAAATTACCTTTAGCATCAAAATCAATTTCACCAACTGGATCGTTAACTCTAAATACTACAAACTTATTAGGAATATCTTTATCTAACCAAATAGGAGCTAACATTCTTAACTCTTCGTCATGTAACTTAGAATAATTGTACGTTGTTCCGTAATGATAAAGCTCTTCAATTTGTTTATTAAAACTATCTTGTACTGTAAAATCCGAGTATTCAGCTTTAGTAGCATACATTATATCAGAAGGTGTAGAACTACTTTTATAGAACTTATATAAATCTTGAGACCAATCTCCACTAGGATTAAGTTCCCATTTTTTATATTCAACAGAAGCTAACTCTTTAGTAGCATCAAAAGATTCTATAAAAATCTGATCAGTACTATTTGCTACTATTTTAGCATTAGTTGATAATTTAGGGTTAGTTCTTAATAAGGGTTTAGATACATTATCTAATATGTAATTTTCTTCTAAATCAAAATTAGGTATTGTTCTATTTAAAATCTCAGCGTCATCAATTGCCGGAAACGTATATGTGTTCCAACCTCCGCCAGTTTGAGTTGAACACTCGTAACATATTGACGAAGTACCAGTTAGAGATATAGCTTTGTAACTTATACTAGCTTGGCTAGCAAATCCTAAATCAATTGCGTTAATTGAAACTGGCTTAGCCGGCACATCCGGTTCTGCAACCAAATACGCATCAATCTCAGCACTCATAAAACTTACAGCCTCTTCAATATTTGTTGCAATAAGAGAGTTTATATAAGTAACACACTGTCCAGCTACTTTAATTTGAACCTTTGAAGAACGTGGAGTCTCGCCACCAACTTCTTTAATAAAGTCATTAATATAAGATATACCATTTGAGTTAGACTCTGTAAAGTTTGCCATCCCATCTACTATATAAATAGGGTAATATGGACTTCCCCCAGGAACGCCTGGGTCTAATTTAGCTTCACATGCATAAAATGCATGGTAAAGCGAGTTTCTTGAACCAACACCGCTACCTAATGTAACACCGGATATTGGAGTGTTTGATAATGGAATATTCCAAATATCAGGTCTAGAATAGTCTGCATCTGAGCCTCCTGCCGTACCATCATCACATCCACCATAAACAGATGTACTAATAGCTCTTTCCAATATATTATCTTGTGTGCCAGAGTTTCCAAAAGCATACCAATCAAAAGATCCTTCAATTCCAGTATAATTATCATTGTCCCATAATACTAACCCTCCTGAAGCTTCATCTAATAATATTGAGCTTGGTTGTAATAAGGAATAATTTACATTAAGAGCCCCAGAATTAACTGCATATATTAAGGTTTGCTCTTTAGCAAGTTGTAATAAAGTTCTAGAACTAGCGTCGTTTACATCTTGCCTGTAGTATATTTTAATTTTTTCGTAGTTATCTATAGCGTTCGCCCATTGCATACCCTTTTGAGCATTACATACAGCTCCTATATTAGCAGGATCTTCTTTGTACCATCTTACTTCTAGTTCTCTTGTAGAATATACAATATCCGGGGCACATATAAAAAGTTTATTTGTAGTATCTCCAGCAATAGGGCTACTATTTGTTTGCCATAGCGAACCGTTTAAGAAATAATATTCTGGAAGTGCCGGATTAGCAGGGTATTTTTTACCATACGCACCGTCTGCTAATAATAATTCAGAAGGGGCTATAGAGCCCGAGTATTGATTAGCATAATATTCAGACGCAAATAATTGACCGTTAGCTGCCACAACCTCTGTTAACGTTTTATTTACTCCTATGTTTTGCCAAGCTTCACCCTGTATTAAAATTCCATCACAGTAGTTTCCAGCAAGTGCATCATACTGAACGTTCAACGGCCACGCTGCTCCGCCAGTAACCTCACAACTTAAACTTTGTTCAATTGCTCCAGTAGTTGCATTTAATTTAATAGCCTTTACCGTTGCATTACCGCTAGATCCTTCTTCTAATGAAAGCCATGTATTACTAGAAGAACTAGGTATTATTTTAGTAACAAGTCCAGATGTTTGGTATAAAAAAGCACCTATAGCTAAATTAGATAACGTGGTCGTACCAGCGTTAGTATCATAGTAATAAAATGAATTTAATGGTCTTTCTAATTCACACGCTATTGAATCTGAATTTGAAAATACAGATTTTTTAACAGCTCTATATGCGACCTCATTAACATTAAAATTGTAAGTTACATTCTGATTAGCATCGGTTGCGCCAAACTCATCTTCAACTTTTAGCTCGACAATAATTGTACCTGCAGTTGCACCACCTACAGATAATATGCCAGTAATATCATTAAAATTAGTGGTAACACCTGTTGATGTACCCGAAACATTCTCTACTGTAATAGTAGTTGCATGCCCCTCACTATCAAATGCGGTTATTGCAGAAGATTCCCAGACGCTTGCTTGATCTAATTGAATTGCTGATAATGGTGGTGTTGTAACAAAAGATGGAGCAGTATTACTCGATGCTGTTAATTGAAACTTAACTTCAGCAGTATCAGATAAACCATCACTATCTGTTGCTTTATAGAAGAATGTTTCAACTAATGTAGATCCTCCCGGATTTACAATAGTATTAGTTGTGTATTTAAAACCTTGACCGGAAGTAGGAACTACTGATCCATGTGATAGTGTTAAGCTTAATGCTGTAGTATCTGCTATAACAGTATTTCCACTAATATCTGTAACCCAATCAAACGCTAGCGTGTTTATATCTTCATCGGATGCCGATCTACTAAAAAACTTTTCTATCCCGGTTGTCGGTGCTTGAAAGATTACGTTTATATCATTGGCAACTGGCGCTTGGTTTGCCGGAGCTCCAACTGTTATATTAATATTAGCAGTATTACTTTGACTTGAATCCGGATCGTTTACGTACCATGTACCTACAGCAGCTCCTTGAAAAGATGAACCAGGATCATAAGTTACAGTAACTCCGGTCAATGTCGTCGGTACTGTAGTAATCAGAGTTGAACCATCATAAAATTCACCATTTGTAGGTAAGCTACTAATAACCCATGTTAAAGTACTATTTGGATTATTTTCAGGATCTGTAGTGTTCTGTGAAAGATTTATATCTACCGTATTACCTTGAGTTGTATTAGCAGTTATATTACTAATAGTTGGAGGTTGGTTTATACTTGAATCTGTAATAGTTACAGTTTCAGTAGTCCCATCCGTTAAAGTAAATATAATAGTTTCATCTCCTTCTCCAGAAGACAAATCACTATTTACTACAAATTCTAAATCTACTGTAGTTGCATTTGTAAAATCTAAAGTTGCTGTTGTGTTTCCAGTTCCTACTCCAGTTGGCCATGTAGAAAAATCTACCTCTGTTGCAGTACCAGCTAATGTAAGGACTGTTGTGCCTCCTCCAGTATATTGAAAAAGAACATTAAAAGTATCACCCTCGTTAACTGTAGTTCCCTGAGTAGATGTAATTGTATAAACTGGGGCTTGTGTAGTAGTTGTGGTTGTTGGAGCACCTGCGACACCTGCGCTGGTGATTGTAACAATATGTGAAACTGAATTAGAATCTTCGTAATACCACCACTCACCTAAACCATCTAGTTCAGTACCAGTAGTTAAAGCAGCGTCTGTATAAACAGTATTTCCGGATTGTAATACACCTCCAACTACATTACTAGAATCGTCAAAATAGACGATTTGCGTACTTGCGCCTGGACCGTTAGTCCACGCGAGGTTCTCGGTTGCCCAGCTGCTTCCAGATAAATTTAATTGTGCCATTCAGTTTAAATCTTATTTATAGAGTTCTTTTGTATCTCTATTATATATCTAGATTATTATCTAACTAAATGAAGGGTTGCTGATTAAAATTAGCTAATTATATTCCTGCCGTTTGTTTGAGTGTACCAAGTTTGAATAGGTGATGATGAAACATTTCTAGTCAATCTGGCAGCCTTAATTGAATTTAAGTTTTTACCTTTTGGACTATATTTAGCAAACACCTCAAAATCAAACGAGAATTGTTCACTATATTTATCAAAAATATCAAAACCAATCTTTTTAGTATACGTCAGGTTATTATAGGCTAATCTAGCAAATCCTCCAATTCTTCCAGTATCTTGTTGCTCATCACTACCAAAATAGTCTGTCATTCTATATTGGAAAACAATGTCTACAGAAACTGCATTAGATTCATTATCTTTTTTAGGGTTTATTTCTTTTTTACTCCTTCTAGTATCGCCGCCAACTTTTAATGTTTCTATATTAATAGGAGACATATATAAGAATGAACCACAAGATCTACCACCTAGTAAATATTGATCGTTTTCTTCAAATGACATCTTAATAGGTCTGTCTAAATCTGCCCCTTGAGTTATTGCGCTCAAACCTCTACCATTATGGTATGCAGTTTGTTGTTTATTTTCATCTCTATTTAAAGATGCTCTATATCCAAAGAAACTAAACAAAGTAGAACCTGTAGCTTGTGTTGCTGTTTTAGGCATTGAAAAAATCATTGACTTTCTAACAGCATCTACATCGATAGCCTCAGCCGCGTTAGCGTCTTCCCATATATTTTCTAAAAGAGGATGATCTTTATGTAAATATAAACCTCTATTGTATTGGTAAAGACCTACACTTCCGATATTAGCTTTATTAACCTTTGTAACATCCCATGCTTCACTAACACCATAAGGTGAACTTCCCTCTCCGTTACCAAATGTACCGTTCCATACAAAATCAGTTGGGTTTGAAGTTCCTGTTAATGGAGTTTCAGAGCTATAGCTTAAACCATGTTCGTAATCTGTAACATCAAAAGGTGTTGTTAAAGTTTCAATAGGTTCGACTACATATAATTTGTTTTGATTTGCAACATCCATAAATCTGCTATATACAAATTGACCTCTTCTCTGTGCCGATTGGTATGGAGCATCTCCGGATTCAGCAATTATTTCAGTATCTACGTTTTGATATTGAATTGGTGCTAAATCATATTTACCTTCAGTTAAATAATAATTATCATTTTCAACCTTCTTGTCAAAGTTATCAGCGTTACTATCATTTAACGCTAAACCAAACTTATTACTACTCTCTGTTGAGCTTCCAGCAGAAGATCTATATGCTGGTAAATTTCTATCACCAACTAATCTAGAAACTAATTCTAACTTAGTGGCTTTACTATTTTCTAACTGTAGTTTAAATGTCTTATTTACAATATGTCCCTTTCTAACTGTAAGATCCGCAACTTCATCTACATAATACCCAGCAAATAATTGAATTGTTTGATCTTTAGAAACATTAGTTATTGTACCATCTTCTGAAACAATCTTAACCATAAGTTCACCAACTTCAGCTTCAACGCTACCCTTAAGTCCTGCTAGTGCAGCTTCTAATTCTGCAATTTTATCATATACTGATATTGGTTTTTGCTCTGGTGATAAGAATCCAGAAGCAATATTAGTTGCAACGTGTGCATAATAACTTTCGTTAGCAGTAAAAGAATCTCCAACGTGAGTGTAAATTCCTTGTGCAGTTAATTCTTCGGTCATTCTTACTCTAGCCAATTCAGCTAGATTAGCTTCAACTGTTGCAGCAATATCTGCAGTATCAATTTCAGCTTCAGGGAAAGCAACAGTCATTGACTCTGACCAATCTGACATGATCGGGTTTTGAGGGAAACCTGCCTCTGAAATAGATTTAACTCTAATTTCTACAGTTTCACCTTGACTAATCGCAATATCTAATTGGTTAAAGTTAATCTCTTGACCATCTTCAACCTTTGATGGTTGCCATGAAAACTTAGTAGCCACAGTGCCATCTGAATTAACAGACTTAGCTCTTGGTCTTACTTTAGTTTTCTTTTCATTCCAGTTTGAAAATACTGCTGTTTTTTCTCTTCCATTTTCTGCAAATTTAAGTTGAGCTGCTTCTCCAGATTTACCTGAAGTAGATAAGTATCTATATGCAACAATAAATTGTACAACTTCTTGATTTGCAGTATCTGCAACTTTCTTAGCAGTAGGTATTGCCCAGAAACCTCTAATTCTGTATTTAGGGCTAGCCAACTTAACGTTAGTATCTGCAGAAACACTTTGTATTTGATTTACAATAGAGCTAAACATTTTAGACTCTGAAACTCTTTCTTCTACTAAAGAGTTTAATTCAGATCTATCTTTATCTCTCTGTACTTTAGATTCATATTTCTTAGTAGAAATCTCTTCACGTTTTTTAGAAATTGTAGAGTCTAATTTCTTAACAGATTCGTCAACTGAGATTTTATCAGCAGACAATTTTGTAATTTTACCCTTAGCATCGTTAGCAGATAAGTGTGTATTAATTTGTACAACCTTAAAGTTACCACCGTCTAAAGCAGGAGCATCCGGAGTTACACCAACTGCTGCTGGTGGAATCGAATCTACTTTTAAAGCGTCAATCATTCTACTAAAGTCAGCTACATTATCTTTATAGTATTCTGCTAAAGTAATTTGTACACCATCCTCTTGGGTAAGAGTTAATTCGTTTGTATAATAACCAACACCTGGAGACCAGTTTTCTGCTAATAGTTTAGAATCAGCATCGATTGCTTTCATAAACATTAAAACTCTCTCATTGAATCCACATGGAACTTCAATCTGTAAGTTATTATCTTCGTTCTTATAGATACCAAGTGCATTAGCACCGATCTTAATAGCTTCATATCCCTCAATCAACCTAAGCTCTACTTGTCTAGTTGAAGAGTCCAGCTTGTCAATTCTATATCTTGTGTTTTTAGAACCACCAGCGACCATCAATTCATCTCCTACGCGTATTAACTCAGTCTGATCTAAATCTTTAGTTTTATCAGAATATGTTAATTTATCTAAAGTATATAATTTAATAGCTTGTTTTATAGTAACACCATTTTCAAGAACTTCTCTTTGAGAATTAGAAATTGATAGGACATCAAACCTTCCGGTGTATTGTCCAGTTCTATATGGCATATCTCTTAATTCTTCATCAACGATATATGCAATGTTATTATTTACTACATCTCTAATAGCAGTTAAATAATCTACACTCTCTTGGTTTCTGTAATTCTCGTTAAAGAAATCTACAGCAACTTGATTTGTAGAATCAAAAATAATTCTTTTTACTAAAACCCTTTCAGTGTCATTTGGAATTTGACCACTAACATCAAATGAAGTCTTTAACATTGGGTTTAAGAAATCCTCTGCAAAATAATTAGGAGCAGTAGAAAATGTAATAGGTCTGTCTACTGCAGTAAAGTCATTAGCTGGAGTTTTTAAAGCAGTTGTAATAATATTTTGAAAAGTTCCATCTGGTAACTTAATCTTAGTATTGCCCTTTCCTAATCCAGTTAAAGATTTAAGATTAGTATCTAATCTTTGCAATTCTTTTTGCATATATCCAAACCCAGGAATAGACACTATTTTAGTGCCCTCGTCAGTAAGTATCTCTAATGGAATACTTTTTTGCTCAGTTGTAACAGCTTCATTAATTCTTTCAAAAGTTTTTAATGAATTAGTATTAAGCTCTAAAAGCTTCTTTAATGAGTTGGAAATAGAATTA
>MDSY01110935.1_pt1 | contig 13727 bp, 9 predicted proteins | sample 811131 | NCBI WGS metagenome assembly MDSY01 (sample SAMN05326643, study PRJNA326480) | marine metagenome | isolation source: seawater | place: Atlantic Ocean: South West | collected 2010
ATAGCAGGGATCTGCAGCTAATACTACCTTTGCCGATGAGTCTCCCTCTATCATATCCATCATTTCAAGAGCCTGCATTTTCAATCCTTCAGGAACTTGAAGGGCGATTAATCTGTGATCATTATCTTTAATTCTTTCAACTAATTCCTCTAATTGAAAATCGTGTCTTTCTAGGTCCATTTAGATTCCTCACTCAATTATTCCAACTTTACCATCTATTATTTCAATTTTAGCAAGGGAACGTATTGGCCACTCAGGCCTTTCATTTTTCAAGCGTTCTAACCCATTACCTTTCTCAATGGCTATAATTATGTCTTGTAATATTATTCCCATATTTTGTAAAGTTTGAAGAATTGGTTCCAATGTCCCTCCAGTGGAAATTACATCATCAACAATTAATATTTTTTCTCCTTTCCTTATGTCATTGATATAAACAGTTGATTCAGAGTATCCCGTAGATACGTTCACTGAAACCTCTCCCTCCATTCCATATGATCTTTTTCTTATTACTACCGTAGGCTTGCCTGTTGCATCTCCAACAGCTGCCAATAATGGTAAACCCATTGCTTCAACACTTACTATCAAATCAATTTCATTCCAGTCAACAATTGAAACTATTAAATCTCTTGTTGCCCTCAAAACTTTTGCTTCCATCCTTGGTATGCCATCAGATATAGGATGAATAAAATATGGATAATCGCCCTTCCAAATTATTGGAGCACCAAGCAAAGAATCTTGGAGAATTTTTAACGAGGAACTATCTTCCATGATATTCCACGTCTACACTAAACCTTTCAAATGCTCGGAACCCTTAGTTACAGATGTAGTACAAGGAGTTGGAAACTTACAATTTGCCTTCCTTAATGCATTCTTAGCCGCTAAATAGTTTTCAGGATCAGTTTTTATTGACATAATTGTCTGATTTCTTTGTACTCTAGCTGCAGTGCCCACATTTTTTCCAAAAGATAATCTCATACCTTGGGAAACCCTATCTGCTCCTGCGCCTGTGGCCTGTTTATTTTCTCTAAGAATCTGATGAGGATATGTATGCATTCTCATGGCATAACCCTCTGTTCCCGATGAATCCCTGATTGTTGCATTTGCAACCTGCCTAGCTGCTTCTAATGCACTATCCCTGACTTGACATGGATTATCTGCTTTCAACTCAATAGTAACCAAGAACTCATTTGCCTCAGCCTTTTTTCTATTGCCCATATGATAGCGTAGAATTCTATTATTTGGGACACCTCCGGTGTATTTCCTACGTGTAAAAGATTGTCCCTTTATCCTACGATACATTACTGCTGGTTTACGTGCCATTGGATAACCTCTTTTCTTACCGACTGACCTTTTGTATTTAACAATAAGGCAGTAGTGTAGTATTATTACTGACTAATATTCAATCTATTACTATCTATTTGCACCTTTCTAACTCCACCAACAATTAATATAAATCCTAATATCATTGATAATCCAATATTTTCTCCTAAAATTATCCATCCGCTTAATATTCCAAAAACTGGGACAAGAAATATGTAAGCAGAAGTGGGTGTAGGGCCTAATTTTTCTATACCGATTGCAAACCAAACGTTAGCAAGAACGGTAGAAAATATGCCTAAATATAATATTATTATAATTTCAGTAAAGTTAGGTTTTATGATATCATTTGATATAATTTCCATGACCATCCAGGGAGTTAGCATAATCCAACCTATCAATGAATACCATATTACTATCTCAGATGGTAAAATTCTTAATTTAATATTTTTAATCATAGTTTTTTTTGTTATTATTGAACACAATGCCCAAGAGAAAGCTGCAATCAATATCATAAAGTCTCCAAGCATTCTATCTCTGAGATCAATATCTGTATTTGGACTCCAACCAACAATTATAATGACGCCGATTATACTAATTATCATCCCATAAAATATATTTTTAGTTATTTTTTGACCTAATAATGGAAATGCTAGTAATGCCGTAAAAATTGGATTAATTGGCATTATTACTGATGCATCACCAGCTGCCGTCCATTTCATTCCATGCATAAAAAGTAATTGATAAATCATTACTCCAAATAAGCCTAATACAAACATATCGTTTAAAATACTTTTATTAGGCGGAAAAAATCTAACATTTTGTCGATTGAAAAACTTATATAAATACCAAATATAGAAAATAATAACTACGCTCAAATATCTTATCCATGCAGAAGTTGCAGGCCCCATAGTGGCTGGATTATCTCCAAATCCATTACTCAATATTCTTGCTGCAGCCCAAGATGTACCCCAAATAATTGATACAAATAATAATATTAAATGAGTACTAAAATCTCGTTTATAATTTTCAAACATAAGATCACTCAAATTATAATATTATTTATTTTATCTAAAAATTCAGGATCAGTTACTGAAGATATTTCGGGATTTATTATATTTGCACCCGTGAGAGTCGCCAATACTATTGCTGTCATTGCTATTCGATGATCATCATAAGTCTCAACCGGTTTTTTCGGTTTCTGAGGTGTTTGATGCCCCGGTATCTTTAGTTCGTCCCCTATTATTTCACAATTCATACCAAAATCTTCTATTAAATTTTTTGTGTTTTCTATTCTATCTGATTCTTTGCCACGAGCATGCTTCACTCCAGTTATTTCTCCTCCATCCGTTATGGCCAATAATACAGCAGCAGGGGTTATCATATCACTATAGTCAGATAAATTGATTTTTTCTAGCCTCTTAGACTTCAATATATCAATTCCTGAATCTAAAAATTTATTATTATTATTATTTGATAATATTAACTCCACATCATGTAATTCAGAAAGAAGTATTGCAATCGGAATTAAGCTACTCTCAGATGGTATCTTTACTACGTCGGGTAATTTCAAATGCGCGGTATTTACAATTATTTCATCTTTATTTTTAGTTATTTTAATTCCACATTTTTCTGCTATTTCGATCGTTAAATCTCCATATTCACTACTCACACTTTTTCCAATAGTATCAATAATAATTTCACCAATATGTGTGGGTGATGATAATATTATTGCTGAAAGTGGTTGACTGGAAATATCAATGCCCAACGCTACTCTTTTTTTTGTAATTGGCCCTAAAATGGTATAGGGTGGATTATCGCCAGAAATATAGCACCCCAATTTTCTTAATCCATTGTTTAAATGAGAAAAATCTCTTTTTTTGAGAGATTCATCTCCCTCAATCGTAACTTCTTTATTCATCATAGATGTTATTGCAGTTAGAAAATTTACCGTAGTTCCAGAATTTCCACAATTTAATATTATTTTTGCCCCATCGTTAGATCTTTTTTCGCCGAATATTTTCCAATAAGATTTATTTTTCTCAACTTCTAATCCTAAGATAGTCAAACAATTTACGGCCGACATAATGTCACCTCCGGGTGAACCATCAAATTTTATGATAATATCATTTTTCGATTGAAATGCTAGCATTAACCATCTAATCATGTGACTTTTAGATGGCGGTAATGACCAATGAATGGGGTCCGATAATTTAATCGGAATTATTTCCATCTGGTATAATGCACTAGAACTTGATTAATGTGACTATCTATTTACGGCTTTCTTATGAGGTCACCAAAATCTACCTTCTTATCCCATTTCAATGCTTTATTATCTATTATACTATTTTCTAAACTCTCTTCTAAATTGTCATTTATTTTCACAAGATTATTCTTATGTAGGAGCTTTGGACTTAACCCAGGTAAGAATATCGCAACGGCTTTCGGGACTCTTCCAGGATATACTTCATTTACATGCTTTACAATATTTGTCGTACATGTATTTGTTATTGTATTGTACCATTCAGGCTTTTCAAATAATTTATTTGTTCTCTTCAAATATGATTCAAAGAGCTTTCTTTCATTTCCTTCTCCCAATACTACCGCTTCAAATAAGTGTGTTACTGAATTTTTTCTACATCTGCCCCTTACTCCTATTGAATCTCTTTCAGTAGCCCAAACATATATCAATTCATATTTACGAAACAATCCCTTTATTGGATGATATTTTTCACCTATTTCTCTTCTGACTTCTATTGAACAAGTTATTCTAGTCCCATCTTCAAATTCAAAACTCATTATTGTGTGTGCCATTTGCCTCTTTTTAGGGTCAAAATACTCTAGAATAAACCATATTTTCGAAACCTTTGTCAGATCAAATTTTCTATCTATCCATTTTTCATCATAATCCCTTGTACTCCTCCAGTCAAAATCTCTGATATTTTTAATTATTACTTCTTCACCGTCGAATTCAACAAAGGCTAATTCTTTATTGTCGACTACCCAAACTCTATCATTAGATGGTTTTAGATTAAAATATCTGAGAAAAATTATGATGATTAAAATTATAATTATAATTCCAATTGCAGGCAGATATGCGGTATTCATGTTATTGTCATATCCTAAATAGCCTTCAAGTTAGTGGCTTATTTGTGGCGCGGCAGGGGAGATTCGAACTCCCGCGGTGAAACACCAATGGATTAGCAATCCATCGCAATGGCCAGGCTATGCGACTGCCGCAACAGCCCTCGCACCTTAGATATCGGCTTAAGTCGAACGGTACATCACTCTTCTTCAGAATCAATCAATTCAGCTGGTAATCTTGCTGTAAATATTATACTATCCTTAAATCCTGATTTAGTTGGATTTCTTAATTCCATTATTCTCGTACCTTTTGATTTCTTACCCTTACTTTCCTTGGTCTGACTTGCACTAAGTCTAATCATCATTCCTTTTTTTGTTAATAAGAATATATTATCTCTGAGGTCTGGGATATGGGTGGCACTAATTATGGCATCCTTCTCATCTACGTGCATTGTATATACTCCCTTAGCGCCAGGTCGAGTTTTTCTATAACCATCAGTTTTAAACATCAAATCTCCCGTATTATTATCTGTTTTATGATTGCCCTCCATGTCCAAAGCAGCTATCTTTTCAGAAGTTCCTAGTCTACTTCTCTTCGCCATTCCATTACGCGTAATTGTTAGTATCTGTGTATCATAATCGTCTGTTGCAATCATACTCACAACATGTCCTCCATCTGCGCCTTTACGATTTCCAGTTTTAATCCCCCAAACTCCTGCAGAGACACGTCCAGATGCCCTTATATTCGAACAAGCAAATCTACTGGCAAATCCAGTACTAGAGATCATTACAATATCGCTATCATCAGTTCCACTCCTTACATTTACTAATTTATCACCTTCAAGTTTAAACCTTAATGCATATTTTCCATTTTTATTAATGCGAACATATTCTTCAAGTCTAGTTTTCTTTATTAAGCCCAAATGTGTGGCAAAAAGTAAATATTTGCCTTCTGGATTTTCTATTAATTCTTTACTAAGTGGCATTATTGAAACGATATTTTCATCTTCTCGTAAACTCCCTAAAATATTTCTAATATGCCCTCCTTTTGATAACCTTGATCCCAATGGAGTTTCCCATGCTTTTAATCCGTATACTCTTCCTTGGTCTGTAAATATTAATAACCTGTCCTTGCTAAAACAAGTAATAATCATCTGAGGAGTATCTTCTTCCTTTGTTATTACTCCCCTTAGTCCCTTTCCGCCTCTATTCTGAACTCTGAAATTCTCAGCAGGCATATGACGAATATAATTATCTTCTGAAAGCGTAATTGCAATCGCACGTTCCTCTATCAAATCTTCTCTATCCATTGATAGTGGCATGGGATCAATGTAAGAGCGACGATCATCTCCATGTTTCTCTACCATTTCCCCTAATTCATCTATAAGTATCTCCAATCTACGCACCCGAGATGTTATTATTTCGTTCAGATCTTCAATTTTAATTATTAAATCTTCGAATTCTATCTTAACTTTATTAACATCTAATTGACTTAATTGGTATAATCTCCTTTCTGCGATTGCTTTAGATTGAAGTATTGTAAAATCAAAAGCATCAATGCCATCTATCAAAATTTGTTCCCCTTGTAGAACTAATTCAAACTGCTCTCGACTTTTGCTTGCCTTCCCTATTGCAACGACATCATCAATTCTTTCTTGTGCTTTTACAAGTCCTTCAAGCACATGAGCTCTAGCTTCAGCCTTATTGACTTCAAATTGCGCTCTACGTTCAATCACATTTTCTCTATGTGATACATAAGTATGCAAAATAACAGGTAATGTAAGTAATACTGGACGACCATCTAGAATCCCCATCATATTTGCAGAATAAGATTCTTGTAGTCTACTAGATTTGAATAATTGATTCAATACTGCATATGGATCAGCATTATTTTTTACTTCAATCAATACTCTAATTCCTTCTTTTGAAGATTCATCTCTAATGTCACGAATGCCTATTACAGAGCCACTACTAACCAGTCCTGCTATGTGTACAAGCATATCTGCCTTCTTAACCTGATAGGGTATTTCATGAACAATTATTCTCTTACCTTTGCTATCATCAATAACTTCACATTTGGAACGTACGTGAAACTTTCCTTTACCTGTTGCATACATATCATATATTCCATCTACGCCATGTATTCCTGCTCCAGTTGGAAAATCAGGTCCTTTTACATGTTCCATGTATTCATCAATTGCGATATTCGGCATTATTTTATTTTCTACTCCTTGTTCTATAATCCTCTTAACATGTAAATTTACAGCTCCTGATACTTCATTTAAATTATGAGGGGGCATTCTTGTCGCCATTCCTACTGCAATTCCATCGCTACCATTCAATAATAAGTTTGGTAACCGGGAGGGTAGAACTGTGGGCTCATTTTCAGAGTCATCAAAGTTAGGTTGAAAATCAACAGTATTTTTTTCAATATCCTCAAGCATATGTTTGGAAATTTTGTCTAACCTACTTTCTGTATATCTCATTGCTGCCGGGGGATCTCCATCTATTGATCCAAAGTTTCCTTGGCCATCGACAAGTGGGTATCTTAATGAAAAATCTTGAGCCATTCTAACCATTGTATCGTAAATAGATTGATCACCATGTGGATGATATTTTCCCATAACATCTCCAACTGATCGTGCTGATTTACTAAATTTCTTTTCCGATGTATGGCCGCCTTCATACATTCCATACAGGACTCTTCTATGGACAGGTTTTAGTCCATCTCTGGCATCAGGTAATGCACGTCCGATTATCACAGACATTGCATAATTGATGTATGAAGTCTTCATTTCTTTATTGAGGGGATGATTTAATATATTTCCATCAGTAGGCTTATCACCTTCTTCTATTACTTCTTCTACATCTTCAGATGTCAAGGTTGGTCACCTCCTTGGCGTGTTTTTCAATAAATTTTCTTCTATCAGGAACATCCTCGCCCATCAATATTTCAAACATTCTATCTGTTTCTTCTGCATCTTTGACTGTGACTTTTAACATTGTACGGGCTTCCGGATCCATGGTTGTTGACCATAACTGTTCTGGATTCATTTCCCCCAGCCCCTTATATCTCTGAACACCGATTTTTGCATTGGGATTATCTCCTTGTAATTCAGTCATCACCTTATCTCTTTCTTCATCAGAAAATACATATTTACTAATCCTTCCCTTGGATAATTGATACAATGGAGGTTGAGCAATGTATACGTAACCTTCCTGTATCGCTGGCCTCATAAATCTCCATAAAAATGTTAACATTAAAGTTCTAATGTGTGCCCCATCAATATCTGCATCACACATTATTATAATTTTTGAATATCTTAATTTGGTCGTATCAAATAATCCTTCTTGAACTTCTTCTCCAGGCGGTGTATTGCCCACCCCTGCTCCAAATGCCCTTATCATAGTTTGAATCTCATTATTCTCATATACTTTAACCAAATTATTCATCTGTCTTTCAACATTTAATATCTTTCCCCTCAATGGTAAAATTGCTTGAATTCTTCTGTCTCTACCTGTTTTGGCAGATCCTCCTGCAGAGTCTCCTTCAACTAGATAAATTTCGCATTCAGAAGGATCTCTAGATTGACAATCAGCTAACTTTCCTGGTAGGCCACCTCCTTCTAAAACTCCTTTTCGTCTTGTTAAATCTCGTGCTTTTCTTGCAGCTTCTCTGGCTTTAGATGCTAAAAGTGCCTTATCTACGATTGATTTAGCAATTGAGGGATTTTCTTCAAAGAATTCTCCAAGTTTTTCATAAACAACTGTTTCTACTATACTTGTTACTTCGCTGCTTACTAGTTTGTCTTTGGTCTGAGATGAAAATGAAGGATCAGGATGTTTGACACTTACTATTGCTGCCAAACCTTCTCGAACATCCTCGCCAGACAGGCCATCTCCCTTCAGTAGATTCTTTTTCTTAGCGTAGTTATTTACGCATTTAGTCAAAGCACCTCTCAATCCAGACATGTGAGTCCCACCATCTCTATTACGAATTATGTTGGTATAGCAAAGAATAGTTTCACTGAATGCATCAGACCATTGTAAAGCCAAGTCTATTGTTACAGGCCCCTTTTCAATTTCCCTTTCTCCAGCAATTTCTATGACATCTTCATGCATAACTTCTCTCCTTGAGTTAAGCTGCTTTACGAACTCACTCAATCCTCCTTCATAGTGGTGTTTACTGACATGTTCATCCTCTCCTCTTTTATCAGTTATTACAATCTCTAGTCCAGCATTGAGGAATGAAGTTTCTTTCAATCTAGTATCTATCTGATCAAATTCAAAATCTGTTATATGTGTAAAAATGGATAAATCCGGTTTAAATGATATTTCAGTTCCTGTGTCATCACATTTGCCAATTTCCTTGAGTGGGTTTACCGGCACTCCAGCTTCATATCTTTGGTGATAAATTATTCCTCCTCTATGAATTGTCATTTCCATCCATTCTGAAACCGCATTAACTGCAGATACTCCTACTCCATGCAATCCGCCTGAAACTTTATATGAGCTATTATCGAACTTTCCTCCGGCATGTAATTTTGTCATTATTACTTCAGCAGCCGATATTCCATATTCCTTATGTATCCCTGTTGGAATGCCCCTTCCATAATCTCTGACTGTTAATGTCCCATCCAGATTTATTGTAACTTCAATTAAGTCACTGTGACCGCCAAGATGTTCATCTACGGAATTATCTACTACTTCCCAAATACAATGATGCAAAGCAGTTCCATCATGAGGGTCTCCAAGGTACATCCCCGGTCGCTTTCTAACTGCCTCTAATCCCTCTAGGACTTGTATACTCTCTGCATCATATTCATTATTGATTATTACTTCTTCAAGTTTTTTATTTTCATCCGACATGGTAACCAACTCATCTTTTTGAGGGTTCCCTAAAGGGAACCCTCTTCGATAACATTTTATCTAGTGCAAAGGGGTTATTCAACCCTTGCGATGGTTGTACTAAAAACTGCTATTTTGGGTGTTTTTTAAGAATATCAGATTAATTTGAAAATTAATGTTCACACGACATAATTAAACAGAAAAGTTGATTCGGCAAAGAGTATGGATATGCCACTTGTATGTGTTTCTCTTCAGGGTTGCACAGTTAGTGATGTCTTGAAAGATGCAGCTAGTGCTACTGCAATCGGTGCAGATCTAGTTGAAGTAAGGCTAGATAAATTGTGGACAACAAAACAAGAAATACCTGCTAAAGAGGAAGAAAATAAGGATTCCAAATCTAATAGGATAAATGATAATAATAATAATAATTTTGTATTTTTGCCAAAACCATTGGAATCACTCGACCTTCCCTCAGTACTCGTTTCACTAAAACAGGGGATTGTTTTACCAGTAATATTGACTTGTAGGCCAGTTAATGAGGGAGGATATTTTCCAGGCAATGAGGAAGAACGTATTGAAGTTTTGAGAAAAGCTATCGAAAGCGGAGTAAGTTGGATTGATTTAGAACTAGATATGGATGAAAATAATAGAAATAATTTAGTAACGCTTGCTCAAAAAATGGGCACTAAAATAATAGCCTCATCTCATGTTTTAGATCAATCGCCAAATTCTTCTGAAATTGTTCAAGATATTAAAGATAACAAAGAATCCGGTGATGTGCTAAAGATATGTTATTCTACTTCTGGTAGAAACGATGGAATTAATCTATTCGAAGCCGCATGGGAATTGAAAAATTCAGATATTAATACTTCAATTATGGGATTAGGTCAATCTGGAGATTGGACTCGCATACATTCACCTATTTTGGGGCAAGCCATAGTTTACTCAACCATGGAAAATGGATGGCATCTAGCTCAGAAAGGAATGATTAATACTGCAGATTTAAAAAATGCTTGGGAAATGTTAAATTACCAATGAATCAAATTTTATTTTCCTCTAATAGTGGGATATTTTGTAAATTTTTTGACTTATGTTTAGCTCCATTTTTATACGCTACATGTAGGATAATAGGAACTATTATGCATGAAATTGGCAATGCACCAATTGCTAAATATGCTGTAAAAATTGGTATCGCCATTCGCTTTTCAACTTCAACTATTATCTCTGCATCAATATTATTCCCGGCAGCCACAGAGTCACTCAAACGCCTATTGTCAAACCCATCTAAAACTAGATAATACTCTATTTTCTCATTTCCACCTAATATCGAAGACCATGAAGATCCGGAGGAATCTATCCCGACTGAAAATTCTCTATATTCAATATTTTCATACGCATGAACATCCCTAAATGGTAACCAAGTAACCATGTCCCTCCATTCTACTGGAATATTGTCAAATATGTCTTCATTCTCAATCCAATCATAACTTCTGGATTGATATTCAGCCTTGTAAATATCCCAATTACTTCCAGTCATTAGATATATGTCCCCGGTCGCAATTGTGGTTTCCTCTAATGAAGATGGATTAAAAGAAATACAAAAATTATATCTATATCCTGGGATTAATTCCATGCTTATTGCAGTAGAACTATCATTTTCAATTATGACTTCATGTGAGAATCCTTGAATCAAAGGTTCTAAATCATATGTTTCAAAATCATATTCTAAGTTATGTGTCATTATGGATTGGGATATATCCCAAGTATTAGATGAAGGTGCAGTACAAGAACTTGCAGCTGTGGCATTAATAGAACTTATGTTCAATCCAAAAATTAGGATTGGTAGAATGAATACTAAATTAATTATAAGGGATAATATCTTTTTTCTCACTTACCCCGCCTCGTCCTTATTGGTCTTATATATCCAGATTCTTTATTCTTACGCTCGTCTAATGTTAGATATCTAGGTTGAGGAGGAGGAGCATGTTGATCCATACCAGGTAAACCCCCTTCTAATTTAACTTCTATCCCATATGCTTCCATCATGTCTTCAGCATTTTCTTCGTCTTCATTTTTTTGCCTCATGACTAACCATCCAAGTATTGATACGGCAGTTATCAAAGCCACAATTCCCCAATTTTCTTTCCTTGGAATTAAATCTTCATATGTCAAATCAGCAAGTGTTTTTGGTTCTGAATCATCTCTAATTGATAATACTGTAATGACAAAATCTTTCGTAGAGCATACATTAACTCCATCACATACTTGAACTGATATTCTTACATCTCCCGGTTTTTCCCAATTTCGTCCTTCCCAATTTATCCAATCGTTTCTATAATTGCCATCGTAGTTGGAATCTTCAAAAACATTCATATCCCATTTTACAATTAATAAATCTGCTAAATTTATGTCTCTGTCATTTGAGTAATTTCCATCTCCATCTGAATCATCACTATTATCAACATCCATCCAAGCACCAATTCCAGAATCTAAATCAAAATCTGAGAAATTAATATTTAAGTTAATTTCATCTCCTACAGTAACATATTCTTCATTTATTGGACTAATTGATGTTATTTTAGGGGCCTCTGAAACATGGACAGTAAGGTAAGTAGTGTTTGACTCTCCTCCTTCGAAATCATCTAATACTGTAAAACTAACTTTGTAAATGCCTGGCAATTCATAACTATGCCATGCAGTTGGTCCCAAATATGTTGGCGAAGCATCTCCAAAGTCCCATATCCATTTAGTAATTCCATTCCAATTTTGTTCATCTTTATTAATAGAGGATTTTCCTATAAAATTGATGTCGGAGTCGAAACTCTTACTTCCATCAAACATTATTGGCATATTGGAGGATACAAATATTCCCCCATCTTCTAAGTTTGGTACTTGCCAGGTTATGATGCTCAAATCATCAGGTATAAAATTCAAAATAGTTTGATTAATGCTTGGTTGCATGTATTCTATTATCGGTACTGGTAATGGATTCTTTATTCTAAAATAGTACGACTTTATTGCTGATTCCAATCCTCTTTCATCAGTTACTGTAAGGCTGATTGAATAAATTCCAGGAATTGTAAATGTCCTGCTTATTGACGAAATATTGTATATGGCTTCATCCATGTCAGATACATTCCATGTAAACGAAAGTTTTGACGAATCTCCATCCGAATCAAATGATAAACTTTCAAAAAAATATGTAGTATCTGTCAAACCATCACTAGGACGATTAAATACGGCAACAGGGCGCTGATTATTCACTTCTACTTGAAAACTATGCGATGATGAATTTCCATCATCATCAATAACTTCCAAAGTAATATTTTTTAATCCTGGATTACGCCAACTAACATGAGGATTGGATTCAAATATTTTTTCATTTGAAAAATCAGATGTCAAATTAGCAACATATTCAGAAATATGAACTCCTCCTTCAAATATCCATTCATGACTTATGATGGTGCCATCCGAATCAACAAATATGTTTGGCATTCTTAATGGACTTAATGTATCAGTTTCTAATGTTTCATAAAATATTAGGTCCGGAACTCTGTTCAATACTTTTACTTGTATATTTTTTTCAGCAAAGTACTTCCCATCATCAATTGTTAATATTACTTGATATGCAACTCCATCTGAATCACCATCTATCCATGAATGATCAATTTCATAAAGCCCAGTGCCAGAATCAATGATTCCATCTCCCCAATTCCATGAATAGTTCAAATTTTCAATCGGTACGTTATCTATCGTATCAATAGCTGAAAATCTAATATTTTGTTTTGTATAAATTACCAATTCATCGAATATTTCTAACCCTTCAATAGATATTACTGGTTCAGGTATACTTGTATCATTGACGAAAATAGTCCAAGTTTGTGATTCAGAGTAATAACCCCCTTTATCCTTTACAATAAGCACAATCGTATAATTATTTTCAACATTATACTTATGTGTTGGATTCTTTAAATTTGAATATTTTCCATCTCCAAGATCCCAAATATATGCGGCTGGAGTTTCATTATGGTTGAAGGAACCATTTTCTATGCCAAATCCCCATTCATCATAACCTCCTCCGTATATGTAAACATCCATCCAAGTTTGTGTATTATTTGTAGAAACGGAGCCAGATGCGGCTGGAATCATATTTGCTAAGTTTTGAGGCAGAGAATAAGCAGAATCTTGAAGTCTACCATTAATATCATAAATATTAACTCCAAAAGTCCAATCTCCAGAATAAGGGGGAGTAAACCACACTATGTCGACTGCTGGATTACCTTTTTCAGTACTTAATTCTAAATTTAGACTATCAATTAATGTATTATTTAAATACGCTTCAAATCCAACTTCGATCAATTCATAGAATGCTTCTGAAACCACTTCAAATGCAATCTCTACACTATCTTCCATCAAATCACCATCTCTGTCAAATGAATTTATTGACTTTATGGAAACTTCAGCGGACTCCTTAATTA
>MDSY01065364.1_pt1 | contig 13726 bp, 11 predicted proteins | sample 811131 | NCBI WGS metagenome assembly MDSY01 (sample SAMN05326643, study PRJNA326480) | marine metagenome | isolation source: seawater | place: Atlantic Ocean: South West | collected 2010
ATGATACTTTTAATTTCATTAACAAAAAAATTAATAAAAGTATCCCAATACATTCTATAAGTGGTGGTACTGATATAGTATCTTGTTTTATGTTGGGCAATCCAATGAAACCTGTTTTTAAAGGTGAAATCCAATCCCCCGGACTAGGAATGGATATTGATGTATTTGATGATCACGGTCTTTCTACACGTAAAACGGGTGAGTTAGTTTGTAAAAGCCCTTTTCCTTCTAAGCCAATTTATTTTTGGAATGATAGAGATAATAAAAAATATCAATTAGCATACTTTACTAAATATAAAAATATATGGAGTCATGGTGATTTTGTAAAAAAGACTGTTAACGGTGGATATAGAGTTTTTGGAAGATCAGATACAACATTAAATCCAGGAGGAGTTAGAATTGGCACAGCTGAAATCTATAATATCTTGAATTCTATTGCTTTTATCTCTGATTCTTTGGCGGTGGGTTACAAAGATAAAAATGATGAAAAAATTATCCTTTTTTTAAAATCTAATTCTAAAATAAATATTACCAGTAAACAAATTACAGATATCAAAAAATTAATTAAAAAACAGCTTAGTCCAAGGCATGTTCCATGGAAGTGTTTTCAAGTAAACGACATTCCTAGAACAAAAAGTGGAAAAAACTCAGAAATTATAGTCAAAAAAATACTTAATAATGATAGAGTTTTAAATTTAGATGCTTTGGCTAATCCCGAGTCTCTAAAAGAATATAAAAGTATAAAAATTTATGAGTGAAGTATTTATTATTGATGCGATTAGAACTCCTATAGGAAGTTTTTTAGGGCAATATAAAAAAACAGAGTCAGTTGACTTAGGGTCTTTGTGTATAGAAGGTATATTTAACAGAAATAAAAATTTAAATAAAAAACATGTAGAAGGTCTGATCTTGGGTCAAGTTCTAACTGCTGGACTTGGTATGAATACAGCAAGACAAGTGCTTTTAAAATCAGGACTTTCTCAAAATAGTTTTGCTTATTGCGTTAATCAAGTATGTGGAAGTGGAATGAGGGCTGTTATGGAAACAGCATTAAAAATAAAAAGTAATGAAAATAATCTTTTAGTTGCTGGTGGGCAGGAGAGTATGTCGTTAGCAAGGCACACCTCTCTCCAACGTGTAGCTAAAAAATTAGGTCATGATATGATGACCGATTCTATTCTCTCTGAGGGATTAACAGATATTTTTTCAAAAGATCATATGGGTATTACTGCTGAAAATGTGGCAAGAAAATACAAAGTTACTAGATTGGAGCAAGATGAATTCGCCTTTCATTCTTATAAAAAGGCTTATAACGCTCTTAAAAAAAATTATTTTAAAGATGAATTAATATCAGGATCATTGATTGATGAAGTAAGACAAGGAACTAAATTAGAAAAGTTATCTTTATTAAAAGCTGTTTTTAAAAATAATGGAACTGTGACAGCGGGAAATGCATCTTCACTTAATGATGGAGCTTCTATGCTTTTGATCGGTTCAAGTAAATATTGTGATATTAATAAAATTAAACCAATTGCTAAAATTATAGGATGGTCAGATTATGCTGGAGACCCTGACTATATGGGAATTACGCCAATTCATGCTATCAAAAATTTAATTAAAAAATTAAATGTCTCATTAGACTTTTTTGATTTAATAGAGGTAAATGAGGCTTTTTCAGCAACTTCTGTGGCAGTTCAAAAAACACTTGGTATTAAAAAAGAAAAACTTAATGTTTGTGGTGGTGCAATTGCACTTGGTCATCCTATTGGTTGCTCAGGTTCTAGGGTTATAACTACACTTGTACATCAATTAGTAAGAACAAAAAAAAAGTATGGTGTTGCAAGTATGTGCATAGGTGGTGGTCAAGGGCTAGCTGTTGCTGTTGAAATCATTTAATAAGTAAAATGGAATTAAATAATTCTATCAAAGCAGCAATTGTACTATGCTTAGCTTCACTCTTTTGGTCAGGAAATTTTATTGTTGGCAGACTTGCTTCAACTGAAGCTATTGTATCTCCACTTTCTCTTGGTTTTTATCGATGGGTGATAGCTTTTTTAATCCTCACACCATTTTGTTTATCTTCTTCAATAAAAGTTTTTCATAAAATTAAAAGCCAACCTTTAGTCTTTTTTCTTGTAGTCTTAACAGGACCAACATTATTTAATACTTTTATTTATGTTGGATTGACTTCCACTAAAGTAATCAATGCACTTTTAATTGTTTCTACTACTCCTATGTTAATAATATTGTTTAATTTTCTATTATTTAAAATCCAATCATCTAAAATTCAATTTTTAGGTATATTTCTTTCTTTAATTGGAGTTAGCTATGTAATTACTAAAGGGAATTATAATAATTTTTTTAATTCTGAATTCTACGGAGGAGATATTTTTATTATATTTGCAGTAATCAGTTGGGCTATTTACTCAATTTTTTTAAAAAAAAATAAAACAGGAATAACGGGGCTATCTTTCCTTTACATCTCATTTGGTATTACAATTGTCTTATTATTTCCTGTATACCTTTTTGATATATTTATTCTAAACCACAGAATTATCTTAAATGCAGAAACAATGATGACGATTGGTTATACAGGTATTTTTCCCAGTATTTTTTCATACTTATTTTGGAACATGGGTGTATCACTAATTGGAGCTAATAAATCAGGCCCTTTTCTTCATTTAATGCCAATTTTTGGGGGTATTCTTGCTTTCTTAGTTTTTCAAGAAACACTTGAATCCTATCACTATGTGGGGATCATTTCGGTCTTCCTAGGCATCATAATTACTAATAAAAAATAGAAATTTAATATAATATAAAATTAAATTTCTATAGGAGGAAATAATCATGGCTAATAAAAAACCAATGAAGAGAAGAGGTTTTCTTAAGGCTGCTGGTGCATCTGTTGCTGCCGCTGCTGCTGTATCTTCTTTTCCAGCACCTGCAATTTCGGAGGGTCATAAAGAATGGATAGCTTGTTCTGCTTTTGGAAAGACAGGTATACTTGGTGATGCTCTGTCACAATTTGCAGCTTTTGTAAATTCACAATCTAGTAAAGTAAAAATTAAAGTTTATTTTGCTGGAGAACTAGTCCCAGGATTAGAGGCATTAGATGCTGTAAGATCTGGAGCTGCTCAGATGGCTTATGGAGCACCTTACTACTGGACAAACATTAGTAACGCAACTTCACTTGTTGCAGCTATGCCTTTTGGTTTAACTGCTCAAGAACAAAATGCATGGTGTTATTTTGGAGGAGGTATTGAGGCTGCTGACGTAGTTTATAACGAACTAGGAGTTAAGTTTTTACCTTTAGGCAATACAGGTAATCAAATGGGAGGCTGGTATAATAAAGAAATAAATACTATCGAAGATTTTCAAGGTCTTAAATTTAGAATGCCTGGAATTGGTGGTAAGGTTTTAGAAAAACTAGGCGCTTCAGTTATACTTTTAGCTGGTGGTGATGTTCTTCCCGCTCTTGCATCAGGAGCAATTGACGGAACAGAATGGATTGGCCCTGCAGCAGATTTAGGTAAAGGTCTTCATCAAGCTGCAAAATATTATTATAACCCCGGTTGGCACGAGCCAGCGACTATTCTTGATTGTTCCATTGACTTAAAAGAATGGGACTCACTTGATGATGATACTCGTAGTCTTATTACGCAAGCTTCAAAGGCAACAAATATGGAGGTTCTTTCAAGATTCCAGGCTGCTAATGATGGTGCTTATCAGAAGTTGATTAATGAGCATGGTGTTCAAATGAGGCAAATACCAGACGATGTCATGAATAAGATTGGAGAAGCTGCAGCTGAAGTTCTAACCGATTATGCGGCTCAAGACTCACAGTCTCAAGCATTATTTTCACATCTCGCTAAGTTTAGATCAACGGTTATTAGATGGACAGGTGTTTCTGAGAAAGAATACTTAAGAATTAGGAATCTTCCGTTTAAATTTCCAAACGCGTAATTTAAAAATTTTAAAAAGGCCCTTAATTTAAATAAGGGCCTTTTAAAAAATTGATCTTGGTAGCCATGTGGCTATCTCAGGAATAAAACCTACAACAATAATTGCAATAACCTGAATTCCAATATAGGGAATTACTCCGCGATAAATATTTTTCGTTTGAATTTCTGGAGGAGCAACACCTCTGAGAAAGAAGAGTGAAAAACCAAATGGAGGAGTTAAAAAGCTAGTTTGTAAATTTAATGAAATCATTATCCCTAGCCACAAAGGGTCAGCCCCATTTGCTATAAGAACGGGACCAACTAAAGGCACAATTACAAAAATAATTTCAATGTAATCAAGAAAAAAACCAAGAACAAATATTGCTAGCATTACAATTATTAGTGCTCCAACTTGCCCACCAGGAAGACCTCCTAACGCATGTTCAATTAGTTCATCACCATTAAAACCTCTAAAAACTAAAGAAAACATTGAGGCACCAATTAAAATTACAAAAACAAAGGAACTTAATTTAACAGTACTAAAAGAGACATCTTTTAAGTTTTTGAATGTTAGCTCACCCTTTGCTAAAGCCAATAAAGATGCGCCAGCAGCTCCAACCGATGCTGACTCAGTGGGAGTGGCTATGCCTAATAGAATTGAGCCCAGAACTAATAAAATTAAAATTAAAGGAGGAAGAACATTTTTAAAAGCCTCTATATAAATTTCTAATCTTGATCTTGTTGTCTTCACAGGAGGACAAGAAGTGGGATAAATTTTTGCATAGAAGTAAATAAATAAAATAAACATACAAACCAACATTAGACCCGGCATCATAGCTCCAGCAAATAAATCAATTGCAGTTATTGGTTCAGGCGCAAGATTACCAGAAATTAAGGCTGCCTCTTCATTTGCTCCTTGTAGGATATCTGCTAGCAAAACTAAAACTATAGATGGTGGAATAATTTGTCCTAAAGTGCCTGCAGCACAAATAGTGCCTGTAGCTATTTTTTGATCATAGCCTGCTTTAAGCATTGTTGGCAGGGAAAGCATACCCATTGTGACGACCGTAGCTCCAACAATTCCAGTTGATGCAGCAAGAAGCATTCCCACAATAACAACACCAATACCTAAACCACCCTTTGTTGAACCGAACAATTCTCCAATAGACTGTAATAATCCAGCTGCAATTTTAGTTTTTTCGAGCATAATCCCCATAAAAATAAATAGCGGTACAGCAACAAGAGGCTCGTTAATCATTACACCAAAAATTCTTTGAGGAAAAAATCCCATCATTCTAAAATTAAAAATATCTAAGTAATCTCCAATAAATCCAAAAAATAATGCAGATCCAGCTAATGTAAACGCAACAGGAAATCCAAATAATAACAATGTCAATGTTGTGAAAAACATAATCATTGAAAGAATTTCAGGAGTCATGAATTTTTATCTGAGGAAAGGTTAATAATACTTTTAATAATATTTGAAAGTGCTTGAATAAAAATAAGAATACAGAAAATTAAAATAGCACTTTTTAAAACATATAATGCAGGTAGTCCACCAACTTCTCGAGAGACTTCATTCATTGACCAAGATCTTGCAACAAATGGAAAACTAAATTTCCAAATTACATATATAAAAGGAATAAGTAAAAAAAGATTTCCTAGAATATCAACAATTGATTTATATTTAACTGAAGCTCCACGATAAAATACATCTATTCTAACATGGTCATTACTTAAGTAGGTATAACCACTTCCCATCATAAAAATATACGCATGAAGCCAGACATAAGCCTCCTGCATCCATATAAAACTTATAGAAAACCCATATCGAAGCACCACAACCCCCAAAACAACTACAACCATGGAGGCCGCAAAAAAAGCACAAATACTTCCGGTAATTTTATTTATCAAATCGAAGAAAGAGGAAATAGATTTTAATATATTCATTGAAAAACAATTTTATTATATACTATGAAAACATAAGCAAATTAATAAAAATTAGGTCGTGGTGCCTACTTTACTTGCGTAAAGCAGTGCCTCATGCGGGGTGAGATAGGCACCCCTAAATACTAAAATAGTAAGGTTGCACTTATTATTCTGGTTTTAAAAAACCGTTGCATTTAGGTTTGCGACCTAATCATTAGATTTATCAATAAAATGGTCACAATTTAAGTAAATAAATAGATCAAATTTGAAGATATAAACAACTTACCCACAATTGACTATTTATTACAATCTTGCATATATTCATTAATAGATAGTTTTTTACTATAAAACATTAGATCTATATATTTATGTTAAATGAAAAATATGAATAGACCATTATCTCCACATCTTCAAATTCATAAGCCTCTCCTTACAATGGTGTTCTCCATCACTCATAGAATTTCAGCTATAGTTTTTTTTGCTTCATTAATTCCTATAGGTTTATGGGTGAGCTCTATCTATTTTAATGAAAGATCATTTAATTTTATAAATTTTATTCTTAACTCTCTTACTGTTAAAATTCTGATCCTAATATGGTTAGTATTCGTCAATCATTTTATCTTGAATGAAATAAAACATTTAATATGGAGTCAAGTCAAAGTAATGGAGTTAGATGCAGTTTATCCCTTTTCCTATGTAATTTTATCATTGAACTTTTTTATTGTTTGCTTCGTTGGAGTGAAAATAATCTAATGAAATCCTCACAAAAATGGAACTTACATAGAATAAGCTCCTTAAGTTTAATCTTTACGACCTTAGCTTTTTTAATATTTTTTTTTAGTAACTTTCAGCTTAGTCAATCAGAAGTTCAAACAAAATTAAGTTACTTGCCCACTAAATTTTTAGTATTCTTTTTTTTTCTTAATGCTCTTTTTCATGCTAGATTAGAATTATGGTCTATTTATGATGATTATTTTAAAAGCACCCAAAGAAAAATTTTTCAAATTACTACTTATGCCTTTATAATTATTATATTAATTTTAGTTTTACCAATTTTAGGAGCGCAATAATGAGCTATGAGATTCAAGACCATTTTTTAGACGTTGCCGTTTTAGGAGCAGGAGGTTCAGGGCTAAGGGCATCTCTTGGCTGTGCGAAAAAAGGTCTAAAAACAGCATGTATTAGCAAAGTTTATCCAACTAGAAGTCACACAGTTGCAGCTCAAGGTGGTGTTGGTGCAGCATTAGGAAATATGGGAAAAGATGACTGGAAATGGCATATGTACGATACAGTCAAGGGATCTGACTGGTTAGGTGATCAAGATAGCATTGAGTATTTGTGCTCAAACGCACCTGAAGCTGTCATTGAGCTTGAGCATTTTGGAATGCCTTTCTCTAGAAACAAAGATGGTAAAATTTATCAAAGACCCTTTGGAGGTCATTCTACTGAAAACGGAAAAGGTGAACCGGCTCATCGGGCTTGTGCCGCAGCTGACAGAACAGGACATGCTATGCTCCATACATTATATCAACAGTGTTTAAAACATGATGTTAATTTTTATAGTGAATATTTTGCTTTAGATTTACTCAAAGACGATCTAGGTGAAATATGTGGTTTTTTTGCCATCAATATTCAGGATGGAAGTATGCATAGGTTTCTTGCAAAAATTACAATTCTAGCAACAGGTGGATATGGAAAAATTTTTCAATCATCAACAAGTGCTCATATTTGTACAGGTGATGGTGCAGGGATGTCATTAAGAGCAGGATTGCCATTATCAGATATGGAGTTTATCCAGTTTCACCCTACAGGCATTCATGGTGTTGGAGTTCTTATATCAGAAGCTGCAAGAGGTGAGGGCGGATATTTAAAAAATTCTGAAGGAAAGAGATTTATGCTAGATTATGCCCCCCATGCAAAAGATCTTGCTGCAAGAGATGTTATCTCAAGATTTATAAGTATTGAAATTAAAGAAGGAAGAGGTTGTGGGCCAAATAAAGACTATATTAATCTTCACTTAGATCACTTAGATCCAACTCTCCTAGCAAAGAGATTGCCAGGTATTTCAGAATCTGCAAAAACTTTTTGTGACGTAGACATAAATAAAGAACCTATTCCTGTTGTGCCTACAGTACATTTTTGCATGGGAGGAATTCCAACCAATTTTAGATCAGAAGTTTTAACTCCTACAAGCAGTAATTCCGAAGAAGTTTGCCAAGGTTTGATGGCAATTGGAGAAGGGGCTTGTGCTTCTGTCCACGGTGCAAATAGATTAGGAACAAACGCTTTATCTGAATTACTAGTTTTTGGTAAGGGGGCAGCAATAAGAGCTTCAGAAGTTTTAGAAAATGAAAAATATAATAAAAATCCTAGCCAGTCTCAGACAGATGAAATTATCAGTCGGTTTGATAAAATTCTTCATAACAAAGGAGATATAACTGTCGGACAATTAAGAGATAAAATGCAAAAAACAGTTCAATCTAGATTTGGTGTATACAGAGATGAAAAAACATTAGCTATGGGTATTGAAGAGTTAGCAAGAATGTCATCTGAACTAAATCATATCAATGTAAAAGATAAATCAAGTGTGTTTAATACAGATATAGTTGAAGCTTTAGAGTTGCATAATTTAATGCAGATTTCTAGAAGTGTAGGAGCTTCAGCAATTAACAGAACTGAGAGCAGAGGCGCTCATGCTAGAGACGACTTTCCCAATAGAGATGATGATAACTGGATGAATCATTCAATTGTTTGGATGAAAGATGATAAGTTTGAAGTCACAAAAAGACCTGTAAGAATGACAACAATTAGTAATCAAGCTAAAGTAATAGCTCCTGAGGTAAGAGTTTATTAATGGTTCAGTTAAGGTTACCTAAAAACTCAGTTCCAACAGAAGGAAAAAAATTCTCAAATGTTGATGGCTTAGATGAAGCGGCAGCTAATAATAAAGTAAAAACATTTAAGGTTTATCGCTGGTCAGGTGATGCTGAAGAAAACCCAAAAATAGATACTTTTGAAATTAACTATCCTAAATCAGATACTATGGTTTTAGATATTCTTAATAAAATTAAAAGTGAAGTCGACCCCTCCTTGGCATTTAGAAAATCGTGTAGAGAAGGTGTTTGTGGGTCCTGCTCTATGAATATTGATGGCGTTAATACATTGGCTTGTCAAAAGCCACTTGATCAATGTCAAGATGAAGTAAATATCTATCCATTACCTCATATGCCAATTATCAAAGATTTAGTTCCTGAACTAAATCATGCTTTTGAACAGTATAAATCTATTAAACCTTGGTTAAAAAATGATGAAAATGAAATATTAGATCCAAAAAAAGAGAGAATTCAAAGCCCTGAAGAAAGAGAAAAATTAGATGGAAAGTGGGAATGTATTTTATGTTTTTCATGCTCAACATCATGTCCTAGTTATTGGTGGAATGGCGATAAGTATCTTGGGCCCGCTGTTCTCCTCCAAGCAAATCGTTGGATAAGTGACAATCGAGATAAAGATAAGATTAAAAGATTAGAAGATCTTGATGATAACTTTAAGCTCTACAGGTGCCATTCAATTATGAACTGTACAAAATCCTGTCCTAAAGGTTTAAATCCTGCTAAAGCTATAGCTGAGATAAAACTAGAAGTTTCAAATATATAATGAAAAAAAAAATAACTTTAATTGGGGCTGGCAACATTGGAGGTACACTTGCTCATTTAACTCTTATAAAAAAATTAGGTGATGTGGTTTTAATAGATGTGATGAAAGGTATGCCTCAAGGCAAAGCCTTAGATTTAAATCAATCTTCAGCAGTTGAGGGTTTTCCATGTAAGGTTGAAGGAACCAATGATTTTTCAAAAATGAAAAACTCAGACGTTGTAATCATTACTGCTGGTCTTCCTAGACAGCCCGGGATGAGTCGAGATGATTTATTAGAAACTAATGGAAAAATTATAAAAAAAATTGGTTTGGATATAAAAAAATATTGTCCTAAAGCTTTTGTGATTTGCATCACAAATCCTTTAGATGCAATGGTTTATGTATTGCAAAAGTATTCTAAATTACCAGTTGAGAAGTGCGTGGGAATGGCTGGCGTTTTGGACTCTTCTAGATTAAAATATTTTCTTTCTGAGGAATTAAACATATCAATTGATGACATTCAAACGTTTGTTTTAGGTGGTCACGGAGACGATATGGTTCCAATGGTTAATCATACAACTATTGGAGGGATAAATCTTTTAGACTTTATCAAAAAGAAAAAAATCCCAATGACAAAAATTAATAAAATACTTAATAGGACCAGAATGGGCGGTGGAGAGATTGTAAAGTTACTTCAAAGAGGGTCTGCATTTTATGCACCTGCTAGTTCAGCTATACAAATGGCCGAAGCTTATCTCCTAGACCAAAAAAAACTGTTACCGTGTGCAGCTTTTCTTAAGAATAAGTACGGACTTAAAAGCATGTATATGGGGGTGCCAGTTATAATTGGTTCTAAAGGAGTTGAGGAGATAATAGAAGTTCCTTTAAATAGCTCTGAAAAAAATATGCTTAAAACATCTGTTAAATCCGTTAAAGGCTTAGTTTCAGCAATTGATAAAATTTTAAAATAGTAATCTTTTCTTATTAAATAGACTAAACAATAAAAAAAAATTATATTAAAAAAAATGGTGATAAATATGCATCAAAAAAACTATTTTTTATTGATACCATACTTTTCTTATATAGGTCCCTTTAGATAGACGTATGAGGTCTTATAATTCTTTTTTAACAACTAATAACGCTTCTCAAATTATAGAAATATATAAAAGCTACAAGTCTGATAAAAGCTCTGTAGATAAAAGTTGGATTGACTTTTTTAAGTCTTTGGATCCACAAGAACTTGCAATCATTGAAGATTATCAAAGTTTGAATTGGACCGAGACTGGCAATAATTACCTTCAAATAGATTCTAACCAAGCCATAACCGATTCATTAAAAGCTGTAATGATTATAAGGGCATACAGAGAAATCGGTCACTTAACTGCAAATTTAGATCCATTAAAACTTTATCGTCCAGATCTTCCATCTGGACTTGACCCGAGTTATTATGGATTTGAAGAAAAAGATATGGATAGAAAAATTTTTTTATCTGGCTACTTAGGGTTTGATTTTGCAAGTATTAGAGAAGTTATTGAAAAGTTAAAAAATATTTATTCAGGAACTTTTGCTTCTGAGTATAAGCATATTCAAAGTTCTGAGGAGTATCTTTGGTTAAAAGATAGAATAGAGAATAGAACTGAAATGAACCTAACTATCAAAGGTAAAAGAACTATTTTAGAAAGATTAATTAGTTCTGAAATTTTTGAAAAATTTTTAGATAAGAAATATAGAGGAAGTAAGCGTTTTGGCTTAGATGGTTCTGAGTCAACAATTCCTGCTTTGGAGCAAATTTTAAAAAGATCTTCTGATCATGGCATTAAGGATTTTTCTTTTGCCTGTGCCCACAGAGGAAGGCTGAATATTTTAGCTAATATTATTAAAAAGCCACAAGTGCAAATATTTAGTGAGTTTATTCATGGTGGAGAAAATGCATTAAGTGATCAAGGTTCTGGAGATGTTAAATACCATTTAGGTGCCAGCTCAGATAGAAGTTTTGATGGAAATATTATTCATGTGAGCATGGCAGCTAATCCCTCACATCTTGAGGCGGTTAATCCTATCGTTGCTGGTAAGATTAGAGCGAAACAGACAATTATAAATGATCAAAGTAATGATTTAGTTTCAGGTTTATTAATACACGGAGATGCCGCTATTGCTGGACAGGGCATTGTGGCGGAAACATTTACCATGTCTCAGTTAAATGGATATAGAATTGGAGGGTTGATTCATTTTATTATTAATAATCAAATTGGATTTACTACTCATCCACAGTATAGCCGTTCTGCTCCATATCCATCAGAAATTGCTAAAATTGTACAGGCTCCAATATTCCATGTGAATGGAGATGATCCTGAAGCAGTGGTTTTAGCTGCAAGAACAGCTACAGACTTTAGAAATAAATTTAAAAAAGATACCCTGGTAGATATGTTTTGTTATAGAAGACATGGTCATAATGAGGGTGACGAACCATCTTTTACTCAACCTCTAATGTACAAGGCTATAAAAAATCATAAAACTACTGCGGAAATTTATGCTGCTAAATTGATAAAAGAAGAAATTATAAATAAAGATCAAGTTGATAATTACAGAGAAAACATTTGGAAAGATTTAGAGAAAAAATTTATTAAAGCAGGAAATTATAAAGCTAAAGGTAGGTCATGGCTAGGCGGACAGTGGACAGGTTTAACTAGTGCTCCAAAAGACACTAAAAGAAGAGGCCATACATCTGAAAGTGCAAAAGAACTAAAAGATATAGGCTTAAAATTAACTAAAATTCCAAAAGATTTTAATCTGAATACAAAATTAATAAAATTTAACGATCAAAGAATAAAAGCTATAAAAACTGGCAAGGGTATTGATTGGTCTTTTGCAGAGGCATTAGCTTTTGGCTCCTTGTTAAGGGAAGGTTTTAAAGTAAGACTGGCTGGTCAAGATTCAGGCAGGGGAACTTTTAGTCAACGTCATTCAGTTTTTTATGACCAAAAGACAGAAAACCGATATATTCCTTTAAATAACTTATCAAAAAATCAGAAACAATTTGAAGTTATAGATAGTTTTCTATCTGAATTAGGTGTTTTAGGTTTTGAATATGGATATTCTCTTGCAGATCCAAACACTCTTGTATTGTGGGAAGCTCAATTTGGTGATTTTGCAAATGGTGCGCAAATAATTATAGATCAGTTTATTTTTCCTGGAGAAAGAAAATGGATGCAAATGAGTGGACTGGTTCTACTTTTACCTCATGGGCATGAAGGGATGGGACCGGAACATTCAAGTGCAAGAATAGAAAGATTTTTACAAAATGCTTCAGAAGATAATATTCAAATTTTAAACTGTACGACACCTGCAAGTTACTTTCATGCTTTAAGAAGGCAATTACAAAGAAAATTTAGAAAACCATTAATAATTTTCACTCCCAAGTCAACATTAAGACATCCAAATAATATTTCTAATCTTGAAGATTTCACAGGCAGAACGTCTTTTCATAGAATTATTAATGAAAAATTAAAAAATACTAAGAGAGTAATTTTTTGCTCAGGAAAAATTTTTTATGAGTTAGATGATTATAGAACTGAACATAAAGTTAAGGGAGTAAAAATAGTTAGGATTGAACAGCTCTATCCATTTCCATTTGATACAATTAAAAAAGTAATTATTGAAAACAAAAATTGTGAATTTTTATGGGTCCAAGAAGAACCTAAAAATATGGGAGCTTGGTCATTTGTTAAAAGTAGATTGAGGCATACTATGAGAAAAGAAGGCGTCCCAAATAACTTGTACTATGTAGGAAGAAAAAGTGCTGCAGCGCCCGCAACTGGAATAGCTAAGCGTCATATAGCCAATCAAACACTGATCAAAAAATTGGCTCTACAAGGGTCATTAAAAAATGTTATAAAAGACAAGATGGGAGTGAGTTTTATGAAATTTAAAAACTTACCAAAAGATTAGATATCGATGACAGATATAGTAGTTCCAGAATTAGGTGAATCAATCATAGACGGTATTCTTACAACTTGGATGGTTAAGGAAAATGAAAGCTTTAAATCAGGTGATAATTTAGCTGAAATTGAAACAGATAAAATTACAATTGAAATACCAGCTCAATCAGATGGATTAATGAAAAAAATTTTAACTCAACCAGGCGAAACTGTAAAAGTAGGTCAGATCATTGCTGAGTTTGACAGTTTAAGTAAACAAGAAACAAAAAATATTATTAACGAAAA
>MDSY01004018.1_pt1 | contig 13721 bp, 12 predicted proteins | sample 811131 | NCBI WGS metagenome assembly MDSY01 (sample SAMN05326643, study PRJNA326480) | marine metagenome | isolation source: seawater | place: Atlantic Ocean: South West | collected 2010
AAAGATTTTAATAATCAAGGTATAGAAATTTCTGATATCAAATTAAATATAAATAAAATGATGTCTAATAAAGAAAAATCAGTTCAAGTGTTAACTAAAGGTGTCGAATTTTTGCTTAAAAAAAATAAAGTTACATATATTAAAGGTAAAGGCGTTATTTTTTCAAAAAATGATGTTGTTGTTTATGAAAATAATAATAAAAAAATCAATATTAAGGCAAAAAATATAGTCATAGCAACGGGTTCCTCACCAACATCTCTGCCTGGAATAGAAATAGACGAAAAAAATATAGTATCTTCAACCGGAGCCCTTTCTTTTTCTGAGGTCCCTAAAGAATTAATTATCATAGGTGGTGGCTACATAGGACTTGAAATGGGATCAGTTTGGTCAAGGCTAGGATCTAAAGTAACAGTAGTTGAGTATTTAGATTTTATAACTCCTGGGATGGACAGAGAAATTTCAAATGAATTCAAAAAGATTTTAACTAAACAAGGAATACGATTCAAACTTAATAATAAAGTAACAGCAGTTACAAATAAAAAAAATAAAGTTGTTGTTGATTATACAAACAATACAACAACAGCAAAAGAGAGAAAAGAATGTGATAAAGTATTAGTCTCAGTTGGTAGAAAACCTTATACAGAAGGACTTAACTTATCTAAAATTGGAATTAAAAAAGATAATAAAGGAAGAATCGAGGTTAATGAAAAACTACAAACATCGTTAAAAAATATTTATGCAATAGGTGACGTTATTAAAGGCCCGATGTTAGCACATAAAGCAGAAGAAGAAGGTATTGCAGTAGCAGAAATAATAGCCGGTCAAGCAGGTCATGTTAATTATGATGTAATTCCAGGAGTTATTTATACTTCACCGGAAGTTGCAACAGTTGGTAAAACTGAGGAACAGCTCAAAGAAGAAAATAAATCTTATAAAGTAGGAAAATTTCCTTTTATGGCAAATTCAAGGGCAAAAGTTAACAATGAAACAGAAGGATTTGTTAAAATATTAGCAGATAGTAAAACTGATAAAGTTTTAGGTGTTCATATTATTGGCCCTCACAGTGGAGACATGATTGCTGAGATGGCATTAGCCATGGAATTTGGAGCAAGTGCCGAGGATATTGCTAGAACTTGTCATGCACATCCAACGCATACGGAAGCTATTAAAGAAGCGGCATTAGCTGTTGATAACAGGCCAATTCATTTTTAAATAAAAAAAATTCAACTACTATTGGTCTATGAAAGCACAAGTGTTGTTGCCGAAAATATTTAATTTTTCTTTCACATACGATTCTAATCACATTTCTCTTAAGACAGGAGACTTAGTAGAAGTTCCATTTGGAAAAAAGAATGAAATAGGTGTTGTTTGGAAAAGTAATGATTTTAAGCTTAATAATATAAAAATTAAGAATATTAATAAAAAAATTAGCAATTATTCAATAGATCAAAAATTAGTTGATTTTATTGAATGGTTTTCAACTTATAACATGGTCCCGATTGGTTTAGTTTTAAAAATGGTAATAGGCATTAATGATAACTTGACAAAAAAAGTTAATTCTACTTTTAGTTTAATAAAAAAAAAAGAAAAAAAATATAGATTAAACTCAGAGCAAAGAAATGCGTTACAATATTTAGAGGAAATTAATAATCAATTTGATGTATCAGTGCTTCAAGGAACCACAGGATCAGGTAAAACATTAGTTTATTTTGAAAGAATAAAAAAAATTATAGATAAAAAAAAACAAGCACTAGTCTTACTTCCTGAAATATTTTTAACTAATGAATTTAAGGCAAGATTTGAAGATTTTTTTGGTTATGAACCAGCAATTTGGCATTCTAAAATTACACCTAAAAAGAAAAGAATTATCTGGAAAGGAATTATAGAAAATAAAATAAAATTAGTTGTTGGCGCTAGATCAGCTTTGCTTCTGCCATTTAAAAATCTTGGGATCATTATCGTTGATGAGGAACATGATACTTCGTATAAACAAGATGAAGGGGTTATTTATAACGCGAGAGATATGGCTATATCTAGAGCATCTTTAGAAAACATTCCCGTTCATCTAGTTACATCTATTCCTTCAGTGGAAACATATAATAATATTCAAAATAAAAAATTTAGACATGTAAATATGTTAAAAAGATTTAATAACTATCCATTACCCAAAACAAAAATTATTAATTTAAATATAAATAAAGCAAAAGATCAGTTTATTTCTGATGAAACAGTTCTTCATGTTAATAAATTTTTAAAGAAAAAAGAACAGGTATTATTTTTTATTAATAGAAGAGGTTATGCACCTTATTTAATTTGTAAAAAATGTGCTGCTAAACAAATTTGTTCAAATTGTTCCATGTATTTGACTTTTCATAAAGATAAAAACAAAGCCATATGTCATCATTGTTCATTTGAAAGAGGAATAAAAGTTAAATGTAAAAATGGTAATAATTGTGATTTTATTATGTACGGCCCCGGTGTTGAAAAAATCTTCGAAGAAGCTAAAAAAAAATTTTTAAAAAATAAAATTAATATTTTCTCAAGCGATTATATGAAAAAAAAAGGGCAAACGGAGTCTTTATTTAAAAAAATTAATAATAATGAAATAGATATTTTAGTAGGAACACAAATGATATCAAAAGGGTTTAATTTTCCAAAATTAAATTGCGTAGTTGTAATAGACGCTGACTTTTCTGGTAGAGGTTATGATCTAAGAACTACAGAAAAAAATATTCAATTATATCATCAGCTTAGTGGTAGAGCAGGAAGATTTAGTTCTGAGTCTCTAATTATTTATCAAACCCTTACACCTAAAGACGCCACCCTCAATGAATTAATTAAAAATAAGTCAGAAGAGTTATTAAAAAATGAATTACTAATAAGAAAAAAAAACAAATTACCTCCTTTTACCAGACTGATTGCAATAATAATTTCTTCCAACAAACACTACTTAAGCATCGAAGGAGCAAAGGAGATTAAAATGCAATTGAAAAAAATAGATAACATTGAGATAATGGGTCCAGTAGATTCTCCTTTATTAAAAATTAAAAAGAAGTTTAGATCTAGACTTTTAATTAGATTTAATAATAAAGATTTAATGCAAAAAAAAATTAGCAAACTTCTAAATACCCTTAAAATATCATCTAAAATTAAACTTACAGTTGATGTTGACCCTGTAAATTTTGGTTAATTATCAAATTGGTAACTTGATCAACATATGCTCTTATGGTACGAAACGCTCATAATTTCACATTAATTTCATAACTATTAAAAAATGAGCTCAAATAAATCTTTCTCTACTGAAACTTCAGATAGGTATTCACGTGCACTGTTTGAAGTTGCTAAAGACGCAGGTGAGTTAGAAAAAATTGAAATGGATATAAAAAACTTCCAGTTGATAATTAACAACAGTCCAGAACTACAAAATTTCACGCAAAATCCAACACAAAGTATAAGTACTCAAAATAGTGTTATAGATTTATTGACTGAAAAATTAGGTTTTTCAAAAAATACAAAAAATTTTTTTTTACTTTTAATTAATAAAAGAAGAATTTTCTTCGTTAAAAAAATTTTAGAAAGCTTTTTAAGATTATGTTCAAAAAAAAGAGGAGAAATTAAAGCATCATTAATATCATCAAAAGAGTTATCGGCATCAGAGTTAGAAAATATTAGTAAAGAGTTATCATCATCAATGGGGTCAAAAATAATATTTGACTATAAAGTTAACCAGGATTTAATCGGTGGCTTAAAGTTACAACTAGGTAGTTTTATGATCGATACTTCCATTAAAAATAAACTAAAAAAATACGAACAAATAATGTTAGAAAATTAGAATGTCTATTAATCCATCAGAAGTAACAAAATTATTAAAAGACCAAATAAAAAATTTTGGAGAAAAAGCTGAGGTTTCAGAAATAGGAAAAGTTTTATCAGTAGGTGACGGTATTGCACGTGTTTATGGATTAGATAATGTGCAAGCAGGAGAAATGGTTGAATTTGAGGACGGTTCAAAAGGTATGGCGTTAAACTTAGAGAGTGACAATGTTGGTGTTGTTATTTTTGGAGATGATAGAAAAATTAAAGAAGGTGATACAGTAAAAAGAACCAACTCTATTGTTGATGTTCCTGTCGGTAAAGAACTTTTGGGTAGAGTTGTAGATGGATTAGGAAATCCAATTGATGGAAAAGGAGCTCTTTCAGCAAAAATAAGAAAAAGAGTAGAAGTTAAAGCACCTGGCATTATTCCAAGGCAGTCAGTTAGTGAACCAATGCAAACTGGTTTAAAATCAATTGACACATTAATCCCTGTAGGAAGAGGTCAAAGAGAGCTGATTATTGGAGACAGACAGACTGGTAAAACTGCCGTAGCAATTGATGCTATAATAAATCAAAAAAAAATAAACGAGTCTTCTGATGAAAAGAAAAAATTATATTGTGTTTATGTTGCTATTGGTCAAAAACGTTCAACTGTAGCACAAATAGCTAAAACATTAGAAGAAGCAGGTGCTTTAAAATATACAACAATAGTTGCAGCTACAGCCTCTGATTCTGCTCCATTACAATTTTTAGCTCCATATACAGGATGCACAATCGGAGAATATTTTAGAGACAATGGTATGCATGCATTAATTGTTTATGATGATTTATCTAAACAAGCAGTTGCTTATAGACAGATGTCTTTATTGCTACGAAGACCTCCTGGACGAGAAGCTTATCCAGGTGACGTTTTTTATTTACACAGTAGATTGTTAGAAAGATCTGCAAAATTGAGTGACGCGAACGGCGGTGGTTCGCTAACAGCTTTACCCATTATCGAAACACAAGCAGGTGATGTTTCTGCCTATATTCCTACAAATGTGATTTCAATTACGGATGGCCAAATATTTTTAGAAACAGAATTATTTAACCAAGGCATACGTCCAGCTGTTAATGTTGGATTATCAGTTTCAAGAGTAGGTTCTGCTGCTCAAACAAAAGCAATGAAAAAAGTAGCTGGTTCAATTAAGTTGGAACTAGCTCAATACAGAGAAATGGCTGCATTTGCTCAATTTGGCTCAGATTTAGATGCTTCAACACAACAACTTTTAAATCGTGGAGCAAAATTAACTGAACTTTTAAAACAAAATCAATACTCACCAATGACTGTAGCGGAACAAGTAATATCTGTATTTACTGGCGTTAAAGGTTTTCTTGACGATGTAGAGCTTAACAAAATCAAAAAGTTTGAAAGTGATATTATTGAAAAAATTAAGTCTGAAAAACCTGAGATTATTGAAGCTATCCAAACCTCTGGTAAGCTTGAAGAAGATACAGAGAAACTTTTGATACAAGCAATTGAAGAATATAAGAAAGATAATAAATAATGCCAAGTTTAGATGATTTAAAAAAAAGAATTAAGAGTGTGAAATCTACTCAAAAAATTACCAAGGCAATGAAAATGGTTGCTGCTGCAAAGTTGAGAAAAGCACAAGAGAATGCAGAAAAAGGAAGACCATATAGTCAGAAAATGCAAAACATTATTCTCAATCTAACTAATTCAATCAATGATCCTGAAAATGCACCTAAATTATTGGTAGGAACCGGAAATGACAAAACATATTTGTGTGTAGTGTTAACAGCAGATAAAGGTTTGTGTGGTGGTTTTAATTCAAATATATGTAAATTAGCAAAAAAGAATTTCAAAAAAATTTTAAAAGAAAATAAAGAATTAAAAATAATTACAGTTGGCTCCAAAGGGCTTGATCAAATCAGAAGAGAATATGGAAAATATATAATTAAAAAATTTAGTTTTAAAAATAAAAAACAGATTACTTTTAATGAGGCTGAAATTATAGGCAACGAAATCATTAATTTATTCAATAATAATGAATTTGATAAATGTATTTTATTTTATAATAATTTTAAAAATGTTATTACACAGATACCTCAAGCCCAACAAATTATACCTGCGGAAAAAAAACCTTTTACAGATAAAGACAATGAAATACCTTCATATGAATTTGAGCCCGATGAAGATGAAATTTTAGAGGATTTACTTCCAAAAAATATATCTACTCAAATTTTTAAAGCTTTTTTAGAAAATGCTGCAAGTGAACAAGGATCTAGAATGACAGCCATGGATAATGCGACTAGAAACGCGGGAGATTTAGTTGATAAACTTACAATCAATTATAATAGAAGCAGACAAGCTTCAATAACTAAAGAGTTAATTGAAATTATATCTGGAGCAGAAAGTTTATAAAATGAGTAAAAATGGAAAAATAACACAAATTATTGGTGCGGTAGTTGATGTAAAATTTGAAGATGAACTTCCAGAAATTTATACGGCGCTTGAAGTGAGCAATACTGAAAATAAACTTATTCTAGAAGTAGCTCAACACCTAGGTGAAAACAGTGTTCGTACAATAGCAATGGATGCAACAGAAGGATTAAAAAGAGGTGATGAGATTATAAACACAGGAAGCCCAATTAGTGTACCCGTAGGACCAGAGACTCTTGGAAGAATTATGAATGTAATTGGAGAACCTATTGATGAAAAAGGAGAAGTAAAAACAAAAGAAAAATGGCCTATTCATAGGACGGCACCTAAATTTACAGATCAAGCAACAGAAACAGAACAATTAGTAACCGGCATTAAAGTTGTTGATTTATTAGCACCATACGCAAAAGGTGGAAAGATAGGTCTTTTCGGAGGAGCTGGAGTTGGGAAGACCGTTACGATCATGGAATTAATTAATAATATTGCAAAAGCACATGGAGGCTTTTCAGTATTTGCTGGAGTAGGAGAGAGAACTAGAGAGGGAAATGATTTATACCACGAAATGATCGAGTCAGGAGTAATTAAACCAGACGGAAAAGGTTCAAAAGCTGCTTTAGTTTATGGTCAAATGAATGAGCCTCCAGGAGCTAGAGCCAGAGTTGCTTTAACTGGACTGACAGTAGCAGAATATTTTAGAGATAAAGAGGGGCAAGACGTTCTCTTCTTCGTTGATAACATTTTTAGATTTACTCAAGCAGGATCAGAAGTTTCAGCTTTATTAGGAAGAATACCTTCAGCTGTAGGTTATCAACCAACTTTAGCTACAGATATGGGTAATCTTCAAGAAAGAATTACCTCTACCGATAAAGGCTCTATTACATCTGTACAAGCAATTTATGTGCCAGCAGATGATCTAACTGACCCAGCACCAGCAACATCATTCGCACACTTAGATGCCACTACTGTATTATCTAGACAAATAGCAGAGATAGGTATTTATCCAGCAGTAGACCCTTTAGATTCAACATCTAGAATATTAGATCCAAGAATAGTAGGTGAAGAGCATTATAGAGTTGCTAGAGATGTTCAAAAAATTTTACAAGCTTACAAATCTTTACAAGATATTATTGCTATCTTAGGAATGGATGAACTTTCAGAAGAAGATAAACTTACTGTTGCTAGAGCAAGAAAGATACAAAGATTTTTATCACAACCCTTTTTTGTTGCAGAAGTTTTTACTGGGTCACCAGGAAAATTAGTTGATCTGGATGACACAATTAAAGGGTTTGACGCAATATGCAAAGGTGAATACGATCATTTGCCAGAAGCAGCTTTTTATATGGTAGGTGGTATTGAAGAAGTTATTGAAAAAGCAGAAAAATTATCTAAAGACAGCTAACAATGTCTGAAAATTTTACAGTCGAAATTATAACTCCTGAAAATTCAATTTTAAAATTAGAAGCAAATGAAGTTACCATTCCTTCTTATGAGGGCCAAATGGGTATTTTGAAAGATCATATTTCTTTGATAACTTTTTTACGACCTGGATTAATTTCAATAAAAAACGATGAAGAAAAAAAATACTACGTTGAGGAGGGAACTGTTGAATTCTCAAACAACAATTTATTAATTTTGACCTCTACTGTAAAAGAATTTTCTAACATAGATAAAGATTTTATCCATAGCCATCTTTCTGAAGCAGAAAAAAAATTTAAAGATGGTGAAGCAACGGATAAAGAAAAATATTTATTGTCACACAAAATAGACACTTTAAAAGAAATCAATCAATAAATTCTTTAATTTTAATCAGTAATTTTAAGTATAAATTTTTTTTAAAATCAACAATTACCTCTGGCAGTTGTTCAATAGAGATCCATTTCCAATCAATGAACTCAGGATGTTCAGTTTTTAGATTTATTTCACTTTCATCTCCTAAAAATTTTGCTATAAACCACTTTTGTTTTTGACCTCTAAATTTACCTTTCCAGACTATGCCTACAAGATTTTTTGGTAACTCATATTCGAACATGCCTTCAATTTCTTTTAAAATTTTAATATTTTTTATACTAGTCTCTTCAAAAAGCTCTCTTTTGAAAGCTGTTATAAAATCTTCACCAACATCTAACCCTCCTTGAGGCATTTGCCATTTATCTATGGGATTATCTTTACGTTTACCTACAAAAACTTTGTTTTCATTATTTAAAATAATTGCTCCAACTCCAATGCGCATTGGTAGTCCTTGGTTAGACATAGTTTAAGAGTTGAAAAGTTTTATTGCGTAATTTAATTGATTGTCTTTTTCAGAGTTTATTTTAAAATCTTTACCTTCTTCTTCCACAAAGATATCAGGAGTTACACCAACTTCTGAAATTGATTTACCTGAGGGTAAATAGTACTTTGAAATAGTTAATCTCATTCCACCACCATTTTTAAGCGGTATAACTGATTGAACAGAGCCTTTACCGTAAGAATTTTCGCCTAAAATTATTGCTCTTTTATGATCTTTCAAAGCTCCAGCAAAAATTTCTGATGCAGATGCAGACCCATTATTTATTAAAACCACTATTGGCTTCCCTTTAATTTCATCCCCTTTTCTTGCAAAGAATTTTCTGGTTTCAGATATATTTCGCCCTTTAGTAGAAACTATCTCTCCATCATCTAAAAAAAAATCTGTAATATTAATTGCCTGCGTCAGTAATCCGCCTGGGTTATTTCTTAAATCAAATACGTATGCTTTTATCTTTGAGTTTTTTTCAAATTTTTTAATTGTTGCTAAAATTTGCTCATCACTATTTTGATTAAATGTTTTTAATCTTATGTATCCTAAATTTTTTTCATCTCCTATTACTTCTGATTTAACAGATTTAACTTCAATGATTTTTCTTTTTATTTTAAATTCTAGAGGTTTTTTTACTTTTTTCCTTCTCACAGTTAGATCAATAGAAGTCCCCACTGGACCTCTCATCAATTTAACAGCTTCCATTAAAGATTTCCCTTGCACTTGTTCTTTACCAATTTTTACTATGTAATCTCCTGCTTTAATTCCAGCTTTAGAAGCAGGTGTGTCATCTATAGGTGATATAACTTTGACAACTCCAGCTTCCATACCTATTTCTATTCCTAGACCACCAAATTCCCCTCTTGTATCTGTTTGCATCTCCTTGAATAACTCGGGACTCATATAAGCAGAGTAAGGATCAAGAGATTGCAGAACACCATTGATAGCTGAGTCCATTATTTTTGATTGATCGACTTCGTCGACATAGTCTTTTTTAATTTTTTCAAGAACTTCTCCAAAAAGATCAATCTTTTCATATAGTTCATTATTCGCATACAATAGATTTATCGAAAAGTTGATTAATAAAATTGATAGTATAAATATCTTTCTCATATCATAGCCTTCTGTTTTGGAATTTCTTCAGACCACATTTTTTCTAAATCATAAAATTCTCTTTTTTCAGGATGAAATAAATGAACGATGACATCGTGTGCATCAACTAATTTCCAGTCAGTGCTGTCTCTTCCTTCTATTCGACAACCACTCATTCCAAGTTTTTTTAGTTCTGAGACAAGAATTTCAGATAAAGCCTGAAGATGTCTAGATGATGTTCCGGACGCAATTATCATGTAGTCAGCAATGTATGACTTATTTTTTAAATCTATAGAAGTGACACTTTGAGCTTTATTATTATCCAGAATTTTTTCAATATTATTTTTTACCTCAGAAACTTTCATTATAATTTTTTCTTTAATTTATTTCTTAAAATTGTTGATGAGATATTAATAGGTTTATTGTCGATATAGATAATATTTTTATTTTTTAAATATTTAGCCACAATTGAGTTCTTACTCTTTCTACCATATCCTTTACGATAAAAAACAACTAATTTTATTAATTTCACTATTTTTTTCCAACTTTTCCACTTATGTAGCTCTAACAAAATGTCAGAACCGATAATAAAATAAATATTCTTTGATTTTTTTTTTCTGAAATAGTTAATTATATTAATAGATCTAGAGGATTTTACTATTTTCTCTAAATATAAAACTTCAATATCTTTAAAATTTTTTGCACTTCCTTTAGCTAGCTGAATTCTTTTTTCTATAGGAAAGTGAGCCTTTTTTTTTAAAGGGTTCTTTTTTGTAATGATCCAATAAATCTTATGAAGTTTAATTTTTTTTAATGCAATTTTAGAAATAGTCACGTGACCTTTATGAACTGGATCAAAACTTCCACCTAATATACCAATAAATTTATTATAAGGTTTTACCATTAATTATGGTCTAATAATTCCTTTTCCAGAAACAATATATTTATAAGATGTTAATTGGTTTATGCCAACAGGTCCTCTAGGTGGAAGTTTATTTGTTGAAATTCCAATTTCACCACCAAAACCAAATTCGCCACCATCGGCAAACTGAGTCGAAACATTATGCATCGCAATGGAACTATTTACTCCATTTAAGAAAATTTGAGCATTTTTTGAATCATTTGTAATAATACTATCAGTATGCATTGTTCCATATTTTAAAATATGATCAACACCTTCACTAACATTTTTAACAGTTTTAACTGAAATAATTGCGTCCAAATATTCAGTCTTCCAATCTTTTTCTTTAGCTGATTTTAATTTATTTTTGAATAATTTATTAATTTTATTGTCCACCCTTACCTCACAACCAGAATTTATAAGTGAATTGATTATTTCTTTAGCGTGAGTGTTAAGAGCTTTTTCTTCTATTAAAAGTGTTTCAGCCGCACCACAAATACTTGTTCTTCTCATTTTTGCATTAATGATAATTTTTTTTGCCATGTTTACGTTTGCACTTTTGTCTACAAATATGTGGCATAAACCTTCAAGATGGCCAATTACATGAATTTTAGAAAATTTTTGTACTTTAGCTACTAATCCTTTTCCACCTCTTGGCACTATAACATCAATATATTTACTCATTTTTGATAATAAATCGTCTACGATTTTTCTATCTTTATTGTCTATAAATTGAACACAATTTTTATTTATTTTATTTTTTTTCAAAACGTCTCTAAAAAGATTGGCTAGAAGCTTGTTAGAATTAATTGCTTCAGACCCTCCTCTTAGAATAGAACAGTTTCCAGATTTTAAGCATAGCGCTGCAACATCCGCGGTAACATTCGGCCTACTTTCATAAATCACTCCAATAACACCAATTGGAGTAGAAATTTTTTTTATATTCAATTTATTTGGTCTTTTCCAAGTTTCCAAAACCTGTCCTATTGGATTTCTAAATTTTGCGATTTCATTTATAGAATGTCTAATTGCATCTATTCGTTTTTCATTTAAGATTAGCCTGTCAACAAGATGTTCCCTTTTAACATTTTTCACATCCTTATGATTCTCTCTTATGATTTTCAGCTTATTATTTAGTAAAGATTTATTATAGTTTTCTAAAATTCTTATGACTTTGCTATGTTTTACTGCTTTTAGATCTTCAAAAGCTTCTTTTGCATTTTTACCAATTTTTTCCAAATAATTCATTTATAGAATCACCATATCATCTTTATGAATAATTTCAGACTTACTTAAGTATCCTAAAATTTTTTCTATTTCTTTACTTTGTTTACCTTTAATTTTATCAATTTCTTTAGAATTAAATGAAGCTAAACCTCTAGCAAAATGTTTTTCATTTTGATCTACTATCAACACATTTTCTCCTTTATTAAAAGATCCAGTGATTTTAGTTATCCCGGCAGCTAATAAACTTTTTCCATTATTAAGCGCGCGCGAAGCTCCTTGATCAATGTAAATTATTCCTGAGGAATTTAGAGATCCGATAATCCATTTCTTTTTAGCATCTAAACTTGAAATTTTTGGTATAAAATGAGTATAGATTTTATTTTTAATCATATTTTTTATAGGATTATCTTTTTTGCCATTTGCTAGAAACATATGACATCCAGAATTCATACAAATTTTTGCTGCATCTAGTTTTGTTGAGATTCCACCTGAGCCATAATTATTTTTTTTGTTATCAATTAAAGAATTTATTTTTTCATCAATCTTATTAACCGTTGAAATAATTTTTTGTTGTTTAGATTTATCATAGAGGCCATCAACGTCAGAAAGAATAATCAGAGTATCGGCACCAATTATTTGAGATACTCTTGCTGCCAATCTATCGTTATCTCCATATTTAATTTCTGCTGTAGCCGTTGTATCATTTTCATTAACTATCGGAATTGCATTAAGCTTAAATAAATTATCAAATGTACGTCTTACATTTAAAGCTCTTCTTCTTTGCTCAGTATCATCAGGACTTATTAGTATTTGTCCTGTTTTTATTTTATATTTTTCAAATAATTTTTGAAACTCACTAGCTAAATGAATTTGACCGACAGCAGCGATAGCTTGGCTCATCTCTAACTTAATTTTCTTTTTATTTATTTTTAGATATTTTTGGCCTAAGGCGATTGCACCAGAGGACACAATAACAAAGCTTTTTTTTTCACCATAGCTTTTAATATCTTTAATTAGAGAAGTTACCCATTTTTTTTTAAACTTCCCTTTATTATCAACTACTGTGGATGAACCTAACTTAAGAACAATTATTTTTGAATTTTCAACTAGCATTTTGAATTAATAATTTTTTTACTTTTAATAAGTCTTTTTCTGAAAATACAGAGATAATTTCATATTTAGATTTAACTTTTTTTTTAAACTCACTAAGTTTTTTACTAATTTCTTTATTTTCAAGCAAATCAGATTTATTAAAAAAAATTATTTCCTTTTTTTTACCTAATTTTTTATCATAAGTTGACAACTCTAACTTTATTTTTTTATAAGAATTTACAAGGTCATTTTCTGTTAAGTCTATTAAATGTAATAAAATTTTACATCTTTCAATATGTCTTAGGAACTTATCCCCTAGCCCAACACCTTTGTGGGCGCCTTCAACTAAACCCGGTATATCAGCTAAAGTTAATTCTTTACCATCGTAATAAGTTACACCTAAATTAGGATTAAGAGTTGTGAAAGGATAATTAGCTATTTTTGGTTTAGCCTTAGTTAATGCAGCCAACAAACTAGATTTACCTGCATTAGGTTTTCCGATAATCCCGATGTCAGCGATTACCTTTAATTGAAACCAAATCCAGAATTCTTCTCCAAGTTTTCCACTTGTCTTTTTTTTTGGAGCTCTATTTGTTGAGCTTTTAAACCTAACATTTCCTAAACCACGTTTACCGCCTGCAGCTACTAAATATTTTTCATTGTTTTTAGTAAAATCAAAAATAAGCGTATTATTATCTTCTTCATACACTTGCGTACCAACAGGAACCTTGAGTACTAAATCTTTTCCATTAGCGCCAGTTTTATTTCTTTTACTGCCTGCCTTTCCATGTTCTGCTCTGAAATGTTGTGCGTATCTAAAATCTATTAAAGTATTTAAATTACGATCTGCTTCAACAATAATTGATCCACCA
>MDSY01024845.1_pt1 | contig 13721 bp, 7 predicted proteins | sample 811131 | NCBI WGS metagenome assembly MDSY01 (sample SAMN05326643, study PRJNA326480) | marine metagenome | isolation source: seawater | place: Atlantic Ocean: South West | collected 2010
AGTTATGAAAGTTCGATATTTGCTGCATGATCTAGTTAGACGAAACTACATCCCATACATGTACGAATCGCGCGAAGGTAATATTTATAAGAGTTTAAATAATTAAACACGAGGATTTATTATTCCACAAGCAAGAAACATCAACAGCGAAGAATTCCACACAGTTTTCACGCACCTTTTGTCAACGCTCGAATACAGTCCTCTGCCGATGGAAGATGCGCACGCCAAGACATTCGCGGAGGTATGTCGTGACTGATTAACGGACCACGAAAAGCACCTCCCCTTATTCATTGTGTGCCTCAATATTTTCGTTGCAGGTCTTTGTCCAACTCAAGGCGAATCCCGTGGAAGGTTTGAGCTCCGGGGAAGTAAATCGATTAAGGAGGATATGGGGCATGAACGCGCTACCTAGCAAACCCAGTCAGCCATTTTGGAAACTTATTTTGAAACAGTTTGATGACCTACTTGTTAAGATCCTCATTGCCGCCGCGGTGATATCTTTCATCTTGGGTCTTGCAAATGGTGAGGGATCATACGCGTTCGTTGAACCAGGCGTCATTATAATCATCCTCATCGCGAACGCCACCGTTGGAGTCATGACTGAAACGAATGCCGCGAAAGCAATCGAGGAGCTAGCTGCCTACCAAGCGGATACTGCGACCGTTTTACGAGATGGAAACCTGAAGGTATGTCCGTCTATTGAGCTTGTCCCTGGAGATATTGTCGAGCTTGCAGTCGGAGATAGAATCCCTGCAGATGTCCGACTATCGAACATATATGGTTCCTCTTTCAGGGTGGATCAAGCACTTTTGACTGGTGAAAGTGACAGTGTTGTAAAGAACCTGGAAACGACGACAGCAACAGCCAGGGTAGTTTTGCAAGACAAGACCTGCATGGCATACAGTGGGACAGTCGTGACTGCGGGTCGTGCACGGGGCGTGGTTGTTGGCACAGGCATGGGTACTGCTATCGGGAAAATTCAAGATGCGATGATTTCTGTGGATTCGATAGATGACACCACGCCACTTAAAAGGAAACTCGATGAATTCGGCACTATGCTTTCTAAGCTTATTGCTGTGATTTGTGTGTTGGTTTGGCTTGTTAACATTGGGCATTTCAGCGATCCGGCACATGGAGGCAGCTTTCGTGGCGCAGTTCACTATCTGAAGACCGCTGTCGCACTTGCAGTTGCAGCTATTCCAGAGGGTCTGCCAGCTGTCGTCACCACATGTCTTGCGCTAGGAACGCGAAAAATGGCGAAGCAGAATGCAATCGTGCGCACACTATCTTCTGTGGAGACATTAGGGTGCACATCAGTTATCTGCAGTGACAAGACCGGAACCTTAACAACAAGCATCATGACAATCACACGGATGTGTGTGGTCAATTTCGTGGAGGCAGCCGCCGAAAGTCAAACTACCCTGAAAGACTGTCTCGCGGATTACAAAGTCTCAGGGAACAGCTATGCACCCAGCGGAATCATTTCAGAAATACACACAGATGAAATTGTTAATCGCCCCGCTAATCTAGCATCGCTGTTGCATATTGCCATATGTTCCAGTATGTGCAATGACAGCTCCCTATCATACGACGGGAAGACGGGAAGTTTTAAAAAAATAGGAGAATCGACTGAAATAGCACTCCGCGTCCTTGCCGAAAAAATTGGCTTGCCTGGTTTCGATGACATGCCTGGAGCGCTAACGACATTGAGTGTTGAAGAACGTGCGACATATTGTGCAATGTACTGGCACGGACAATTCGAGCGAGTATGTACCCTAGAATTTGATCGAGATCGCAAGATGATGAGTGTCCTCACAAAGCGCAAGGGGCAAAGAATCCTGTTTACAAAAGGAAGCCCAGAGGCCGTCTTGCTACGCTGTACACAGGTACTCACAAATTCAAAAGGAATTGCAGAGCCAATCACGAAACAACTTCGCAACGCATTGATTGAAAAATATCAAACATATGCACGCGGATCTCTGAGGGTTCTAGCGCTTGCTATGCGCCCAATGCCACCGGATCGGGGTCAGGTATCTATTGAAGATGAAGAAGGGCTGACGCTACTTGGTTTTTGCGGAATGGCTGATCCACCAAGACCTGAAGTGAAGAGGGCAGTTGACGTTTGCCGAGGTGCAGGCATTAGAATCGTGATGGTCACTGGGGACAATAAGCTCACCGCCGAAGCCATTGCAAATCGCATCGGACTGGATGACATCACAGGGTCTGGCTCACACCCGACCACCTCAATTATTGCCCGTCAGATGACAGCAGAGGCTGCAGCCGCAGGCTTACCTATGACAGGGATTCTTTTCCCACCCAATAAGTCCTGCACTGGTCCAGACTTTGATGGAATGGACCCCCAAGCACAGAATGCTGCAGCATTGTCCGTGTCAGTGTTCTCTAGGGTCGAACCGCAGCACAAGACTCGCTTAGTCGAGCTACTAAAGGCTCAAGGCCAAGTTGTCGCGATGACCGGTGACGGCGTAAACGATGCTCCAGCTCTACGACGCGCAGACATCGGCATTGCTATGGGTTCGGGGACGGCAGTGGCTAAACACGCAGCAGACATGGTCCTTGCAGACGATAACTTTGCAACGATAGTCATCGCAGTAGCAGAAGGCCGTGCTATTTTCAACAACACCAAGCAATTCGTGAGGTACATGGTCTCTAGCAATATCGGTAAGATTGTTTCCAACCCCTTCTTTTAGATTTTTGTCATGAGTTCACTCATTCATTTTAACCTTTATCGACTCTACACTGTGGCGAGGTGGTTTGCATATTCATTGCAGCTGCTTTGGGTTTGCCCGAAACATTATGTCCAGTTCAGCTGCTCTGGGTCAACTTAGTCACAGATGGCTTACCCGCCACAGCGCTGGGTTTTAACAAGCCCGAACAGAACACCATGCAACGGAGACCGCGCAACCCAGACGAACCAATCGTTGATAGATGGTTGCTCATGCGGTACATCGTTATTGGCACGTATGTTGGTCTGGCCAAGAGTTTTTTTTTCCGCTTGAGCCCCCTCATTTTTGCCCAGGCACAACACATCTGTGAACATTCATTAATTTTATCCTTTTCTTGCCATATTTTCTTGGATTTGGACCCTCTGCCTGGGCATGGTCACCGTTAGTGGATTTGCATGGTGGTACATATATAATGCCGATGGCCCTCGTATGTCATGGCGACAGCTCACAAATTTCAAAGATTGTGTGGAAGGAACTGAAAAATACAGCTGCGATATCTTCTGGAAAAATCGAAAAGCCAGCACCATGAGCATGACTATCTTAGTTATTGTCGAAATGTTCAACGCTCTAAATGCACTATCGGAGAATGGTTCACTTTTAAACCACACACCTTCATCAAACCTTTGGCTCATCGGGGCTATCACTATCAGCATATTGCTGCACATCGCCGTTCTTTATGTCCCTTGGCTTGCTGCTATCTTTAGTGTGGTGCCCCTTGCAGTACATGAGTGGCTTGTGGTGATATACCTTTCTTTTCCTGTGATTTTTGTTGATGAAGTGCTAAAGCTTATCACGCGCAAACGAGGAGGCATCCAACGAACTGCTTCTCGCAAAGGAAACCTGCTCCCTCGAAGCATCAAAGATATACATGAGATTTGAAGATATTTTTTGTATTGAAGCCAAAATGTAACTTTTGATTCCCGGCGACATAGTCCGAAGGGTTGACAAGAAATAGCCTCTCTGCTAGGATCCAGCGAGAAGATGAGATACTTTTTGTAACCTAATATAGTTTTGAATGGTAAGGTAAAGAGCCCTCTCCTTCATCATAACCTAAGTGCGCCATGCATCAGACTGTTCACGCTCATCCTCTGCTTCCCACCATGTATTTGTTTTGTATCCACTTCGTAACAATTTCAGTGGCGAATCATCTTTATCTGCCAAGCCGAGTGCAACGAGCATCTCTTCTTTGGCTTCGCCTAAAGTGAACCTGTCTTCATCCTCGGCGACACAGACAAGCTCACCAGTATTTTGCTTAACCATCACCTGCCAAGGCGCTGGATATTCCCGGAATATTGCCCCGGAGTAGTTTAATACGAAGGGTGAGACATTGATGGTTCGTGAGTAGGCGCGGGTCCTCAGGTAGTAAACCGGCTTCACCTTGGAAAGAAATCGATAATGGAGATCCTTCTTCGGAAAAGAGAAAAGCCCCAAATCAGCACGAAGGGTATCGAGTTCGTTGTTGAGGAAAACTATCGGTTTGCCTTTTGCCTTCTGCATGTGAAACTCCTCTGCGATTGGTATGTCAACGGTGGAGATGTTGACGATCACATAGAGATCAGCTTCAAAGTCTTTGGCTTCGTCCGTTTCTTTTAAACCGGTACGAAGGCCTCTTCCTCGCGCGATATTGCCCATGAAAACATTTATATTTTCGCTTTTTTTCCCATCGAGAGTATTCAGGGTGCAACCCTCTGAAAGTTCGACGGAACTTGCAAATATCTCTTTTGCTCGACGATATTCAGGTCCGTCTGACAGCAGGATTTCGCATGTTTTACCGGTTTCTCTGTAAACGCTATTGAAAATCGTCAGAGCATACTGAATGTTCAGATTGATGTACACATCTGAAGCCGCCTTGTAGCTCGCGTCCTCTCCTGGGACAGCTGGAAACTCAACTTCCATTAGACCTAAACCATCGCTCAGGCCGTCCAACACAGACCGACAAGCTTGAGAACATATCTCTTGGTATGATCCCGGATCATAAACCGGCCTTCCATCATGACGGGACAAACGCGCCTGTTTCGGAAGTTTATTCGAGTCTGCAGCTTTAGCGCGAAATCTAAGTGATCTACTGATCGTTTGCGTCCTTTCGATCCTCGGAAGGTGATGTACGGGGCAGCGGAATGAGTCCGTCCATGTGATAGGGAGCATCGTCCTTATCTTGGAAGTTCACCGGCTGATTCGTTGCAATCGATACGATGCGATCCTGCCTATAAGGTGTATGTATGAAAGAGACAGCAGTGTTTCTTTGTGAGGTTTATTCGCCACTAGCCTCGCTCTGAGGTATTGAGCGGCGCGTCCTATCTTATTCGACCTTTTGACGACTGAACCTCAGGCTATTTTGTACTTTTGTGCCTCAATCATGTTTGAATGACGTGGACAGCTATATTTGTGGAGATAAGATTTGCTCGTGGCGATTTTTCGGAATTTGGGAAAAGTCAGTTCGTTTGGACGACCGAAGTCACATTATTGGCACAACATTCCAACCCGGTTTTTTCCAAGAAATGTATTGACATATACATAGACCCGGCGCAAAATATTACGGACCTATTACCTTCGTTCGAAGGTGAATAATACGAAGGTATTCTGAATTTCATCAGCAGGGTGTTCATAAGCGGAATCTTTATACTGTTTGCTTACTGGCGCATGGCTGGAGTGATTGTGTGGATCGAAATGATAAAGTCTTTACGTTATTATATAAAATCGTTAAGATTATATAATATATATGCATAAAAAAGTGTCACACCGATGAAATTCAGAATATCATAATAAAAACATTCGGGATCGAACGAACAGTTAAAGGTGATTTCGAGAGTCCGTTCCCACGTTTGTCGGCATGTAGCCGAATAAACGAGTTTTTATCATACGAAGGTATTACATATCGTGCGTATGTGTAAAAATATGTGGTCAAATTTTCAACACGCGACTCAATGAAATTGGTTTATTTCATCCAATAATAATGAAGGCTTCAAGTATATGTAGCGCTGAGATGAACCGACGATCTTGAGTTAATGCTGTCAATAATGATATCAATGGAACAAATAAATAGACCTTGGTCCTTATTATAAGTCTACCGGTGGGTGCATTTTTCCAAATAAAGGACCCTGTATAAATAAGATCGGCACCTTCGTAATAACATGTATTAAATAACGAACAGTTTATTATTTAATATTATTATTATTTATCTATACCTTCGTATTGATTATTAGTTACTTCGCTGCTTTGCCTCGCGACGATATCCGCTCTCAATAAGGTGCACCGAGAAACCCTTCGTACCCGAGTAGAACGAACAGCTGCAATCGCATCCGTTTCAGTCTTTCAAAATGGCGGTCATTTCTTCTGTAACTAGAGCAAGTCCTCTCGGCACGTGTGCGCGAAAAAGCACCGTTCGAAATTCCACCTCGTGTAGAATCAGCGAGAATAGGGGTTTCAAGCGACAGAGCAACTGGAAGTATGCTTCTCGATTGCGACGGATGCCTTATCCTGACACGGGAAACGATGGTCGCTACTTCTTTCGCGGTGGGGGAATGATCGTACATGCTGATGCATTCGGCAGCTTGACGGATCGTCTCAACAACGCCTGGGCCACACTGGAAGACAAGGATGATCTGAGTTCAGATAATATGAAAGTTCCTCTTAAAGACATCAGGCGTGCTTTGCTGGAGGCTGATGTTTCCTTACCTGTTGTCCGTCGATTCATTGCCAATGTTGAAAAGAAGGCCATCGGCGTTCAGGTGACAAAAGGTGTTAGCGCAGGACAACAGCTGACAAAGGTTGTCGCTGATGAGCTTTGCGAATTGATGGGTGGCTTTGGTGGGGACGGCCTCGCATTTAAGGAGCCACCTGATGGTCCAACTGTGATTCTTATGACTGGACTGCAGGGCGTTGGGAAGACGACAGCGTGTGGGAAGCTTGCACTCTATCTGCAAAAGCAAGGCAAGCGGTCTTTACTGGTTGCCACCGACGTCTATCGCCCTGCTGCAATTGACCAGTTGAAAATGCTCGGCCAACAAATTGGAACACCAGTATTCGATATGGGCTCTGATGTCAACCCAACGGAGGTTGCTGCTCTTGGAGTACAAAAAGCCAAAGCGGAGGGGATTGATGTGGTAATCGTGGACACTGCTGGGAGACTTCAGATAGATGAACAGCTTATGGCCGAGTTGCAGGCAACAAAGGAGTTGACAACTGCGGATGAGACTCTCCTTGTTGTAGATGCAATGACTGGTCAAGAGGCAGCAGCTTTGACGGCAGCATTCGATGATGCAGTTGGCATAACTGGTGCCGTACTCACCAAAATGGACGGTGACACGCGCGGTGGTGCTGCACTGTCCGTTCGGGAAGTAAGTGGCAAACCTATCAAATTTATAGGTGTCGGCGAGAAGATGGAATCTCTGGAGGCTTTTTATCCTGAGCGAATGACCAGTCGGATACTTGGTATGGGCGATATCGTGACACTTGTCGAACGCGCTCAGGAGGCAGTGAAAGAGGAACAGGCAGCGCAGATGAGGGAAAAAATAATGAGCGCCACCTTTGATTTCAATGACTTCATCACTCAGATGGAGTTGATGGGCCAGATGGGTGGCATGGGTGGGTTGATGAAGATGTTGCCTGGAACGAACGGTCTGAACGAACGAGATCTGCAAGAAGCAGAGAAATCAGTAAAAGTTGCCCGATCTCTCATAATGTCCATGACAACAAAAGAACGTCAGTTTCCAGATATTCTTGTTGCAGGAGCTACTGCAGAATCTCGTCGACAACGGATAGTGAAAGGCGCGGGGCGTAGCGACAAGGATCTAGCTCAGCTGATCGTCATGTTTGGCAACATGCGTGTCAAAATGCAAAAGTTGTCGGCGAAGATGACGGGTGCATCAGTAGATGTCGGCCTCACACCACAACTTAGTGAAGCTGACTTGAATAAACTTGCGCTGGAAGGCGTGCGCAAAAACGTCTCGCCGGGCATGGTGCGAAGACAGAAATTCATGAAGGAAGCCCGCCCATATTGAAGTACGTGCGGAGGTTATGGGGACCAAGTCATCATAGTGGTGCTGGATCTACATCCAGTTTTCTACTATTTCTTCATCGGTCACCAAGGCCTGAGGGTCAACTAAGGTAGCTGGTGTGACGCGTGTTGAAATATACGTGGTCTTGGTGTAACCTGAGAAGCACGTTTTGAGTCCAATTTTGGATATTTAATTCAGTGCAACCAGCACAGGGAGCATGCTTTCACGACACCTAGCGAATATCGGTTCATCTTGGCTAGAAAATAAGACAAACGTCCGCACGAGGTTAACACTAGTGCCGACCTTCAAACTGCATAAGCCGCTTTCGACGAATCATGAACTACGCAGCCAGCAACCGTTAAAAACGCATCACTTTCTTCATGCGTTTTTCACATCGGTTCTCCGTAGAATATCTCAAATTTTTTCTTCAATTCGACGACTAGTCGCCAGTCGTCTTTTGTGAGCTCGTCGCGGAAGTTGTCTTTCAGCATGTCGATTGATTCGCGAGTGATTCGACTAACGAGCTCATCTTTGTGGTCAAAATGCCTCCCATATAATCGGCTTGACTCGGCACTTGATACTGCTTGAATTTTCATAGCGACACTCTGGCCTGGGAGCGCCTTTTCAACCTGTTTGTGGTTAAGTTCCATCGACGCTATTTTCCCAATGTCAATGAATCCTTGAGTTGGAATGCAAAGCTGCGTGCCAACGCGAGCAATCCCCTTGAGCACATCGACACCCACGACAATCGGGTCTCGTTTATTAAATATGCAGTTGGGCATGATCTTGAGAACACAAGGGAATGATACGCGCTCAGCAGCCTCTTCTCTCTTCTTCTGTTTGATCTTCTCCAAGAAATCTGTGAACTGATCAAAGAGGTGGTAAATGATGTCTGCCGTCATGATCTTGACATTGAGCTCTACCGCCATCTTGTATGCCTCGTCTGTCACCTTCACATCAAAGGCAAGAATCGTTGCATATTCTGGACACTTGCGTTCGTGCATGACGGATGCGCCCATCACGTCACGTTTGTTCACAGGGCCGATTGCTATTCCTGCGACAGGAATACTCACCGCTGGTGATTTGAGAAACTCAAGAAGTGCCTCCAAAGAACCCAGTGTGGAAGCTTGCACGTATACTCCCTCGCCTGATTTATCAACACGAGCAAGCACATTCTTCATATCACTGAGAACTTCTTCCTTGAGTTCATCCAGATCGTCCTCAGGATCTTGAACAAGCAAAGACGTCCCCGCAACCGCCTTCTCTAAGCCTTGCGCCAATATCTTGATTCCCATTGCCGCAGATATCTCTTTGTGATGTTGATAATTTGCTTTGACACGAATCTCCCTCAATGGTTGCGGAGTCAGCAGTGCGCGCACGTTTGTCACGATTGCCCCTTCTAAACCGGCTATTACAATAGTCTGTCCCTCCTTTAGTGTGCCATTAATGAGGATGACGTCCATGGTGGTTCCAAGTCCCTCTATCATCTTTACCTCCAAGACAGTACATTGCACGGCGTTGAAAAACTGTAGCTGGACATTTAGCCGTGTCTGCGTAAGAGAGACGAGAGTATGGAGTAAATCTGGGATTCCCTCCCCGGTGATGGCGGAGGTGGGCACCACGTTGATGAAAGTTCGTACGTCGGGATTATCCCAATACAATGCAGCATTGAGACCTTCTTTGGCAAACTCAAGCATGATTTTCCGTGCGCGATCCTCGAATTCGGACTTTGAGTGCTGTTTCTGAGCCGCAAGACTGTCCCTTGCGGCAGCATTTGTTTGTGCCTTCCAGTCATACATGCGGTCTATCTTGTTCAGCGCTATGATGAATGGTGTCTTTCGCATTCGAAGCATATTTAACGATTCCAAGGTTTGAGGTTCCAACCCGTGCATGATATCCACGACAAGGATGGCCATGTCGCACAATGATGAGCCGCGACTCCGAAGGTTCGTAAATGATTCGTGCCCAGGGGTATCGATCACGAGAATGCCCGGTACTTTTATGTCGAAATCCCCCTTGTTCAGTGCGTAGGTGCGATCTTTTAATGAGCTGTCAGGGACAAACGTAGCTCCAATCTGCTGTGTGATGCCGCCTGCTTCCGCATCTTGCACATTTGTTTTGCGAATGTTGTCCAAGATCTTTGTTTTGCCGGTATCGACATGCCCCATGATACATATGATTGGACAACGGAGTCGATCCTTCGAGCGGTTATTCTTTTCAGCCTCGAATCGCTCGAGGCGTGCAGCCCTTGCTGCTGCGATCCGAATTCGTAATTCGTGATCCTCGTCTGAGTCACTATCTTCACCCGTTGAACTGTATTCGCTTGATGATATATCACTTGAGTATTCACTTTCATCCGACAAATCAGAATCCAAAGAGGCATTTGAGCTCCCTTTAGATTCATCGCCTGAATCTATATCAAGATCCAAGCTCATTTGACGAGACGTGGGCCGTCCTATCGAGCTAATTGCTTGAGACTTAGGTTCCATTTTCTCGTCAATTGGCGCGCTCGAGACCATTTGCCCGTTTTGTGTGACCGCGCCTACCATTTTCTCATGTTTGCCATCCGGCTCTTCCTGGCTGTGCAGTTGGGCCGTTTGATCGCCTTCTTCGTGGACTTCGTGATTCATCTGGACTTTGCTGGATATTTTGACCAAGTCATCTAAGTTATCAACTGCATCCCAATCATCTTCAGCATCGTCGGATTCCTCTGCAATTAAAAAATTCTCCAACCCAGCTGTCTTTGTCGCGTGTTCAGGGGCTGATGTTGTCACTGTTTCTGCTGCTTGGCGGGCAGCTTCTGCCTCTAAGCGCCTCTTTTCTGCCAAGGCCTTCTTCTTTTTCTTGTCATCGCTTATCGATCTTTTCATCGGGACATGATCCGTAACACCAGATGCATTGGACTTAGCAAGAAGTTGTGCGCGCATGACTTCAAGTCGCTTCTGTTCTTCTTTTTGTTTGGCAGAGAGCAACTTTCCCTCAGCCCTGAGCTGTTCTTTTTTCAAGCGTTCCTTCTCCTTCTTAGCGGCCTTCTTTGCATCTTCTTCGGCTTTCTTCTGAGCTTCAGCCTCTTCTTCAGCCTTTATCCTGGCCTCTTCTTCAGCAGCAGCAGCTGCAAGTGCAGCGGCAGCTTCATCACGAAGACGCAAATTTTCTTGCATCTTAAGAACTGCGGCGGAAACTTTTGGTCCCTTGCTTAGATCGGCAGTCCTATTCTCTTTCTTCTCCTTTTCTTTCGCTCTTTTCTTGAGCTTTTTCAACTTGTTTTTCTCAGCATCGGTGAGCTGATCTCCACGTGACTGCTTCACCTCAAGCTCTTCAAGCTGCTTTTCCCATATGCCTACCTCGCTGCCGGATGTTGAATCGTCAAGGGTGTTCTGAGTTGGGACTAGTTCAGAATTACCATCACGAGTGTCTGTGTTTGAAGAATTTAAAACAGCTTCAGCTTCTCTCTCCTTCTTCTCGCGCCGTTTCCTTGCAGCTTTTGACTCTCCGCGGCCCTCATCAAGATTGCTTTCGATACCAAGCTCAGCAAATAGCGCATCTAGATCATCGTCATCTTTGCTCTTTGCTAAGGTGCAAATTTCGGGTGGCTTCTTTTTCTTTTGATCTCCTTCGATTGTTGGCCGTGGAACGATGCCCTCTTGCGCAGCCTCAGGCTCAGTAGGGTCAGGATCGGCGTCGTTCTTTTTCTGGCCAAAAGTGGTGTCTCCTGTTGCAGGCCCAGACCGACGCGAACTGTTGTCTTTCTTGTCTTTCTTGTCTTTCTTGTCTTTGTCTTTCTTTTTCGTTTTCGCAGCTGGATCTGCCATAGATATATCCGGGGGTGGGTCTTTGGGCGCAGGCTTGCCAACAACGGATTTCCTCGGGCACTCAACGACGCCGACAGCCTTCTCCATCCATCCCATTTCCGCGGCGGACATGATCAAGCCTTCAGACATGACCCCTTTGAATGATCTGCTTGTGAGTACCTCTCCCGTGGAAGGTACCTTGACACCAACCCGACAAAAAATGACCTTCAATCCGGTTTTGACATTCGGAGCACCAGACACAACTCGTGCTGGGCGATCGCCACCCCAATCGATGCTACACACCATCAGTTTATCTACCATTGGATGTCGATTGCAGTCAATGATTTCAGCGATCAAAAGGTGAGAGGCACCGGTTTCTTCATCAGTCCCCGTGAGGATAGCCAGATCAACTTTCTTCTTTTTCTTCTTCTTTATGAGAAGCACAGGTTCATCATCTGCGTTGGAAATCTCACATTTTTCTTTCAGCTGTGGCCCAGGGTCGGACGCGGGTTTTGCATCTGGAACTGTGTCTGCATGTGTGCCACTCTCATCATCATCCGAAACGTCGACAAGAGCAGCAAATTTCGTACCGTCTCCGCTACTGTCACGCAAAATAGAGAATGTAGAGGTGGACGTATCAACCTCAACTTCGCCGGCTGAGTTAACCTCGCTCTCGTCTTCGTCTGTGGCTGCACCCATGAGAGCAGCGAAACCGACGGTGCCCAGGCTAGCTTGCTCAGGGTTGGTTTTCTTGCCTTCTGTTTCGCGCAGTTTGAGATCAGGCTCGTCTTCTTTAGACTTGTCGTCGGGGCTACAAATTCCTTTCGCCATTGCGGCAAGGGTGAGAACCTCATCGTCATCCGACCCATAAGTTCGACTCTTTCCCCCAAGAGCTTTTCTGTCTTTTTTTTGTTTGCGTTTCTGTGACCTTGTTTGCGTGATTTCCAGCGCACTATCGACTTCCTCTGGTACTTTTGTCGCGGGTTTGTTGGCGGCCGTGAGAGGAGCCGTGTCTTCGTCTGATGAACTCTCGTATCGATTTCTCCCTTTCTTGGGTTTCTTCGGCCTGCCGAACACAGCAGTGTCACTTTTTTTGGCACGATCGGCAGCGTCAACGTCATCAACCAGGCCAGAGGAATGTGCTTTGCCTTTCGCACCGCCCTTTCGACCCATTTTCCTCCGATGTAAAAGAGCACACGTGCTCCCTTCTATCTTCACAAGAATGAGGTGGGTTTGTTTTGAAACAGAATCACTATCTGTCACGATGAGAAACTGTGACTCAGGAGCAGCGGGGTTGGTCGCTTTGGACGAGCGCTGCGATTTGTATGCGCCGTAGTGACTTTATCAAGGGCGATGTCGGAGCGTTTGTTTCAATCTTCGGTTTCTTAATATTCTATGTTCTGTCGCGCCGCCTTTGCCTTTGTCGACAAGTTTTATCTTTTTTTAAGGTTCGGCCCTAATAAGATCGACTCTATGTGTATGTATATGTAGCTAGCTAGATATATATATGCACTGTATCTATATATGATATATATACGAAGGTATATAAAACACTTGTCGGCCCTAATAAATAGACATATATAGTTACCTTCGCTACTGTACAGTATTTATATTCAGTGTTATCATTCGTTCTCCGGGTGGTGAGATAATATTTAATAAAGATAACACTTAGAATATTCTGGAGCGAACGCAAGCCATTTATGACTCCATCGAACCACCCAACGAGCTCCGGAACCACGTCCACCTGCGCAACCTCGCCCTTATACACGTCGCTCTCATCACATCGCTCATGCAAAGGAACGCCGGATCTGTCGTCACCATGGGGCCCGACGCGGAATATACGGTGCACACGAATTTTACACCCAGCCGAACCCTGTTGCAAACTCCAATTGAACAACCCTCGACCACGGGGGCAATAGTTAGGCATTACAACCCCATGTTTAATATAACGATATTCTGGATTTCAATCAAGGTGGACTTTAAATTTTACCGTCGATAGGTCCCAAGAAATCTCCGTTTTTATCTCCGAAAGTCGGCACCGTGTTCTCGCCAAGATGGCCCGAGATTGGTGGTGGCCGCGCGGTCGATACAGAACGGTAGTCGCCCGATGGTAATGATATGCCGTGAGCGTTATTATCTTATTCAGAGACGGCTGCAGAGCCGCGTAAGGCGCTCTGGGAAGGCGTGGA
>MDSY01073669.1_pt1 | contig 13721 bp, 4 predicted proteins | sample 811131 | NCBI WGS metagenome assembly MDSY01 (sample SAMN05326643, study PRJNA326480) | marine metagenome | isolation source: seawater | place: Atlantic Ocean: South West | collected 2010
ATTTATTCAAATGTCCCACCCATTCAATCTTGAATGTGACTCATACGGACTGTCGAGACCTCATGCCGTGCCTCAGACTAATTAGCAGAGGCAGCAGCAGCCTGCAACGCGTAGGGGAGGGGGAAAAAGAAAACGCGCGCGCGCCGCAAGCCGAAGGCCGAAGGTCCGCCCCCAGAGCTCTGCCAGAGCCTTTATTCTTCGGCCTATACCACAGGATATGAAAGTGTATGCCCCGTGGGCGCGCGTGTGCCTGGCGGAGTTTGCGCAAAGGGGTGATAACTCCCGGGCCGCCCCCATCACATGTCCGGGGGGTTCCACCCCCCCCGCGAAACCGTCGTGAGTAAGTCGCTATCGCGGCTGGGCCAGCGGGCGATCGCCCGCGGCGTCTCACTTCATGTGTTCGCTAAACCAAACTCGCCATGCCAACGCACGCCGACTCAACGCACAGCCTCCAGCTACCGACCGCCAGTACCCATGCCCTTCCTCAATGCAGCCCTCGACCCAGTCAATGATGACCAGAAGACCGCACATGCTTGCATGTGGGTCGCGCTCGCCCAGGCGGAGCATACCCGTCAGCTCCGCGTCTGTACGGGCGCGTGGGCCGAGTGGAACGGCACGTACCCCAAGGAGGGCCTGCGCTACTGCGACATGGCCGCGTGGACGCTGGAGGTGTCAAAGATCGCACCCAATGTGGATGACTACGGTTGGCCCCTGTTCTTCTTCGGCATGCAGGGGAAAGGGGGCCTCGAGGAGCCTTTCCTGCTGGCTTTCGAGCACCTCGAGAAGCGCAAGTACCCCTGCGAGGCCACGTTCGTCACGGCGCTCATCGCCGCCGGCGCCAAAGTGGATCGCAGCAAGCTGGATGCAGCCGCCCTCAGCGAGGACGGGCTTGTTAGGTGCACAGGCACGTCGGCCGCTGTGCAGACCAAGGACAAGGAGGATGCCGTCACGTACGGCAAGCTGCGTCGCTGCGGCGCCAGCGGCCGCGCGGTTGCGTGGCTCGAGCGCGCCACGGCCGAGGACCGCCACACCACCAAGTCGAGCCCTGTGCTCATGCACCTCTTCCAGGTCGTGAAGGACCGCGGGCGCGTCGCCGCGGCGTGCTCGGACGACGAGGTGTGGGCCTACGCGCTCGTGCACGATCTCGCCAACCGGATCGTCACGCCGCCGGCCTTCTACACCTACCACGACGCCGGCGGCGAGCGCTGGCACCACATCCAGGCGGGCGCACGCGACGCCGGCGACCAGTTCGACGGCACCTCGTCATTCTGCCAGGAGCACACGCCAGGGATGCTGGCGGTGTGCGCGCCTGTGGTCGCGGACGTCCTCGCCGGCCTCGACGACGTGCGCGCCCTGAACTCCATGCTGCTGGAGATCGCCTCGATCCTCAAGGCTACGGTGCCCACCAAGCCGCTCGAGCTGTTCACGGTGCACGGCATGAAGGCGCTCGGACGGCAGACGGCACCTTACGCCGTCTGGGCCGCGGGCGTCAAGGACACCATCAACTCGGCCGACGCGCGCGCGCTCGCCTTCATCAACCGCATCCACCTCAACTCCTCCGTCGGTTTCATGCTGGCGGATGACGGGGCGGGCGGCGGCGGCGGCGGCGGCGGCGCGCCGGGCGGCGCCGCCGGCGGCGCTGCTAACGCGGTTGGCGGCAACATGCGCGCGGCGGGCGAGGCGTGGCGGCAGTCGCTCACCAAGGTGCGCGAGGTCGGCGACAACCCGGCAATCGTCCACGACCTGCTGCGCATGGTCGGCAAGCCTGAGCACGACCCGCTCGACATGCTCTCGGTCGCGCTGACGGGCAAGACCAAGGCGGCGCCGAAGCGCGAGTCGACCCCTCTGTCGCGCATGCTCGGCATCGGCAAGATCAACGCCACCGCGCTCGACGCGCGCCTGGCGCCGCTGTACGCGTACTCCGCGACCATGGGCGGCCGCTACCTCGGGCGCGCCGTGGGCGACAAGCTGGTCGCGCTCAACCTGGCGGACGAGGAGTCGGTGAGCGACCTGACTTTCGACAAGCTCTGGGAGGTGCTCAGCGGCAAGCTCGACGCCAACTCGTGGGAGATCACCCTCGACTTCTACAACCTGCTCGTCATCGAGCTGGTGCGCCAGGTGCAGTGCGAGGGCACGCTCTTCAACATCGCGGTGACGGCGGTGCCCCACGAGAAGGTGTACACCGACGTGCTCATCAACGCCCGCTTGGGCGTCCTGGTGTCGCCGGTCTTCGAGGCCATGGGCCTCCCGCACGAGGGCCCCACGAGCTTCCGGGAGATCCTCGAGACCTCCTGCAACTTCGTCTCCTTCAACGGTGGCGTCACCGCGGAGTCGACGCAAGGTGAGCGCGGCGTGCTAACCCCACCGCGCCAAACCCCTTGACCCTGCCGCTGCCGTGCACACCCCGGCGCGGCACAATGACACGGCGCACGGCACACCGCCCGTCGCTAAGAAGCCGACCCTCTCCAGCACCCCGCCCGCCTCCACCGCGGCGTACGGCCTACGGGCGTCGCTGCACCGTGGCCGCACTGGCGTGACGCTGACCACCTCCCCTCCCGTGCGCTCTCGCCCGGCAGTCATGCTCAAGGGCCAGGCCACCCTCCTCTGGCAAGTGCTGGGCGAGGCGCACGTGCTCATCGGCCCGAGCCGCAACGCCGCCAACCTCGAGGCGGCTGCGCACACCACCTTCCTGCGCACCACCGCGACGGAGGGCGCGCGCGGCCGCTGGGGCAAGCTGTGCAAGTCACTGCTGAAGGCGGCCAAGGACCGCAAGGCGCGCACGTTCTCGGAGGCCATGCCGTCGAGCGTCGCGGCGCCAGGCATCGGCGCCTTCGCCTACGGCGCCATGTACGACGACGAGGCGGCCACCAAGGTGCCGCGCGATGGCGCCGGCGACGGGCTGACGCGGCGCGAGCGCGCCAGGCTCAAGAGCGACGCCACCACCACCACGCCGCAGAAGGGCGGCGCCAAGGTCGGCGCCACCACGCCGCTCACCCAGGGCGGCGGCGATAAGAGCGCCGAGCAGCGCCAGCTCGACTACTCGACGGCAACGCCCAAGTTCTCCGACCAGGGCAAGGTCTTCGAGGTGGGCCCGTCGACGACGGGCGTCACCACCAAGTACGACGCCGCCGGGGCGCGCGCGGCGTGGGGCGAGGACAAGTGCCTCCCCTTCCTCTTCACGCGCGGCCTGCTCAACTGCCCGAACGGCTGCGTGAAGCAGGGCGACCCCGACCACGCCGAGGGCGGCTCGGCGCACACGCTGCCCGAGGGCGCCAAGGGCCGCAAGGAGTTCAACCTGAAGCGCGCCGACGCCAACCGCGGCGGCAAGGGCGGCGGCAAGGGCGGCAAGGGCGGCGGCAAGGGCGGCGGCAAGGGCGGCGGCAGGGGCGGCCAGCGCGGCGGCGCCAACTCGGCCGCCACCCAGTGACTAGGCAGGGCGCTGCGGCGCGCTGACACCCGCGCCGCTCCTCGCCCTACCTCGTCACACCCACCGGCCCAACGCAGGGAGGATACCTGCCTGGGCCACCTTCGGCACCGCCCCGATCCTCACCGTCGACTTCGGCGTGCCGCGCTCTACCAGCACTCTACCCGCCGCCGCGCGCCCGCCCGCTGGGCGGCGACAGGCGGCACCTCTCTCTCGCCGCCGGCCGCGTACGCCGGCGGCGCCCCACCTCCTCACGCGCGATGCCCACCCCGCGCGTCTTCACCAACCCTCGGCCGGCGGCGCATGCGCGTGCCGCCCGCCGTGCGCGGCCGGCCGCGCCACCGACGCCACCCGCGCCACGCCGCCGCACCTCCCATCCGCGGCGCGTGCCCCTCCGCGGGCGGGTGCGCCCTCGAGGCGCTCGGGCTTGGGCGCAGCTCCGCGTGCTGCGCCTACGACGGGCCCACGGCGCCGCTCGCCGAGCAGCTGGAGCTCCTCGCCGCCGCGCAGGCGGCGGTCGAGACGCACTTCAGCTACCCCGGCGAGACCACCGAGTTCGTGCGCCAGGCGGCGCCGATCCTCATCCGCCTCATCGCCGCCATGGGCTACGCGCCGCGCGGGCCATCGGTCAAGGCGGTGCACGCCGTCCTCCTGCGCCTCGTCCACGCCGAGCGCACCGGCGGCACCGACCTTGCCGTCTACCGGGCGATGGGCGTGCCGCCGCAATCCTTCGCGCGCTGGAAGAACCTCCTCGGCAAGCTGCGCGACTCCGCGCCCGCCCCGGGCGCGCACGCTGGCCTCGAGGAGGCGGCTCACTCGACCGCCGGCGCGCCGGAGGCCGGCGCGCCTGAGGCTGGCGAGCCCGCCGACGACGCGCTGCGCGCCGCGGGGGTGCTCATCCAGTTCGCTGAGGCGCCGCACGACGCGCCCTCGGCGCCGCCATCGCCGCCGCACTCGTCCAGCGGCGGCAGCCCCGGCGACTCCTACCGCGCCTCCCCGGCCAGCGGCGATGAGGGCAACGCCGGCACCCCGCCGCGGTCGCCGCCGCCGCCCGCCGCGGGCTGCCTCATGCACCTCTGCGGCGGGGCGCCGCTCTTCGCACGACCTGATGATGTGCATGAGGCGCTGGCCCGCCAGACGCTGGTCTTCAGGTGCCGACGCACCGCGGCCGACGCCTTCGCGTGCCTCTCATGCGGCGCGCGCTTCCAGTCGCTCGCGCTCGAGCGCTACTACCAGGGCGAGGCGCCGCCGCCGCGCGCCCTGCGCGCGGGCTTCGACGCCCCGCCCGACGCCGCATGCGGCGAGCTCGCCACGCTTGTCACCTCCACCTCGCTGGGAGTGCACAACATCTCCATGGATGGCCGACCGATAGCGCAGGGGCGCGATGCCCTGGTCGCCGACGGCCTCGCCGTGTCGTGCGAGCTGGCCCCTGAGCATGGGGGCTGGGGCTTGCGCTACGACGCATCCGCACGCCCGCTGGCCGCCGGCGCCGTCGTCGCCATCTACCCGAAGCACGCGGGCATGCTCACCAGCGCGCAGCACAACGCGCTGCCCGCGATGGTGGCCGGCGCGCCCAAGGGCGAGTACGCCCTCGAGCTGCGCCGCCGCACTCTCTACGCCACACGCGGGCGGCGCGGCGCAGGCGCAGTCAACGAGCACGCGTGGCCCAACGTCGAGTTCGCCGTCGTCGACATCGACCTCGACGACGGCCCGCTGTTCACCGTCCTCGCGCTGGTCACGACGCGCGGCGTCGACCCAGGCGAGTTCTTCCACGCGCACTACGGCAGCAGCTACGCCCCCGTGCGCGTGGCGAAGGCCTACGCTGTCGAGCGGCTGCCCGGCCCGCCAACCGCGCCTCTCGACCTCAACCAGCTGGAGCTCGAGGCGGCCATGCGCCGCGCTTTCTCCGCGGACGAGCTGCCCCTGCTCCGCGACATCGGCGGCGTCATTGACTTCGACGGCACGCCCGGCGCGCGCGCCGACCCGAACTTCTACCGCGGCGGGCCTAGCCCGCCGCCCACGCCGCAGCTGACGCCACCCGCGCTGCCGGCGCATCAGCCGCCGGCTCAGCAGCCGCCGGCGCCACTGCCGCAGGCTGCAGCGCCGCGGCGGACGGCGCTCGGCGGGTACATCCTGCACAACGTCGACTTTGACGGCGCGCCTGGCACGCGTGGCGACCCAGACCTTGACGGCAGCGGGCCGAGCTCGCTGCCTGCGCCGCAACCGGCGCCGCCCGCGCGGCCGGCGCGCCAGCCGCCGACCCAACAGCGGCCGACGCAGCCGGCGCACGCTGCGCGGCTACAGCGGCAGCAGCGGCTGGCGCAGCGGCGCGCGCCGACGGACGGCGGCACGCTCGCGTGCCCCATGTGCAGCATCCTGCTGCCCGGCCTCACGGTCACCGCCCGCGCTGGGTGCCGCTGCGGAGGCGGCCCCTGCGCTCGCTGCGGGGTCGACTCCTGCGCCTGCCCGTGGAGCGGCGGCGCGCCCCTCGCGCCACGGCCCACGCGCGCCGAGCGAAACCCCGTCTCTTGGGGCTACATCGACCTGCCGCTGCGCGACCCCTGCGCGCCGACGATCCTCATCGTCGGCGAGTTCAGCGGCGTCATGGCCGACGCATGCCGCCGCCACTTCCCGCGCGACGTCACTCTCACCGTCGACTACCGGCTGACCGAGGGCAACGCCGGCCTTCACTACTGCGGCGAAGCGCGCGACATCCTCTGGACCCGCCGCTGGCGCCTTCTCATCGCCCACCCTAGCTGCCGCGCGGCGGCGGCCAGCAACAAGGCCGGCCGTGACGCGCGCGTGGCGAGTGGCGAGCTCTTCTTCGGCATGGCCTTCGCGGTGCTGCTCTACAGCGCGCCCGCCGACGTGGCCATCGTCGAGCAGCCGGCCTCGCTCCTCGAGAAGGCGTACCGGCCGCCCGACACGCGGCTGCAGTTCCTGGACTACGGCGTGCCGTACTCCAAGGAGTGGTGCCTTTGGCACCGCGGCGGCGACATCAAGGCGCCGCCGCCCTCCACGCCCGGCGCAGCGGCCGCGGCGCGCGCGCCGCACCGCACCGTGCACCACGACCGCGACGAGCGCGAGAGGCTGCGCAGCCGCACGCCAGCCGCCATCGCCGAGGCGCTGTGCAGCGCCATCGACCTCGAGGCGCACCGGCCGCATGGCCAGCCGCTTTACCACGAGGAGGTGAACGTCCTGGCGAGCGGCTACCGCGCGCTCACCGGCTGCGCGCCGCCGCCCGGGTACGACGACCCCCTGGCGCGCGCGCGCCCGCACGGCGGCCAGTCGTGGCAGCCGCGCAGCGCCGCCGGCAGCTCGGCGCACGCCGTCGCCGACGGCGACCTCGGCACTGCCGCGGCCCCACCGGCTGCCGCTGTGATCGACCGCCCCGACCAGTTCGGGCGCGGCGACACTGGCGCACGCGACCCTACGGGAGGTGAGCGAGAGCGCGCCTCGCGCCGCTTACTACTCGCCCCTCTCACGCACGCCGCACACCGCGCCCGCCCACCGCCGCGCCCCACTGCCCCGCTCCGCGGGAGCCGGGCCACTCAGCGGCGCGGACTCTGCGCGTTCTCAGGTGTCGACCAGTCACCTACAGCCGCTGCAGGCGGCCGCCCCGACCAGATCGGGCGCGGCGCTACTGGCGCGCCACCACCTGCAGCCGCTACGGGCGACCGCCCCGACCATATCGGGCGCGGCGCTGCTGGCGCGCTTGCACGGGCAGCGGGAGGTCAGCACCAGCGCGCCTCACGCCGCTAGCTGACCGCACCCTACCTCCCGCCCACCGCCCGCACCCCCCCCGCCGCGCGCCTCGCGCGCCGGCATGCCGCACCCTGCGACCCCACTCGCCACGCGTAGTGCGATAGGCAGTTATAGGCAGCATGAACCGCGCGCACCCTCCTCTCCAAACCTTTCCAGGCGTTGAGGCCGACGGCACCGCGCCACCATCGCCGGCCGCCGTGGGCGCCCGCCCCGACCTGCTCGGGCGCGGCGCCGCTGGCGCGCCCTCGGCGGTAGAGGCGGCCGCCTCCTCGAGCACACCGCCAGCCGCCGCGCGCGTGCGCGGCGCCGACGAGGATGGCGACATGCCAGGCCTGGTCGACTGCGTGATCGACTCGGGCTACGACAGCGACGGCAACCCGCTCTCCTACGCCCCGCCAGCGCGTGGCCGCGCCCGCGCGGTCCGCTTCGCCGGGCTCAGCCTCGGCGCATGCGCGGCGCCCGCGCCCTCCACGCCGCACGCCCCGCCCACGCCGCTCGGCGCCGAGTCCGCCGCCGCCACCCTCGACCTCGGCGAGGGCAACGATCTCGCCCGCGAGGGCACGGGGGCGGGGGGCGGCCCGCCCGGCTACACGCCGGCGACAGCGCGCGCGGCGCCAGACGCCGCGCCGCTGCTCTCGCTCGCCGCGCCACCCACCGACGCCGAGCGCCGCGTGCTGCTCGCGCCGGTGTCATACACCCGCCCGCCCGAGGGGGGCGGCCAACGACAGATGGTCATCTACATGCCCGCGCAGCCGGGCGCCGCGTGGGGCGTCGCCGAGGCGTCCGCCACGCGGCGGCGCCGGCGCGAGGCCATGTGCGACGACGCCGCGGCATGGATGCCGCGCCTGGGCATGCCCAAGAACGTCTACTTTCACGCCGGCGACGTGCGCACGCACGACGCGGCAGGCCCAGTGGAGGCCGCCGCGCGCGACGGCACCCACGCGCCGCGGCCCGAGCCGCGCGCCTCGGTGGCCATCACCGTGCTCCTCAAGGACATCCCTGAGGGCGAGGCCATCGCCACCACGCCGCTCGCGCTTCGCACAGCGGGAGCGGCATCGCATGGCGTCTGGGCCACCGTCGACGCGCTGGCTGCCGCCGCCACTGACAGCGGCGGCGTGGCGCGCTACCGCCTCGCCGCCGCCGCGGCGGCGAAGGTCGACTCGTACATCCAGCCCACGCCGGACGGGCCTGAGTTTGTGCGATGGGGCGTGCGCGCCGAGCGCCGCGCTAACGCGGCCACCTCCGCGCGCGCGCCGGCGGCCACTACGCTCGCGGCGCGCGTCGCCGCCGCCGAGGCGGAGGCGCGCAAGTTCCAAGAGCTCCTCGAGGCCGCCGCCGCCGACCACGCCCTTGACCCCGACTTCGCCGAGTTCGCCGGCGAGCTCGCGCCATACGTCGACTGCGACGCGGAGGCGGCCATCCCCGAGGAGCTGCGCGACCTCGAGCTGCCCGAGCCGCCCGCCGACCTCGCCGAGCGCCCCTACGCCCACATTGCGATCGTGCAGCGGACGGAGCCGCTACCCGCGCCAACGCCGCAGGAGCCGCCGCCCGACGGGTGGTGGCCACACGACGTGCGCGACATCGTCGAGGAGTGGGCGCTCAACGAGATCGCCGCCTGGCTGCGCGGCTGCGCCGAGTGGCACAGCCGCGGCGGCAGGGCGCACGAGCGGCCCGAGGCGGCCGCCTTCGGCACCGACGCCATCCGGCCGCTTGCGCGCGGCCGAGTGTGGGACCTGCGCGACGGGCCGGGCCAGGTCAAGCTCTTCGACCCCACGACTGAGCCGAAGCGCACCTGCCTCGACCTCGACTTTGCCGGGGCGCTCTTCGAGGACTGCGCGGATCGCGAGCTCGTCTCCATGCTCCTGCACGGCGTGCAGATGAAGACCGACGGCCTCGCGCACCAGATCGTCCTCATGCCAAACCTGCTCTCGCTCTACTCCGAGCACGGCGGCGTCGACGCCGCGGCCAAGCAGATGGCGGACATGCGCGAGAACGGCTTCCTCGGCATCTTCACGGCGCTGCCGTGCGTGCCGCTGCGGGTCATGCCGCGCGGCATGGTCGCCAAGAAGGGCACGACGGAGCTGCGCGGCATCGGCGACCAAGGCCAGCCGCGCAAACGGCTGCGCACGCGGCGCTCGCAGGAGGAGGTCGTCCCGCTCAACACGCAGAGCCGCGAGGGCGAGTGGCACCACCAGAACATGGACACCCTCGAGTCCGCCGCCCACAACGCCGCGGTGCTGCAGGCGCTCAGCGACCTCAATGGCGAGGCGTGCATCGAGCTGGCCTTCGACTTCTCGAAGTACTTCCACCGCCTCTTCTACCACGCGCTGCTGCTCTGGCAGATGGGCGCGCTCGTGCCGCGCGACGGCGGCGGCGGCGCGCTCGACATCGCACTGGAATACGTCCTCACCATGGGCGCGACGCCCAGCAGCCAGGTGGCGCAGCGATTCTCCAACGCGATGATCCAGGCGGTGTACCGCTACTTCAACGCGGAGGAGCAACGGCGCGCAGCCGACCCTGAGCTCGCCCACGAGCTCACTCCGGCGGTGCGCGCGGCGCTCGCCCGCCGCGCGCAGCTGCCAGCTACGTGCTACGGCACGCAGGCGACGCTGGCGGACCTGCTCATGTACTGCGACGACGCGCGCTTCTGTGTCTCTGGCGCGGCGCGCGGGATCCGGCTGCTGCGCGCCTTCCGCCGCGTCATCGGCCCGCGAGGGCTCCGCCTGCCGCTGTCGCGGGCGAGCAAGCAGCAGTCCGGCTGCCACGTCCTGTGGATAGGCGCGTGCCTCTCCGCCGGCGTCGGCCTCGTGTGGCTGCCGCGCGAGAAGGCCGTGCGCGCGGCCGCCGCGCTCGACGAGACGCTGCGCGGCGACATGCCCGTCGGCGAGTACCGCAGGCTGCTCGGCTTCCTGGTCAGCCTGCTCTTCATGGTGGGCGGCGACAAACGGCTGCTCCACCACATCTTCCGACCGGTGCGGCCGAACGAGGAGATCAGCTGCGGCCCCGCCACGCTGGTCTTCGTCGACCAGCTCATGCAGCCCGTGCTTGAGCGCTGGCGCGCCCTCGTGCTGGGCACGCCAGGCGCCGCCATGCTCAGCGCCGTCTCGCCGGTGGCGCCGCTGCCGGACACGGCGCGTCACCGCATCCGCACCGACGCCGCGCTCGAGGGCACGCCGTCGCCGGGTCTCGGCGGCTGGCTCTACGGCCTCTACTTCGCGGTGCCGATCGCCGAGGTGCCGGGCCTCGAGCTGCTCGATATCCCGCACCTCGAATTCATGGCGGCCGCGCTCGGCACGATCGTCTTCGCGCCGGTTCTGGCCGGCGCGGCGCTGGTCTGCCTGGAGACCGACGCGCTGGCGACGGCCTCGTCGCTCACGGCGCGCGCGCGCACGCCCGTGATGCAGGCCATCCTCGACGCGCTGCTCGAGACGCCAGAGTACGCGGCGCTCGCGCCGCGGCTGCTGATCAGCCACTGCGCCGGCGCGGGCAACCCGCTGGCCGACGCCGCGTCTCGTGGATACGACGACGTCTTAGCGGTGCTCGGCGAGGCGCTCGGGGTGACCACCTCCAGGAGGCACCTCTCCAGCTCGGCGCGCGACTTCATGCGCCGCGCGCTCGAGGCCGCCGTGCCGCTCATCGGGAGCCGCGAGCAGCCAGGCCTCGGGGCAACCGCGCTCGGTAACCACAACATCAGCATGGACGGCAGGCCGATCGCCCAGCCAGGACGACTGGTCGACCTCGACTCGCCCGCCGCCCCGCCGCCGGCGCTGCCGCGCACCCCGTCCCCGCCGCGCCGCCACGCGGCGGTTGGCGGCTCGCCCAGCCCACGCGCTTTGCGCTGCGGCGGCTCGCCCAGCCCACGCGCTGTGCGCTACGAGAAGCGGCGCGTGCCCTCCTCGGCGCGCTCTCCCGCCGCCGCCGCGGCGTCGCCCAGCGGCGCGCCCCCCGCCGCCAAGCGCGGCAGGCAGGCGGCTGCCCGTCGCGCGACTCCGCGCGCCACGCCCGACGGCGCCACGCCCGCGGCGCTGCGGCGGCTGCCCATCGATGGCGCGGGCGCCCGCGGCGCCGCGCCCGGCCGCCGCCTGGCCGAGGTGCCAGAGGGCGACGCCGAGCCACCGCAGCAGGAGCAGCCGCCGCGCCGCGGCCCGGGCGGCGCCAACATGGTCGCCCTCCGCGCCGCGCGCGAGAACCTCAAGCAGCAGCTCTTCGACACGCTGCGCGCCGACACCTCCGAGCACGCGATCGGGGCGGACGACGAGACGCTCAGGTGGCTGTGCGAGGCCTCCCAGATCGGCGAGTCCGACCAGGCGCCCATCACCACCCAGGCGCAGCGCGCCTCGAACTGGAAGCACTGGTCCGCCTACTGCGAGCACCTCAAGGTCTCGCCGTGGCGGCCCGACGCCGCCGCGCTCGACGCCACGGGCCACCGGCGGGAGGCGGTCATCTGGGCGGGGGCGCTGAGCTGGATCTTCGCGCGCATGAAGCCGCGCAAGGGCAAGTTCCTGCCGCCCGGCCCGCCGCACTACGGCAAGGCGAAGCCGCCGCAGCCGCTCAGCTCGCTCGCGGTGCTCCGCGGTGCGCGCGCCGAGCACGTGGCGAGGGGCATCACCCCTCCGCCGCTGACGCTGGCGGCCAAGCGCGCGCACGAGCTCATGCTGCGCTACGTCAAGGAGATCGGCCACGAGAACGTCGTGCCGGAGCGCGTCATCCCGATGAACCACCAGCTCATCTGCGCGATACTGGCCATCCCCAACGACACGCCCTGCCTGTCCAAGGGCCGGGCGTGGTCGTGGACAACACAGGCCGGCCGAAGCGTGCGCACGCTCATCCACGTGCTGGCGCAGACCGGCTTTCGTAAGGCGGACGTCTCGCTCGGCGCGGGCGCGTGGGACTCCACCAAGATGTCCTTCGCCTCGCTCAAGTGGCTGATCGACGGCAAGGTCGTGCTCGCGCCGACGGAGGCGCAGCTCATGGCCCTGGTGCCGGGGCGCGACTACGCCATCCTCATGCCGGGCCCCTCCAAGGCGGACGCCTTCGGCATGCGCTGGGGCAACAACCCCATCTGGCTGCCGTTCGACCCCACCGCGGCCATCAACGCCGCGTTCGCCCTCATGCAGTGGGAGCTGTGCGCGCGCGTCAAGGCCGAAGACAGGCGCGAGACGCCGCTCTTCTGCGGACCCGACGGCGTCGGCACGCCGCTCCGCGGCGCTGCCCTCGACAAGCTGATCTTCCTGCTGCTCTGCTTCGTCCTCGGCGACGCCGCGCTGGCCAAGAAGTACTCCGTGCACAGCTTCCGCTCGTACCTGGCGTCCGCGCTGCTCGCCGCGGGCTGCTCGGACGGCCAAATCCAGGCGGCGCTCCGATGGGCGTCCGCGGAGGCGCTGCTCATCTACAAGGTGATCCAGCGCGAGGACTACGGCAGCTGGATCACGCGCGGCGAGACGCAGCGCACCACAGGCGCGCGCGCCGCCGCGCTGCGCGTCGACGGCAGCCAGCTGCCCGCCTACGGCCCCGCCGCCGAGGGCGACGTCGCGCCCGCCGAGATCATGGCCGCCTCCCGCTTCGCGCCGGAGCAGGGCTCCTGGCTCCTCCGCGCCGAGGCCGTCAAGCTCACGGCCGACCGCGCGGCATCGCTCCCCTCCGAGGGGCGGCACGTGCCGACCACAGGGCCCGAGGACCTGCTCGCAGGCATGCTCGCAGAGTACCCTGAGCTCGCCAGGCGCGCCAAGCACTCGGACGGCATCGACGCGGAGCTTATCAAGGCGCTCGGCGTCGACGGCGTCGTGGACGACGCGGAGTGACGCCGGCGCCGAGTACCTGGCCGGCTGTCGTGCAGATCGCCGACGCCGACGCATTCGCGCCGGCGCCGACGGCACTGCCGCCGGCACATACCAGGGCGCGCGCTGCGCGCGCGCCCCTCAAAAATACACGCGGCCTAGGGCCGCGCCCAGGCCTGACGGCCCACGCGCGCACCCACGCCGCGAAACAAGAAGTACACCATCAATGACATGTGAACACGTGCGGGCAAGGTAGGGAGTTGGCACGATAGTGTAGGGACTCTTTGGCGTATCGTACGCGGCGCTCAGCGCCTGCATACTTTCGCCAACACAGCGCGTCTGATTGCATAACCAGACCGCTACTCGAGTTTCGACCTCTCGTATTTTGTACCAACAAATCCCTACCGTAATGTACGGGAGGTCCAGTGCTACTCACTAGACCTCTCGCTCATAACGGCCCGCAGACACACACATGACTCATAAAGGTATACCCATCACACAAGAAATAAACGTCCCTTTATGTAACGACACCATTTAACGACGGAGCCGGGTCGTGTCGTTTGAACCACTGCTCATGATTGACACGCCCCGAGAGCACGAGCCTGGCACCAACGAGCAACGTCGAGAACGTCCGCCCGTTCACCCCACAGCCACGACACCCCACCCACCCACACATGACTAACTAACTTCACACTCGGCCCGTGAACACACACCGTGTCTGGGTCCGCTGCTGTGGGGCTGGTCGCGTTCATCGA
>MDSY01106907.1_pt1 | contig 13719 bp, 23 predicted proteins | sample 811131 | NCBI WGS metagenome assembly MDSY01 (sample SAMN05326643, study PRJNA326480) | marine metagenome | isolation source: seawater | place: Atlantic Ocean: South West | collected 2010
CACCTCTCCACTTCGCAACATCTCCTTGTAAAGATTATTGCGCTCAGTCCATCGAGACTCGCAACCTCTCATCTCAAGTTCATTCAGCATTCGCAGCTGGATACTGCCGGTTGGCTTCGCAATAACTACCGCTCCAGCAGCCACACGGATCCCAGCTCGTTCTCGTAAGGCCAAGCTGTAAGCACCGAGCTGGTCCTGATGATCCTTCAGCCATGCCTCTGGCTTGTCAGTTTCACGGCTCGTCGTCTTGAAATCACAAATCGTCAAACCCAATGCCGTGTCGATCAACGCATCTGCCGTCCCAGCAAAACCTTCATCACTGCTAACACTGAACTCGCTGGCATGAATGGCCGTTACGCTTCCGCTCACCAGCCAGTCGGATAAACCTCTGGCGTACTTACGGGCTGGCCACGGTACTTTCGGTGACCCTTCTTCCGCTTTCTTGAGTGCCCAGCTGGTAACTGCCTTTGGAGGTCGAGCCAATCCATCATCCCAGACCTTCCATGAACCCTTCTTGTTAGCGCTCTGTCGAGCCAGCTTTGCTGCCGTCTTGAGAACATATTCACAATGCTCGTGAGCGACGGTGCCTCGGGCACAAGCAAGTTCACGCTCCAAACCACTGCCAGCACGTTGTGACCAGCGTTCCAGAGCATCTTTCTGTGATTGAGGGGCTGTGTTCTTCAGGATATGGGTGACAGAGTGGTAAATCTGTCCATGTTGATCCCTGTAAACACGGAATCGACCTGAGTTGTCTTGCTCCAGCTGCCATCGCCGTAACGAAGCCAGAATGTTCTGTGGATCCGCTTCAATCGTCAATAGACGCTCCTACCCAAAGCTAATGTATCCCAAAAAAAAGGGGGCGCAAGGCCCCCGCTCCAACTTCATTCCTCGTTGTCTGCCCAATAACCGTCAAGCTTGCGGCCAGCTTTTAACTCAGCCAAATGACGTAGAGAGACGTGAATGTCGTGAAGGTACTCGCTCTGCATGTCCGTGGCGACTAGGATCTCGTTCAAGTGATTGTCAATGTTCTCCAAACTTTTGTCGAACCATTGACCTCCTAAGCCGGGACCAAGCTTGGAAAATCCATTGAGAATGGCCGCCTCAAGATCACCAGTGTCAAACCTTGAAGTCTCAGGAAGGTTTCGAGCAATGCAATCCAAGGATTCATCTATGGATTCCAACGCATTTCTAGCGTTTAGTTCCACAGCTCAACCCTCGCTGAATGGATCGCCACCAGTTACGATCCGGTTGAGATCGAAACCATCCTTCTGGACAGCCTTCCAGGCTTTTTCCATCGCATCTTCATCATGCTCGTCCTCATCACGGGGCACAGGGATTAACTCATAACGAGTTTTGTCACCAGTGATCTTGGACAACTCGAAATCCCAGTCCAAAAAGTTGCGGGCATACTTTTTGTTCAAGGCATATTTCATGATCTGACGAATCACGGTGACGTGAGACACCTCTAAAACCTGGACACGCTCCATATCCCAGTTGTAAACGGGGTAGGTCAGGCAGTGGCTGGGCTTACGAGGACCAGTGCGCTCGTAGTTCAAGCATTGGCTGAACTCATTGCCAAGTTCAGCGTCAATGTCTTCTTGAGTAGGCTCATCCAGAAAGCGGAACGGGCGCATTTGACCGTCAGCGTTTGCTTCGCCCCAAACGAGGTAATACTCAAGGGCATCCTCGGTAAGAAGCGCAAAGTTTGCAGGCTTGCCGGACTCAAGCTTGGAGTAGCGCAAGTAGTTGTCGGCAGAAGATTTTCCAGAACCCTCGCTTTCAGCGAGAGCCATCAAAGCAGAAGAGAATTTTGGCATTTGGGATTGTCTCTTGGATTGTCACGCCTGGTTTTGACGCCCTGACAGTGTAAGACGAGATTGACTGCACGGCAACCTCCGGTAGGATAAAAAAACACCCGACTTGCCCCGCAGCTAGAGGCAAATCGGGTTTGTTTTACATTCCGTTCTAATCTTACATGAACTTCGATCAGTTCGTCAAGGCACTTCCAGAAGGACTGGTATATGCCCCGATATATGCCAAAGGCACCCGGATGGTTTCCGGCAAGCCAGCTACTGGCAAGAACCCCTTAGAAGCCAGCTACGAACAGAAGTTCGGACCTGCCGATGTAGCTCTCGCGGTCAAGCGCAACCCTGATCTCAAAGCTGTTGGTGTCTTCACCGGCATCCGTGGCAATGGCATCGTCATCCTGGACGTTGACCGGAACCTCTCCAAATACCTGAAGGCATGGGGTTCCTCGCTCGATGGCGCTCCAATAATTACTTCCACCAAGGCCAACGCAGCCAAGTACCTCTTCCGTGTCCCGGAAGAACTGTGGGCCGACGTAAAGGGTCATGGACTCCGTAAGGAAGACGGTGGAGATTACGAAATCCTCTGGGGCCGCCAAGGCGTTGTTTGCGGTGCCTACCCAGGAGGAAAAGTTTCTAAGCCTGGTGAATATATCTTTGAAGGCGATCTCGCTGACATCCCTACAGCTCCAGACTGGTTGCTGGCGGAGATGAAACAACCTCCCCGCACCATCAACAAAAAAGAGTTGGATTTCACTGATCGTACTCAAGACGAAATCCAGCAGATCATTTTTGAATGCCTTTCAGTGATCTCGCCCCAAGGGAAGGGCACTCGGGATCACTGGGTGAAAATCGGCATGGCAATTCATTCTGCGTTGCCTACTGATATGGGCCTTCACCTCTGGGCTTCTTGGTCCTGTGAAGATCCTGATTACGCCTCTGAATGGGAAGACTCCAATCCTTGTGAAGAGGTTTGGTATTCCTTCAAAGGCAATGGCGTTGGCCTTGGCACTCTGATCTGGTTGGCAGACCGGGAGGACCCACAGCGGAAACGATTTTCAGAAGACACCGCAAAAATCGTGGCGTCCGCAGAAGCGAAAGTCGTAACTGAAATTCGACAAGCCACACTTGACTTCGATGAAGTCATCCGTCGTGCCAAAAAGATCCTTGAACTCGATAACCCTGCTGAGGTCAACTACAAGCTCAACACCCTTGCTCTTCAGGCTGGCTACCGCGACCAAACTGCTCTCGAAAAGCTGATCGTTGACCAGCTTTCATTTGAAGAGGCCAAGGACATCATGAGTATTCAGGAGTTGATGGAGACTGAAACCGAGCGCGAATACCTCATCCCTGATGTGCTGCCTCATCCTTCTGTCGTCTTGATATATGGCGCTGGTGGTGACGGTAAATCCATGTCCGCTTGGGCTCTCGCTAAGCACATCGCAACTGGCAAGCCTTTCGTTGTTCGTGGAAACCACGTCCCAGTGCAAAAGGGTCCTGTTGTTCTGCTGAATGGCGATCAGCCCCTTGTTCAGCTCAAGGAACAGCTGCAAGAGGTGGACTTCCCCATCACTAAAGACAGCATGATTCAGACGGACTGGCAGCTTCAGCGCTATGCCCAGTTCATCAAGCTGATGAAGAAGCATCAGCCCAAGCTGGTGGTCATCGACTCGCTGATTGGTTGCTCTGGTGGTCGAGCCTTTGACGAGAACAAGTCTGACTTTGCGACTCCGCTGTACTGGCTGACCAAGAACAACGGTGTCCTCTTCCCTAAGGCCACCATCCTCATCGTTCACCACGCCAACAAGAACGGTGGCTTCAGAGGCACCTCAGCCATTCGTGACGCCGTTGACGAGACCTGGGCGCTCCGTAAGCCCACAGACGAGGAACGTGGCGTTGTAGGCGCTCACAGCCGCCTCATCACCATCGAGAAGTCCCGTTCCGGACGGATGGGCACTCAGCTCGTTATGCAGATGCAAGACGACCTCAGCTTCACCATTTCTGACTTCACGCCTGAAGTGGACGAGACCAACACCTCCCCGGCTTCCGTCACTGATCGTGTTCTTCAAAAGCTTCGCGTCGTCTACCCCGAGTCACGCTCCAAAGATGATCTGGTCTGTGATCCGCTGATTGACGGCAAGCCAGCTGCGATCCACAAATCGCTCCAGAGACTCGAAAAGCGTGGCTTGATCGTCTCAGACGCTCCAAAAGGATCTCAAGCTAAGAACTGGACAGCCGTCCTCGCGCGCGGAGAGTTGAAGAAAGTGTCCACCGTTCCAATAAAACCAGTCATGGAGCGGGATCTGGGTGTGGACACTACCCCTGGACAATCAAGAGGTGTCCAGGGTCTGTTTGATGGAGCGGTTGAGATTGAGCTGTCTAACGAAGAGGCTGGACACATCTGACCTGTCCACCCCTAGTGTCCAGGGTCAAATCAATTGCTACCACTGGCTTTTGGAGCGCCCTGGACACCCTGGACATCTATACGCGCGCGAGGGATGAACTGGACCAAGATTTTGGAGCGCGGAAACGTACCAGAACCTCCAGGCCGCAAAGAAGCGCTTGCTGCGTCAATGGAGCGGTTACGCGCTAGGGCGCTGAGGAAGGCGAGACCGCCAGCAAAGCGAAAGTCAGCCAAGAAGCCACGTAAAACTTCGTGATAAGGCGTGACACCATTAGTAGTGGCACAAAGCGTCGGTGCTTATCACGTAATGTCAGTAGCTTTCACGAGTGATCAATTCATTTCACCCGTGGAACACCCAGGCTTTTGTCCAAACGCAACAATGAAACAGGAGGTAGTTACTCCTGAGGTCGCGGCTCAGTACCTCCGCGCCAACATCGTTAATCGCAAGCTCCGCCCCACAGTCGTCAAGCGGTACGAGGAAGAGATGCGCCAGAACAGCTGGACACTTACTTCTGACGCCATCGCCTTTGACGAGGACGGCAACCTCATTCAAGGACAACATCGCCTCAACGCTGTCGTCAAAACTGGACTCGCTCAAGTGTTCTGGGTCGCCAGAAATATGCCGAACAACTCAAGGCAAAACCTTGACTCCGGCTCCAAAAGGGAACTTCACGACCGCCTCACCATTGCTGGTCACAAGATTTCCAGAACCGTTGGCTCCACCTGCTTAATGCTCATCAGTCCTTGGCAGGATCCAAACGTCGTCAGATCTGCCAGCCCAATGGTTCGCCATCAGGTCAAAATGATACACAATCATCTGTATGAAGAACTTGAATGGATTGATGAACAATATGGATCCACCAGCCTTAGCTCCTGCGAACGTGCTGCTGGGACGCTGCTTTTAAGAACAAGCCAAGACTACAATCTTGTCAAAGACTTCTTCTCATTGATTAGAAAAGGATCTGATTGCAGCGGAACCGTTAGCCACGGACAAAAGAGTCCCATCGTTTATCGCGACTTGAAGTTAAAGTGCAAAGCTACGAGAAAGCCCACTAATTCGATGGCTTTTTACCGACTGTGCTCCTCCTCTGCCTTTAACCTTTTTATTCAAAAAGATGTTGTTGTGCTAAAATCCTACGCAAAAAATCCTTTCATAAATACTGGAGTTTTCAACGGCCTTCACTTTGTTCCGTCAGGCAAATGAAAAAAAATCTTCAAAAAGACTACATCCGAAGCAAGGTTGTTGTGCCCGTTCGTATGACGCCTGAAGAGCGTGAACACCTTGACAACTTTTACAAAAAGTCTGTCTACAAGTCACGCAGCGACTATATTCTTGCTGTGCTCAAAAAGTCTTGGCAGGACTAGCTTTTGCTCAGATCACCTGTCGTTTTGCCGGGGGCAAAAGCCCTCCTTTTCCCTCAATGAAAAAAGTCGAAACTCTCTTGCCAGAAGAGCTGGTCGAAAGCCTTTCTGCCGAAGCCAAACAAAAGGGTGTCCACAGGTCAGACTTGATCCGTGAACGCCTTATGCAACCACCCAATCACTTAGGACTCACCACCAGTGATTTTCATAAAGCTGTTACGAAAGTGCGTCGTCGCTCCAGCTATGGTCTGGATAGGCAACAGGCTGAAAGCCTTGTCGCTACTGTCTTCAACGAACTCTTCAGCCCAGGGCATGGTGACTAAATCAGTGCATCTTCAGTATTGTCAGATCCAAGACGAAAACTTTCCTCTTGCTATAACGCGCTTTACCTCGTTTGACATAGACGACAAGCCGCTGAGTGTTGAACAAGTCACTTACGAATCAAACATGGATTACATGGAGCGACAAATCATCAATGCACTACGCTGCAATGTTGAAGTTAGCATCTTGACAACAACACCAATCCATGAATTTAAAAGGCTCTATCACATTTTTAAAAGTGACAAATGAGCATACAAATCTTTCGGCACAATGATGAATGGGTTGTGCTAACCGAGTCTTACGCGCTAACGTTCCATCAAACGCTTGCTGGGGCGATGAAGCATGCCGCAACCCAAGTCGGGGCGTCAGATCGTCATGGAACGCCTAAACAAAGCAATACAGCTTTCAACGACTGGTGATCTGCAAAGAGCTGCGATCTTCCTGGAAGGAGCTATAGAAGTTAGAAAAGGCTCTCGTCGTCAGCGCACCACTGCACGCTCTGCTCAAGCAACTGCATGGAAGAAAAAGGTTGACGACTCGATAACATGGTAACATTCGTTTAGTATTTTAAAGCCGATGGCTACAAAGCACGGCAACAGGGTATACATTCAAGTCCTACTTGAGCCCTTTCGCGGTGAACTCTTCATAGAAGAAGCAGCTGCATTAGGCGTTAAACCTTCAGCCTTGATTAGAGATCTTGTCTATGACTACCTTGCTTCAATGACCAATGAAGAAGCTTATGCAGATGCAGAGATGAACGACAAGAAGAAATGGCAGGACGCTGTAGACGCCAGGCTTGAGGGCAGAGCTAGAAACCGCCGTTCCAAAATTGATCAATCAGACGCAACTGCCGACTCGATTTAAAATTTACATGAAACCCTTTTTCTTCAACCATTCTCCAGTCAAAGGCGTTGGAGTGTAGTGCTCCCACATTTTCTTGGGACCGCCGCAAACTTTTAAAGCCTCGACAGTTTTATTCTCAACATACATTGCCCACATAGCTTCAGCTTCAAAAGGCAAAACATTTTCTGGATAAGTGCGTTCTGCGCCGCGTCGAATCCAGTCGGGCACTGCTTTCTCTGGGTGGATCAAAGCAGTAAAAGTATTTGCCAGCGTGCCTGCCATGCAGTCTTGAGCAGCATGCCAACCTTCATGCCTGATGACTTGAATCAACTTTGTTGGCTGATCAATGTAAAAGTTATTTAGGAACATGCTGTTACCACGCACGTCGTAAACCCCGCGCATGCGAAAAGCAAAATATTTTTCATCTGCGATATACACAGCAGCCCCAACCTTGTCCAAGGCTTGGATGATCCCATTCAATTCTGCTGCAGCAATTTTGTATTCAGGGCCAAGATCCTCCCAGCTTTTGACCTGTCTTATGCCTTCAGTACACTCTTTGAGCATCATGCAGCCAACTGAATCGAAGCTGCGCCAAGCTTTAACTTTGTCTTGTGCGAAGACTGGCGTGACAAGTGCGGCTGAAGCAAGGATCGAAGCAAAAAGCCTTTTCATGACTTACTCATTAACAAGGATCACCCAACCTGTTCTAGGCCCATCAACCTGCCAACGCTGATAAAACGCAGCCTGCCTCACTCGGACGTTACGCCCCAAATGCGGATTGCTATGACCACCCTTCTCCATTTCGGGATAGCCACGAGGATCCTGCATGATCCACTCTGGATCGTTGCTCTTCTTGCCCGCGTAACCACTGATCACGCTCCAATGACCACAACCCAGGCCATTACACATTGGTGGTTCGCCACGAAGCATGTTTCCGGCGTGCAACCAGCCAACCAACACTGGTCTACCAGCTTCAATCTCAAGCTCCACCATGTCAGCATCACCATCTTTTCTGAACTCAGCCTCCAAGCCAAGACTGCGTAACGCTGCTAGCTGTGCCTCTACTGACGTGGTGTCTCCGTATTTGACACGGATCTTGTTGTACTCATCATCTGTCCGAATTTTCTTGTAAAACGCTGCCACCATTGCAGCCGCTGAACTAAAACACTCGCGGTAGCCCGTTCCAGTCTTGTTGTCGAGCTGTCTGAAGTAAGGCATGTAGACCTGCTGGTCGTAGCCACTTTCTTTCCAGGCTTGAAACCAATCAGCCTCGTCTTCCTCCAGTAGCTGCGACGGCATTGACTCCTCAAGCTGTTTAATTGCAGCCAACTGGTGGGGCGTGCCACGGAAAAACTGAAAAAACGGTAGTAGGGCAAGACCCATGGCCAGCAGCAGCAAGGTCAACTAGATAATGCCGGACACTACCTATTTTTCAACTCTTGTGTCAGGCAATAAAAGATCCTTCAGGTGCTTCACCGCAAGATCATCCAAATCGTTATCAGTGCGAGTAACGATCTTTTCCAGCATCGCCACAATCAGCTCCTTGAACGCCCGTGACTTCCAGGCGGTCATCAAAATTGGCTTGAGAACTAGAAGCATTGGATTGGCCTAGTTACTCTGTAACAGTAGCTCTGTTCTGCTATGGCTTCCAATTCTGAAGATCAACACGAAAAGGAAGGCGTCAGCGTAGCTGATGTCGTTAAATGCGCTGTCCTGCTCTGGAGTGCCACACTCCTTACCGTGTCCTATCTGGGCTTTTTCCCCAAAATGAAAATGGACAATACGTTCGTGGCTTCGCTCTTAACAGGTGCTATGGCCAGTTTTGGTATTGAGCGGAAGAGCAATGGAAGCGGCAACAAGAAACCAGCTATCGTGGATAACAAGGACTCCAAGCCCGGCATCAAATGAAACGCACACTTTTGGTATTGGGCATCACACTTGCTGCCGCTTCGCCTGCAAGAGCCGATCTGACCCACAAGATCATGTCTTCCATATCCTTGCAGGTTGGTGGCGCGGTAACAACCGCAGACAGGATTGGCAGTTCATTCAGCATCTCAGGCTCAGGTGTTGATACAACTGACGGCACCACAGCTAACACTGTTTCAGCAGGAACCATCACTAGTGGTGTTTATGCGCCTGGCACAATTGCAGCAACTCAAGACACCCCTGGCGAAGCTTTCTCGTTTAGCCAGAGCTACACACAGGCTGATGCCGTTCCAACATCAGCAGTGACGACTGGTGAGGTTGCAAACTTTGGCAGCATCGTTTCAACTGCTGCAGGTACTGCAGGATCATTGGCAGGCACCATAGCCTCAGACGGCACTATGACCATTACTGCTGGGGGCGCGAATACGTTGGCCATAGGCCAGCTGACCTCAGAACTCACCATCAAGTAGATGTGGACAGCCCTTTACATAGCTTGGGGCGTTTTGTGCGTGGTTGCGCTTGCCGCTCCAGAAGCTAAGTCGATCCCAGTCGTTCCTAACTTCCAACAGGGCACACTCAAATCCACCACGACCACAAAGACCAAAATCAACGAGGTCATCAACTCATATCGCTATAGAACGGGCTACGAGTACACAGCCTCTGGCACTAACGTCGCACCAGATGGCCCAATCGCTCCAATGAGTTTGGTCACAACGACCAATAGCCTCAATGGTGTTTCTAGTGTTTGGCGCGGTCTCGATCCTGCATCAAAGCCATCGTGGAACATCGTTAATAAAGCCGCTTCTTTCTCGTTTGCCGAGACGCTTCAAGGGCCAGGACTGGTAGAGCACACAATTATCAGTCGTGAAACTGACGTTGAGTCAACTACGGAGACGCTAAGCACCTTCACCCAATGAAGCGAGTCATAGCAACGCTTTTGCTGCTTACCGCTCCAGCGCAAGCGCAAGTTTCAAGTACTGCCGCTCCAGTTGCTAATAGTTCAGGAAGTGTTACAAATCAGGCTGTTCAAGTCGTGCCGAGTAGACAGTTTACTAATACATATGGAGGAGGTATTAGTTGCCAAGGTGCAACGCTAAACATTAATCCTTTCATTAGTTCCACCAACAGTTGGGCTGATCCGTATGAGTCGTATTACAACGATCCGGTTTATGACACTCTCGATCTCGTTGGCGCGTTTGATCCGGAAGGTAATCCCGTCCCAGATGGCAGGCCCGATAATCCGGGTAATGTCCTTTTCTATAAACCTGTGCGCACAGGTCAAAAAGACAATTTTTCGATCAACGCTGGCATCACCGCCACAATTTCTGTACCGCTAGACAGGCATCACGTCAGAACCTGCCGAAAAGCAGCTGAAAAGCAGGTGGCACTGTTAGATGCCAAGCTCGCCAACGAACGTATGGTCTACGAGATCAAGCGTCTGAAAAACTGTGCTGACCTGATACGAGATGGTGTCAGCTTTCACCCCGACTCACCTTTTTCAGCGATTTGTGCTGATGTTGTCGTGAGCAACGCACCACCAGCAATTCCGCCCCACACACACAAAATCATTTACGCAAAGCCCTCTGGCTCTTCTGGCGCTGCGAAACAGACTCAACAACCACCTTCTTCCCCAGCTTCGCCTTGATCTTCTTAATCGTCTTTTTGACGATCGGCTTGACCGCTTTGAGCAAGATGTCCCCTAACGGTTTGACAAAGATGGCAACCGTCGTTGCAATCGCAACTGTCGTCGCAGTCGTCGCCACAGCAGGCGCACCAGGAAGATAATTACTGATGATCGTTGGTACGTCCAGCTGTTCATAGATCGCTACGCACTTGCCTTCATCGTTTCTCTTGTAACCAATGATGACAGCAGTTTGCGCTTTGTTCTTTGCACCTAAAGGAATTGCGTCAGGTGGAGGACATGGCAATTCCGTGGCTACGTTTGGAATGTCGGGAACAGCACCCGGCGGAGAAGAGACACTGTCCGGTTGGTTTGATGCACCAGCCGGCTTTTCTATATCAACATCAATTGGTGGTGGCTTTGCTGATCCATACGTCAAAGTGCCGGGCGTGAAATTAAGCGGCTTATACGAAGGCATCTCCGCACCACAGATAACCAAGTTGCCACGCGGATCATCGGTGTAGACCTGCTCATCTCCAGCTGCCGAACTTCGAGTCTCCACGCAGCCCGGAATATCCGCCACTGGAAATCCAAGCTGCAACGTAATGGGTGGTTCATTTGGAATACTCTGTGGCGGTAGTGACCTCCACTCAAGAATCTCTGGAACGGAGATGCGTTGAACCCCAATTTCAGGAATCTGGGGCACTAGAAAGGCGGGCCAATCGGCAAGCCAGTCTCAGTAGGCAGTTTTGGCAAAGCCTCATCAATCTTGCCAGGCACCATGTTGGTGACGATCTTGGTCATCTCTAGTGTCAGCTCACTCATGTAGTGCTTTGTGAGCGATGGAATGCGGCTGTAGAGCAACGCCGATCCAACAACCATGCCAGCACTCATGGTGAATGCTGCGACAGACATCACGTTGAAAAGCTTCTGCATGGCAAGAAAAAACCCCTCCTGTTATGTGTGACCAGGAGGGGTAGGAGCGTCTCTGCGACTTTAGCTTAATCAGAAGCTGTACTTCATGCCAAGTTTGGTGCCAACAGAAAGCTCGTCGCCAGTCATGGCGCTAAGTTCTCCATATACCGAAGCCTTGTCACTGACAGCCACGGAGCCCCCAAGCTTGCCAGCAAGTTCAACTTCGCTTTCCACACCATCAGGCATGACGATTGCAGGACCGCCTTGGATGTAGAAGCTGTAAGGACCGTCAGACACCTCATAGCCAACATCCAGGTTCAGCGTTCCACCAAGGTAGTCATCACCATAAATGCCGCCATTGAACTCAGGGTTCACATAGACGTCTGCGAGAGCAGGAGATGCCAGCGCAGCTGCTGAAACGGCGACACCACTCGCAATCAGAGTTTTGATCATGAGAAAAAGGATTAACGTTTTCCTTGTCCACGATACTTCTTTCGTCCATGGGACGGTCGTGAATGTGACCCATTGCCTTGTCTAGTCTTTTTTGGTTTGCTATGGACAAAAGTTTCGCCGTTTAAAGACTTAGCCATATAGCTAGGAAGTAATTGACTTCAAAGTGACGTCAGCAAGACGAGTTGGAAAGTAGGCTAAGCGTTTGATATGAACGTTATATGCCAGAAAACCACCCCGCTGAGCGGTGCCTAGCACAAGTTTTGTAAGACCATCTGTGGCAGCAGGCTTTGTGTATGTCGTAGTATTTCCAATTAAGCTCCCGCTATCTGCAAAACCAGCTGACGTTTGCCCCATAGCGCAGGCAAGTTTTCTGAAACTATTGTCTCCCCAGGTAGGGCCTTCAATGTCAATTTCTTGACCAGCAGAACCGTCAAAACGGTTGAACCTACTACCTCCACCGCTGCGTCGAGATATGTTAAAAGCAAAATTAGAGTTAGATTTTTTAATAGCAAAAAACGCATATTGTCCACTTGATCCGGCCAAAAGATTTCCTTCAACAAAAACTGTTGAAGCATCTGTATTAAAAAAGCTAGTAAAACTATCTCCAGAAACTTCAACAAGATCAGCTTCGCGGGTAACGGTTGAAGCATCTGTTGGAACATAAGAAGTTGCAAAACTTCCCTCTTCTACCTGTGCGCCCCAAAAATATACGTCAGTTGCAAAGCTGTCGTCGCCGTTGTTTAAGTAAAAAGATGCGTTGGACGCTGTGGAAGTAAATGTAAAACGTTGCCATTCACCTGTTGCAGTGAATACGCTGCTCAAACCGCCAAGGTCAAAAGTAAATTGATCGTCAGTGCCAGGAGTTACGGCCTTTGCGTAAACAGAAGCGGTATAAGTTGTGCTAGCCGTTAAAATATCTTGTCGAATCCAAGATGAGCCGCCGCCAGCATGTTCTACACGATCAGCTGTAGTTGTCCCATCAGGTGCTACAGCTTGATTTGCTGTAACACTGCTCCCGCCTCCAACAGTCCATTCATTTAGCTTTTCACTTTTAAGAAGAATGTTTGTTCTAGCCTCTTCAACCAATAGCCCAAGGCTTTTGCCTGTTGTTGGGTCGTGGTCAAAGCGAGCTTCATCTGCAGAAGCGGTTTGAATTGAACCACTAGCATCAACAAAAGTTCCAATGCTGCTTCGGTAAAATGTGATCCGACTGTCTAATGAATTGGTGCGACTAAAATCAAACGAGGCTGGAGACAACGTGAAAATATCACCCGCTCCAAGCCCCCCGCCAATGCTTTGGCGCAAACCGCGTTGAACGCCAACACGTAGGTTCCTAGCCATCGGTTACAACGCTCCAATAACAGTCGCAACTGATGTGGAGTTACCAGAACCTGATAGGCTGACAAGACGCAAACGCACATGCGTCACAGGCATTCCGTTCAAAGCAAACCCGTAGGTTCCGTTTGCTGTGATCGTCGTATCGGTACTTGATTGGTCAAGGTTAAAAAAATTGCTGTTATCCAAGCTGCCTTCAAAACGCACCACCACATTGGTGTTGATGTTTGTCACAGTCACCTGAAAAGTGACTTCAGAAGCCTTGACCTCTGTTGCTGCAGTCGTGCCAGCCGCTGTTAAGGCAGTTAGCCCAACAGTGTTGAAGGGGAAAAGGGCCATGACAGCTGGGCAAGCTCAACACTTCATAAAAACAATCTAGCAGGGAATCAGACTGCAGCCAGCCACCTGTCAACCTTGAAACTGTTGGTACTTGCCCGCTAGACCCGTGTATACACCGTGAAACTTATGGTCACGCTTAACGCGACCGTCATACACATACAGCTCGTTTAGCCATTGAACACGGTTATTCATTGCCTGAACGTCCTCCGCACCAGGCTTGCAAGGAATCATTGGGTCAGGACGGTTCATTAGGCCAAGCGGTAGCAAGGTTGGGGTTGGCAACAGTCTCCATTACAGGTTGCCCTGCGATTGGGTTTGCGCTTTCGACGCCGTTATCGTCCGTAATCGTGTCAGGTTCGACAACGCCATTGCCTTCAGAGTCAGTCTGCTGGCGC
>MDSY01092778.1_pt1 | contig 13718 bp, 15 predicted proteins | sample 811131 | NCBI WGS metagenome assembly MDSY01 (sample SAMN05326643, study PRJNA326480) | marine metagenome | isolation source: seawater | place: Atlantic Ocean: South West | collected 2010
AAATTATCAAAAATCAGATTACAACTAATTAATGAATAATTCTGTAAATATATGAATCCTTCAATCTGAACTATGTCTTCATCAATGACATTAATTAATTGTTTAATAGTATTATTTTTACGATTGATCTCAATTTCATTTTGGCGTCTTTGTTCCAATAATAATGAAACTAGAATACCTAAGATAATTACAACAAATTCAAAAGAATATTTGATTGTAAATCTTTTCAGCATACTCATATTGTTTTGGTTGGACATATGAATAAATACTATGAGGCCCCTTAAAAGGGGCCCCAATTCTTATTTCAATCTAATTACTATTTTTTCTTTGATTTTGATTTAGTTTTTGAAAAACCTTTATCAAATGCATTATCAGAAAAAATCATAGAGACTTTATTATCAGTCTTATTTACTTTTTTGACACAGCCTGCACAACAAAGTGCCACAGATATACCTTCAATGACAACTTCTTTTTTATTCTTTATTTTTCTACCACTAACTGGACATATATTGTTAGCAGAATATTGTTTAGTTGCTAATAATTGAAAGTTAGAAGTCGTTGAAAACTTTGACGGATCTTCTTCAAAATCCATCTTACATCCACCGCAGCAAAAATAGACTTCACCTTCCTTATATTTTGCAGATTCTTCTTTATAATCTCCCTCAATCACCTCACCACTGACTGCGCAAATAACTTTTGATTCATTAACATTTGAATCTTCAGAAAAACCTAAGGATGATAACGCAATTATTAATAAGATAGCCAAATTTCTTTTCATTTTATATTCCTTTTATATAATGAATTGTAATCATTTTTTATTTATACTACAATTTATCTTTTAAAAAAATTCTAGTTTATGGGTTTCATAAATTTTAATGTGTATCGATCACTTTCACCTATACTTTTATATCTTTTTTGTGCTTTTTCAATATTATTTTTAGATAACTGATTTTTTGATAAAGTTGGTGGCAAGTTCCATACGCCTCCAGGATGATCTTTAGTATCTTTGGGATTCGCATTTATCTGAGATGAACCCAAATAAATAAAACCAACTACTTCTGCATCTTTTATCATGCACGGTTCACATGTATATCCCTTTTCATCAATTGTAGAATTACTCCGATGATCAGTGATACCTAAGATTCCACCTGGTTTTAAAGTATTATACATAGCACGTAGTTTTTCAAATTCAGAATTTCCAATCCAATTATGGTAATTTCTAAAACTTAAAACCATGTCAGCTGAATTTTCTTCCCCGTATACACTCCCTGCCATTGCAACCATTTTAGCGTTACTATATAAATCTTTTCTTGCTGCTAATCTTTTCTTCTCTGATTTATATCGATCCCTATCTCGTTTAACTTCTGATTTTGGATCATAGGTTGCACTAATGTATTGACCATTTTTATTCAAAAAAGGTGCAAGTATTTCTTGATACCACCCACCGCCAGGTGAAATCTCAACAACTGTCATATTATTTTTAATACCAAAAAATTCAAGTGTTTCAATAGGGTGCCTATATTTGTCGCGCGCACTATTTTTTTGTGAGCGATGACTTCCATTAATTACATCTTGCAAAGATTGTGAAAATAATAACTGTCCTAAAAATATCAGAGAACATGTTATAAAATATTTTATATTATTAGATCTGCTCATTTTTTAATTCCTTTATTATTGTTAATTATCTTGATTGAGAATAAAGCCATTTCCATAAATCATCTGCAGTCCAGACATCTAACCAAACATCATGACCACGTCCTATAACTTCAGTGTATTTTGGTGAACCTCCCAATCTTTTAATCGCTAAGTTCATCTCCCTTGATCGTAGCACATTGATAACTTGATCCTGGTCACCGTGCCATGCCCATATTGGTATATTAATTAATGATTTTGCCATAGATTTATCACCACCTCCACAAATTGGAACCGCTGCTGCAAAAAAGTTTGGTCGCCTTTGAATTGCATCCCATACCCCGTATCCACCCATGGATAAACCCATTATATATATTCGATCTATATCAACTTGATTATCACTATCCATTATAAATGAATCAAGTGCTTCTAATATTTTTTCCATGGAATTTGATATTTTAGGCATTTTGTGCTCACTAGATCCCCAATCAACATTTACCCATTGTTCTTTTTCCGGTACTTGTCCAGCAAATACATATGAATTGTAATTGGAAAATAAATTTTGTGATTTGAATGCATCAATACTATTTGCATCTAATAATTGTCCCTTATTATCAGCACCACGACCTCCAGCTCCATGAAGAAAAAAAAGTATAGGATATTTTTTACCTTCTTCTATTTTGGCTGGTAAGCGATATCGATATTTTATTGATCCGCCATTAGGACTTTCCCAAATTTTTGCGGCATATTCATTTATTGGGTCACCAATTGAACAAGAAGTAAATAGAATAATTACTACAAAAAATAGATATTTGAATTTGCTAATTGCAATCATCGTAGATATCGTTAACCTTGGATTCTATATAATCGAGTCTTCGAATTAAATCTTTTTCACTTGAACTTTTTTGAAAAGATGAATAAAGAAAAAATACCATTGATATTATAATCCCCACTAAAAACCCAATTGCATATTGTTTCATAATTAACTCCTATATTATTTAAATAATTCTGAAAAAAGTTAAAAAGGAAAGACCTAATTCATTTGTGATGAGATTTCTTATCTATAGTAAAACGAATCTAGAATCAAGGAATCTGGCAATTCAAAAAAGAGAACAAAATCCTGAGAATTAAACATATATACTTTTAGGACAAGTAATAGTCTAAAAATTAGCATTGTAATAAGAAGGACAACAATACCATCTTCTAAGAATTTCTTTGGAAGAGGTCTATATCTTTTTAAGATAAAACCATACACTGTCGATGCAATAAAAAACAATCCTGCTAAAAGGCCTCCATCGATAAAGCCTAAAAATAACTGGGATATTAGATCATATAAAAAATTAATCATTTATATTTTATTTTAGATTAAATCTATTAATCATTTTTTCTTTCTTACTAATCCCCTTTTCTCGAGCTCCTTTAAACAGCGTTTAAAAACTTTTTTACTATGTTTTGGCTCAAGACCAACCATTGCATCATCTATTCTTTTTGAACAACGAATTTTTACTTCAAGTTTTTTCCCAGTTTCAAAATCATATAACTTAAAATCATCAACCTTACTAATTACTGTATCACCTTTTCCAAATTTTTTCTTTTCATCAAATTCTTTTTCTAATGGCATAAGATCATAAATGAAGAAATCATATGGCTTGCCGTTTGTTATTGTTTTTCTTTTAGTAACATTGATATCATCATCATAAAACATTATAATTGAATCCTTTTAGATATTGTGGTAAAAGTTTATTATACCTTTTGATATAAAATAAGTTTCAAAAGTCATTTAATATAAAATCATATTATAAAAAATAAACATCAAAAAAAACTAATAATGGTAATTCATTCATTTTTTTCAATAGATTTTCTCGCAATACGATGCATGCGCGCATCTTCAACTATTTTTTTAGCCATAGCTTCAGCAATATCGGTGTTTATCTCTTTATCAGTTTTTTTTAGATTTTTATTATTTAAGAAATCACCTAATAAAATTGAAATAAATATAATGCCTGCTAAATATTGTTCAATTAAAAACATCACAACAACATTAATAGAAATAGTTAAAATGACAACTTTTCTTAATAATGGTGGTGCGGGTTTTTTTAACCAATTCATTAAATCAATTTGATTTGATCAGCCAAAATTCTTTTTGAGGGCCAACAATAAATCTAGCTCTACTTCCATCTGCCTTAATCACTGCATCTTCTTCTCTTGGAATAGTAACAATTTGATTATTCCATTCAGGAACTTTTCCTTGCACATTATATTCAATTGACCAAAACTCACTTGACCTTACTGGTTCACGTGCAAAATCACCATACCTATCTGGCCAATCAAATACAGCTCGTGCACCTGCGCCATGTACCCAATTACCTTGAGTATGTCCATAAATTGATGCTTTTATGCCTTGTTTAGCCGCACGTTTCTCAATGGTTGTTTTTACATCAGAACCTATTTTACCAGCTTGTAATTCTTCAGCAAAGAAATCTCCAACTATGACAGATTGCTTAAATAGTTTTTGCAAACCCATTGGGGGCTCATTTTCATTCTTACGTAAAACATATGCAACGTGTTGCTGATCTGTAACAAGCCCCATTAGTCTAACACCAAAATCAACATGCAAAATATCTCCAGGTTCTACTATTGGATTTTCTGTATCATCAATCCCACCATTTACACCCTTGCGATAGATTGTTATTCCTGGTGAAAAATTAAATTCCAAATCCTGATCTTGCCACTCCTGCAAAATAAAACCATAAATATCCATTAATTTTGTTTTACCGGGAGTAACAACTTCATTAGAGAACGCACGTCTTAAAATGTACCAAGTACGATGACTTGCATTAGTTTCAATCTCTAACTCAGCTGCTGTTCGATGATTTATATAATCAAATATGAGATCTTGCGATGAGGTTAGGCGTGATGAATACTTAGGGCCAATTGCATCTTCTAAAAATGCCAACATTTCTACGGTAATACCATCAGACATAGATACAGTACGTGAACGATTAATAGCAATTTTTTTAGGTTTTCTTTTATTAATATACTTTGAAAGGTGGGGCTTTAGTCCTTCCTCACCATAACTTATAATAGTTGGAAAAAATTCAACCATCCTCCCACTCTGATGAGTTCCAATTAGAGTTCTTTCAAGTGGTTTGTTTTTGCCTGGATCAAAAAATATATATGCATTCCGGTGACCATACCAACCAGAAATTCCGTAATCACCAAACATTTGCAGAATAGGATCAACATTGAACTCTCGAGACATAATTATCCACATATCAACACCTGCACGACGCATTGAATTCTGTAAGTGAAGTTCCATCTTTTCAAGCTTCACATCCCATTCATGCATAAGCCTTTGAAGTGCTCTAGTATTCCATTGATCATCTAATTTTTGACCAAATATAGTTGCACAATAAAAAATTATTAACAAGCTACGTTTCATTTATCACATCTCTCCTTTATTATTAAAGTATATTTATAATAAACTTTAATTTGTTTTTAACATTTTTTCTACTTCTAATACATGCAATTCTTCTTCACCAATCATTTGCCTAGCATATTCTTCTAGATAAACAGATTTTTCATCAACTAGATCTAGTAATTCATAGTAATGCTTAATTGCAGTCTTCTCGTGCTCTAATGTTTCAGATAATATCTCAGTAATACTATGCTTAAATGTTTCTTTAATATTATTTATATTAAGAGGAGGATGGCCTCCAAGACCTGTAATGTGTTCACCTGCTAAATTTGCATGCAAAAGAGATTCCGATGCTTGGGCTTTAAAAAAATCAATTAATGGCAATCTGTTTGGCCCAAATATCATTAGTGAATAATGTGTATATCTTATTACTCCAGACAATTCCAAATCAAAAATTGTTGTCAGTTTGTCTATAACTTTATCTTTATCCATGATTAATCCTTATAATATAATTATTAATATCCTATAGAATACCCGCTGCTTGTTCTCCAGCCCTTCCTCCTTCAGCCAATGCATTTCTATAGTTCATTCTTGAACCCAATTCGGAATGACCATAAAAAATTCTTCCATGTCCTTTTTTTATCGGGTCTGCTAAACCTCCCCCATCTTTTTCTCCAAAATAAAAGCCAGGCTCAGGAGAAATATAAGCATGACCCCATCGATTTAAAATGATTCCGGCAATATCTTTTTTTGCATCAAACCCAGCAGCTCCAAAAATATCATTCATATGTGTTCTTATCTCTCTTTCATAATCAATATATATCTTACCTAATAGTTCACCTCGTCCTATGGTTCCTTGCTCATCTATTGTTTTACCAGGATAGTAAAAAGGAACATAGAATGTCATCACTATTGGCATTTTAGGGTCATAGGGGATATTTTGATTTCCTACATTCATTGGAGCTCTAATACTTCCAAAGTATCCGAACCCATCATACCATCTTCCTGCAGCAAAACCCAAACGATCAAGAAATTTCCAGTTTTTAAGAGCAACGTTTACTACTAATGCTGGTCCATGTTTAAATCGTTTATAGTTATTTTCTATTGATGATGACATACCGGATACGACATTTCTTGACATAAACCCCGGTGTTGCCATAACAACTGATTTTGAAAAAATTTTTTCTGCTTTACCATTTTGGTAATAAACAATACTTACTCTATCCCCTAGATCTCTTACATCTATTCCTGTCGCACTTAGTCTGATACGGGTTGATTGGGAGGAACTATCTAAAGATTTAAAATTGATTCGGTTAAATGTTATATCTTCAAATGACTTACCTGGAATTGAATCGGGGATAAGATACTTAATTATATGTCGTAAATATGTAGTATTCCCTCCAGGAAAACTTAGAATTTTCTGACTGCTTAAGCTTGATGTTGGATCAATATTTAAGTACCCTTGCATTCCAGGCAATGCTAGAAGGTAAGCACCATATGCGGAAATAACATCACACCCAAAACCATAATTTGCTATAGCTAGAATTGGGTCTAAATGATTTGTGACTCCAGGATGCAAACCGAGTTTTTCTTCAAGATAAGTTTTATATGACATACTATCAAGCCAGCGTCCTAAGCCTTCCTTTCCATGAATAGTTTCTCTACCTTTAAATGCTCTAAGCATATCTTTCTTTAATTCAGATTCCCAAGGAGTTCGTGCTAAATCATCTTTCCAAATATTTTTTATCCATTTATTATTATTATCTTTTCCAAAAAAGTATCCAACATCAAATTTATTTTCTCCCCAATACATAGCATCATAGCTATCATAGGGAGCACTTATACCAAAATTATTCTTTTTATCTGCAAAAGTGTATTCCATGGGCATACCAACAGTTCGATATATTTCATCTGACAATGTTACCGATCCAGGTGGGACTGCGAAACCATTTGATCCTTGAGGCCCAAATAATCGATGGCCTTCAACTTCAAATTCATTCTCTTTAGCTTCGCCTCCAAAAATGGGATGATTATCTAAGATCAAACATTTCTTTCCATTACTTTTAGCATGGAATTGATAGGCTGCCCCTAATCCTGAAAAACCACCTCCAATTATTACAAGATCAAATTCCTCACCGGTATTTTTTGCAGTTTTTAATAGACCTTCTTTCTCACCATCTCTTAATTTATGAGAATCTAACATCACAGATCTTGTATTACCATTTGATGAAGCATAATCACCTACCCCACCATATCCAGTCCATGGATCGCTATACTGTTTTGATGTTCGTTTATAAAATTGTTCTGTAGGAGATGAGCTCCCTAATAAGGTTGCTCCGGTACCGATCAACATTGAACCGACAAAATCACGTCGGGTAATATGGCTATCAACACCAAGCAGTTTATCTGACTTTTTCATTATCTAATTTTTTGTATCACCCTTTGATCTAGCTTGTGTAGAAGGCGCGGTTTTTCCAGTACTTACCCCTGTATTTCTAATGATCGATACTCCTGAGTTTCCACCAAAAATATTTTCTGTACTATTTCCTGATTGTTGAATAGCAGGGTCTGAACGACGTTTAGCCAAACTTTGATTGGATGAGAGGATTCTAATCAGATCTGGCCCAACACTAACAATTTCAGAAATATTATGATAATTGCAAAATCCAAGAAAAACGCTATTAAGGTTTGAGCCTATATGATCGGTTACAAATTTATATTCGCTACTATCATTGGGTGAATAGTTATGATGATATCCTCTATTATCATTTGCCCATATTTGCATTCTATCATTTTTATATATTAATTGATTTTTACCAATATTAATATCTGGTGGGAAATTTATTTTAGTATTAATACAGCCATTTGCAACCATGAAAATAACTATTGATATCAAGATAATTTTTTGATGTCTCATTTTATTTACACTCACCTTTAGTCCATTCTGTAACCCCTGCATTTCTTGCTTTACAATCATTTGAATATACTACTCCATCACAGCCACATACTGGATCATAGTTTTCAGGACATGGCGTGTCTCGCATTTGTGATTTATCGATGCAGTCTTTTTTAGAATTATCATCGCATGATAAAGCTAACATCAAAAATAATATAAACCAGATATGTTTCATTCAATTACTTTATAAGTTGCTCAAAAGCAAACCCTTTTAGAATCTCATGCCCACCATCAAATAAAGTCAATCGAATATTATTTGATTCTTTAAATAAAAAAACTTTTCTTCCTGCTATAGGCTCAAAGCTTCCTAAAGATTTCCTGTACTCTAATAAAAATAGTTTTTCTTTATCAGAGACGTATTTGGTCTTATCCTTTTCACCAAGATCATTTAGCAATTTATTATAGAAATTTATAGAGTGAGTTATTGGTATTGGTCCATTACCAGTCATTCCATCATAAACGCCAGTATAAATATCTAAACTAGCATAATTCAATTTCCCTTTTGGTGTTTGCCAATATATAGGAGATTTTTTCTTCGCTATATCTTCATTAAGAATATTACTATCAGATTCAGTGCAGGATAATATATCATTTGCATATTCAAGTTTTCTGATTTTTGTTTCATCGTACCATCTCAATAGATCGACCAAAGGAACCCAAGAAGAAAACTTTTTTATCCTATGTTTCGACTTCATGAACATAGCTATCGTTGCGTAACCCCCTCCACTATTACCAATCACATAGATTCTTGAGGTATCAACATTAGCATTTTTAATTGCAAAATCAATAGCAGCATCAATATCTGAAATAACCAGATCACTACAACATGCATCTTTGCTTTTATTTGGTCCCCTAAAATCAGGATGTATATAATTCAGATCTTTTTCAACAGATTGAATATTTATGGAATCATATTGAGTGTAATCAAAGCTCCATGTGTGCAAACTCACAATTAGTGGTTGCGGTTCACTTGATGTTGTTTTATAAAAATATGCTTTTTGGGTCTCACCATCGATCGGTGATTTAATTTCAACAACCTCAAACTCATCGCTCCATTGTTCGAGATTTGGCTGCTCTTTGGCTTTATCATTCGTACAAGATATAAGAAAAAAAGTTAGCCAAAGTTTTTTCATTTGAAAAAAATATTTTTAATTAAGTGACATCCAAATTTATTGGAAGATTACGATATCGCTTCCCAGTTGCAGCATAAACGGCATTTGCGATAGCAGGAGCAATGGGAGGAAGTCCAGGTTCACCAACCCCTTTTGGCGATGCTTCACTATCAACTAAATAAACATTTATTTCTGGAGTTTCATCCATCCTTATAACGTCAAAATCATCAAAATTAGCTTCCACTACTTTACCATCATTAATGGTTATTTTACTTTTCAGAGCTGCGGATAATCCATAAATAATAGCACTAGAGATTTGAGCTCTTGCGATACCAGGATTAATCACTAAACCGCAATCAACAGCACAATGCACCTCATGCACTTTTACTTTATTATTATCAATTGATATGCGTGCAACCTGCGCAACCCAAGTACCAAAGGATTTATGAGATGAAATTCCTTGATATATGGAACCACTTTGAAAATTGTTCCAACCAGATTTTTCTGCTACAAGTTTTAATACTGATACATCTCTTGAATCTGGGTCTAGCAAATCAAGCCTAAACCTTAAAGGATCCATTCCAGCTTTTTCAGCAAGCTCATCCATGAAGCACTCATTTGCAAAAGCATTTTGAGAACTATATACAGAACGCCAAAAACCTAATGGTATTGGTGTCTTTGTCATTTGGTAATCAACTTGCATATTTGGTATTTGATACGGTATGTCTTTAGCTCCATCAGTACTAATCACATCTAACTTTTCCTTGAATGGAAATGGTATTTTGACTAATTCGGAGAAAAGAATTGATGGTCCTGTTATACGATGTTTCCAAACGCTCAATTTTTTGTTTTTATCAAATGCACCTTCCATAACATGGACACTTGCTGGCCTATAAAAATCATTTTGCATATCTTCTTCACGCGACCATGTTAATTTTACTGGTTTATTGATTTGAGCAGATATCTCAATCGCTTCTTTTACAAAATCATTAGATGCCCTTCTACCAAATCCACCTCCAAGAAAGGTAACATTGACTTCTATTTGATCCTCCTTAAGACCAGTTATCTTAGAAGCAGTCTTAAGTACACCATTTGGATTTTGTGTTCCTACCCAAACTTGGCATTTATTCTTTTCTACAGATACAGTGCATGACATTGGCTCCATTGTTGCATGCGCTTGAAAGGGTGATTCATAAATTGCTTCAATTGTCTTTTCTAAAGATCTAAGTGCCTTTTTAACATTCCCCTCTTTACGTACAACTCCACCTTTCTTTTTACTCGCTTTTAGCAAGTTCTTTGATATCTTATTACTATCTAATCCTTTTGCCTTACCTTTAGTCCAATTTATTTTAATTGTTTTTGAAGCTTTTAGTACAGACCAAGTGTTTTCGCCAACAATAGCTATGCCACTTTCAATTTTAAATATTTTCGAGATCCCACTTATGCTTTTTACACTTTTTTTATCAAATGACCTAACTTTACCCCCAAAAACTGGTGAATGCACTACAGTTGCATAGACCATATCATCCAATTGTATATCAAGAGCATAATCTGCTGTACCGTTAATTTTAGGTTTTGAATCTTTTCTTTTAACATTTTTTCCTATGATAGAAAAATCTTTTTGGTGCTTTAACCTTGGCTCTTCGGGTACTTCTTGTTGACTCGCCTTGGTTACTAATTCTCCATACGAAATACTTTTATTTGACTTCTTATGTATGACCAATCCTAAATTAGTTTTACACTCACTTTTAGGTACACCCCAATTCTCAGATGCAGCTGCAACTAGCATTTCCCTAGCAACAGCCCCCACTTTTCTAAGTTTGTTGTAATTACTAGCAATTGAATTACTACCACCAGTCATTTGTCTACCATATTTGTTTTTATCTGCAGGGGCTTTTTCAACAGTTACCTTTGACCAATCTAAATCCATTTCTTCAGCAATGATCATTGGTAAGGATGTTATAACACCTTGTCCCATTTCAGATTTTCCAACCATGATACGAACATAATTATCAGGCTGTACTTTGATCCACGCATTCGGCTCAAATGATTTTGAAGATATAGTCTCTCCAGTTAGTTTATTTTTAAAAGGTAAGTAGAAGCCAAGAACTAAGCCTGAACTAGCCGTTGAGCCAACTTTAATAAATTCTCTTCTATTCATTATCAGCTCGGTTTTTATCTGATGAATTTCCAGCTGCTCTATGTATGGCTTTTTTAATTTCTGGATAACTTCCACATCGGCAAATATTCATCTTCATTGCAGTATTGATATCTGAATCTGTTGGATCTGGATTTCGTTCAAGAAAGGCTGCTGCTGTCATGATTTGTCCAGACTGACAATAACCACATTGAGGGACATCTTCTTCAAACCAAGCTTGCTGGACTGGATGGTCATCACTTTCAGAAAGACCTTCTATTGTTGTTATCTCAACATCTTCATCAATAGAATCTATAGCAGTAACACAGGAACGTGTAGCTTCGCCATCTATATGAATCGTGCACGCACCGCAGAGGCCACGGCCACAACCAAATTTTGTACCAGTATATCCAAGCGTGTCACGTAAGACCCAAAGAAGTGGCATCTCTCCATCAACTTTTACGCGCTTCCGTTCACCATTAATATTTAGAATAAACTCACTCATCTATATTTATCTACCTTTGGGATAATAATAGAATTTAATAATAATTATTGGAATTCTTTGTCTTGAAGTATGTGAAAAAATGTTAAAAATAATATTATATATTTTGTGATATACTAAAAAAAACAAAAGCCCCGCTACTAGCGAGGCTTTTGTTGATCTATAAAATAGAATGTTAAAGAATCTCCCTCCTATGTAAAGGGTAATTCTTTGAATTTCGAAAACGAATAAGATTCAATCTTTGAATTACAAATTGTTTTCGCCCACGCTTTATTTCTCTTCTATTTCTATTCACTATTATTCCTTTTTTTCAATTAAAATAGCGCCGATTATACAAATGATTTTTTAACTGAAAAACAACTTTATTTGATAGAAACAAAAAAAATATTTAGGAGTAAAATTTGCTTATTCTACAATAAACATTTTCCCAACTTTTTTTTCAACTTTCACGGTATTCATCTTGATATCATTATCATAGATCCATACATCACGTAGTTCTTTTTTTGAAAAAAGTTCTAACTGATCACCATTATATGGTGAATTCTTTTCTGTTGAATTTCCGTAGCTAAGAAGCGCCTTCGCTTTTACCTTTTTCCCAAATTCAATTACAGAAACCCAAGAGTCACCTCCAAATACATACTCATTCTTATCACCAGAACGTCGCGACCAAGCAACCCGAAAAACTCCTAACCTTCCATCGGCTCCATTGGCAGGTAATTTGATTCCATTATAATTGATTTTATAATATTCTCCCCAAGCTATATCCAATCTTCCAAACTTTTCTTGAATTTCATTTACGGCTTCTTCAAAAAATATAGCAGCTTGTTTTGGGTTTGATAAACCATCAGGAGTATTCACAGGGTCATTGATATCCCAATTAGTATTATATGTTGTATTTTTTGATATAGTAACCTTGCTTGCCCATTTAGAGAACAAGACCATCCCTTTACTATTAACATCTGAATGTCTGTCCCATTTCTCAAGAACGTTCTTAGCCTCTTTTGCTTTTTTTGATCCAAAAGTATCTATTGCCTCAAATAGATCATCCAAAATCCGGTCTGCAAATTCTACTCTGGTTGAAAGTTTATAATCTACTAATTCATCAAAAGTGATAGAATTATCATCAAGTATCATCTTAGCTGAACGTTGAGGCCTAAAATCCATTTTCTTAGGCGCCATATATCCTGGATAATTATTGGGAGATAATTCAATTGGAACAGTAGATGTCCAAGGTGGGTCATTGGCATTTTGCAGCCATCCTGAACTAGGATTTTTTAATTTGGGCAAATCTTCGTATGGATGGTATTCTGTCCAGATATCCTCAGATCTACCATTAGGAATTATACGATTCCAATATTCCCAGGTATCTTGTCCTCGTTTAGGTACAAGACCGTTAAATAGATAAAAAATATCTCCAAATTTATCTGCATACATCACATTCCAAAATGGTATCTGTGCCATTTTAAGAGCAGACTCAAATTCTTTGAAATTCTTACTGTTTAACATTCGCCACCATTGTAAGAACATATTTGCTCTATCGGTTCCTGCCAATCTAATGGCAAGCACTTTATCATCCATTTTTTTTACAACTGGTCCATGTAAGGTGTTCAAAATTGTGATTTTCTTTTCCTTTAGATTCCCATCTTTCTGTTTGATCTTTATAGTCTTATTGAATCTGGTAAAATCCTTTTTTTCCCCATCTAACTCATACCCGCCATCTACAAGATTAAGCTCATATGTATCAGAGTTATCAATTGTATTATCAGTATGCGCCCATCCTAAGTTTTCATTAAATCCTATTGCGATGCCTGGCATACCAAGAATGTTAGCTCCATACATGTTTTTACCATTTAGGTCGAAATGATATTCAGTAAAGAGGAATTCGTTGTACCATGGTAAGTGAGGATTTTGTACAAGCATGGCATTGCCTGAAGCAGATCTATCTGGACCAATAGCATAAG
>MDSY01146955.1_pt1 | contig 13718 bp, 10 predicted proteins | sample 811131 | NCBI WGS metagenome assembly MDSY01 (sample SAMN05326643, study PRJNA326480) | marine metagenome | isolation source: seawater | place: Atlantic Ocean: South West | collected 2010
TAATCATATTAAACTTATATCGAAAAATACTAAAAAATTATTCCTCCTACATTGTATCTCATCATATCCCGTTAATATTTTTTCTTCAAACTTAAAAATTATAAATAATTATGCTAAAATATCTTCTAATATTATAGCAGGTTATAGCAGTCATGATATTGGTTCTTTAGGATCTGTGTATGCAGTTTTTAGTGGTGCTAAAATGATCGAAAAACATGTTAAATTAGGTAATTCAGATTTTGCTCACTTTGATGAAACTGCTTTAGATATTAATCTTGAATTTCCTGAATTTGTAGAAAAAATTAGAGGTGCAGAATTAATTTATGGAGATGGTCAAAAGACGATCTTAAATTGTGAACATCATAAATATTAATTTCTAAAATATATGAGAATAATTTTATTAACCAAGAATTCTCCTTTTGTAATTTATTCATTATCATACAATTTATTTGAATGAAAAAAAATGTTTTAGACCTTTCTAGTAATTCAATTCTTCCTAAAGAGTTCCTTTCAATTTTAGATGATATTGCAGATGAAATTAGACCCAATTATGTAAATTTTATATCTGATCTAAATTTGAAATATAAAAACGATATAGATTGGATTCTTACGGATTTGTCTAGTCGAAACACCCCAAATTGCCCTCTTTTTGAAAATATATGCAAACTAGAATTAATCAAAAGATTAAGTTCTAATAATCAAATAAATGAAGTAATAACAAATTGTCCATTTTTTTATAAATCTATTGTTAAAAATTTAAACAATAAATTAATCATTATAGATGAGTCTAAAATTATTGTAACTTTTTTTAAAATTTTAAAAAATAATTTAAAGAAGTTTATTGTTTTATTTTATTCATATTTATCTAGATTTTTAATTTCTAAAATTGTTAGAATTAAAACATTATTAGGCAATAAAAGATCCATTATTATTTTAGAAAGTATTATTTATGAAAATAGTTTTGATAATTTTGTCTTTAAGGATAGACACTATCCAGGATTATTAGAAAATACAACAGAAACTGAAAAATCCACAATTTTTATCTTACCGTATTATTATGGTATATGGGATTTTTTTAAACTTTTCAAGAAACTTAAAAAAACAAAGACAAATTTTTTAATTCCTGAGAATTTCTTAAAATTTTCAGATTACTATTATGCGTTTTTTTCATTTTTTAGATTAAGCAGAAAAATAAAAAAAATAAAAAATATTAAATTTAACACGATGGATGTTACAGACTTGGTTCTTGACTCATATTATAAAAATATAATTTCTATTGGTTCTTGTGAAGGAATCATTAGAAATAGATTAATTAAAAGATTAAAATCTAAGGGTGTAAAAATTAAAAAATTTATTCAATGGTTCGAAAACCAACCAATTAATAAAGGAACTATTATAAGTTTAAAAACACATTATCCAAATACAAATATTACAGGTCATATCGGTATATTTACATCTCCAAATGTTATTGGACTTTATCCATCAAAGCAAGAACTTGATTGTGATTTATTACCAGACGAAATAGCAGTTATAGGTAAAAATTTAGCTAGTCTTATCAAAGTATATTGTCCTGACTTGAAAACTTTAATATCTCCTGCATTTAGATTTCAGGATTTATTAATACCAAAATCATCCAATAGATTATCTAAAAAATTTACAATTCTAATTATTTTACCAATTTTTAAAATAGATTACACCATGATTTTAAATTTATTTGGTTTAGTCAATACCCAAATTTCAGATTATAATTTATTAATAAAAACTCACCCTGGTTCCAACCATAATTTTGTTTCAAAAATACTTTCTGATAATAATTTAATTGATTACATAACAAATAAAAACATACAAGATGCTTTAGCCTCTTCAAATTTAGTAATTACAAGCGCTAGTAGTTCAGCACTAGAGTCTGTTTTTTCTGGAAAGCCTACTTTATTAATTAGTAATGGCTCTAGCGTATTAAAAAACCCAATTCCCTCTAATATTTCTAGTAATCTCTACTCTGTATGCTATAATCTTGACGATATAGTTAATAAAATAAAATATTTTATGAGTTTATCTAATCAACAGATAATTGATCTACAGAAATTATCAAATTTCAATATTACCGATTATATAGAACCAAATACATTGTCAGCCACACAAAGATTTTTAGGACTAGATAAATCAGCTATTAAGAATGAATAGAAATATAAAATCAAAAGATGTATCTGTTGTTATAGCTACTTTAGGAAAAACCAACCTAAAAGAAACAATAGAAAGTTTAAACAATGGATCACTTGCCCCTAAGGAAATTTTAATATGTATTCCTAAGGAGTATTCAACAAATTTAAAATATCTTAATTACCCTAACACAAAAATAATAAGAACTACAGTTCTTGGACAAGTTGCTCAAAGAGCGGTCGGATTTCAAAATGCCAAATTTTCATATGTTTTACAATTAGATGATGATGTTAAATTAGACTTATATTGTTTGGAAAAACTATTAGAAACTGTTGTTTCCAAAAAAAATGTCGCAGCTGGTCCCAAATTATTTGATCATTTAACAAAAGAATATCATTCTTTTCTCAATCCTAACAGTATTAAATTAGTTTGGTTTAATAAGTTATTTTATTTTTTGGCAAATGGAAAAAGTGGTTATCAGCCAGGTAAGATTAGTAAATCAGGAATAAATTTTGGTATTCCAGAAACTCCAGATACATTTTATGACGTAGATTGGTTGTCGGGTTGTTGTATTATGCATCGAAAAGAGAATTTGATACTTCAAAATTATTTCCCTGTTACCGGAAAGGCTTACGGAGAAGATTTATTTCATAGTAAATTACTTAGGGATAATAACGTAATACTTATTAGATCTGGAAAAGCAAAATGTTATGTTGATTTTAGTTCATCAAAAGGCGGAGGTTGGCTCAATATTATTAGGAATTTCCCAAAACCATTAATTGCTATGAACATATTTGTTAAATCGATTAACGGAAGTATAACCCGCATGTATCTAGTTAATTTTTTTATTATAATTCGTTTAATTTTAATAAAAATATTTTATAAAAAATAAAGTTTTATCTCACAATAAAATATCACGAAAAGAATACATTTGAATTATGATTCGTCTTCATAAATATTATCTATATCTTTTATTTATTAATATAACTGTGGCAGCTAATGGTTGGGCAATTTTTGGTTTAGGTTTAGGACAAATACTTTATTGGGTTATTTTATTATTAGGAGTTAAAATTTTATCAAAAACAGTTTATAGGCAAGTTGGAGTATTATTGTTGTTATTGACAATTTCTTTAAAATTAATCAATATTATTTTCAATACTACATTTACTGGATTTATGAGTGAATTTCCTCCCGGATTAATATTTGTTTTAGTGGGTGCTACTATTTATGCAAAAAATCCAATTGTTATATATCGACAATTAATTTATTTCTTCGCCTTGTCTATCCCTTTCATGATATTACAAAAAATTGGAGTTCATACTTTTTTTTATGGTTGGAATACAGAGCTTTTTCATGAAAATTTCAATTATTCTTTTGATGAGGTAAAAGATTTAGGTGTAATTTTTAAAAATATCCCACTTTTTCCTACACTTTTCGTCGAATTTAATGATTTAACTTATGCTATGTATCAGGGAAGACCTACAGGTTTATTATATAGTAACAATGTGCTATCTGTAATAATATCTATAGCTGTTGCTCTACATTTTACAATATCTCATTCAATTAAAATTAAATTTAAAAATATAATTATTGCATTAATAATTGTGCTTACCATGAGTACTTTAGTTTATGGTGTTCTTTTTTTATTATTTATATATTTTTATTTTGTACACGGAGATAAAAATATGAAACGGAACGCTTTAAAAACGGTTTTTTTAACATTGGCTATGATATTTACTCATTACTTATTTTTCCCTGGACTTACAATATCATCATTTGGATTAGTTAATGCAATAAGTTTTGTATCTCGTTTTGCAGATATATTTAATGCTCTTGGAATAAATTATTTTGATGAATTTATTATTCTATATAATCTTAAATTTGATAGTGAAGAATCAGTAAGTTTAATAGGCTCAATTTTAAAAAATAATTTTCTCTATTTAATACTGATATTTTCGTTGGTAATAATTAAAGTTTACTATAAACATTTAAAAAATCACAAAGAATCAACTGTAGTTTATGTCACACTCCTAGTTGTATGTCTTCTAACCCAATTTGGTGTAAATTTTATAAAAGCGCCAAGTTTTCAATTATTTCTAGGTATTGCTTTATTTCCAATATTTAAATCAAAAATATTAAGTTTAAAATAGTAAAATAAATTTTATCATAATTTGATTAATATATAATTTTTTAAATGAAAATTCTTCATATAATAACGAATCTTAATTTGGGAGGTGCAGAAGTTCAATTGTATAAAATTGTAGAAAATCTTAAAACTGATCATCAGATAAAAGTGATTTCACTATTATCTATGGGTGATATTGGTGATAAATTAATTAATTCAGGAGTTGAATTAAGTATTATCAACTTTAGCAAAAAAAGATTTTTCTTTTTCTCGTTTTTAAAATTATGTACTACAATTTCAAAATTTAAGCCTGACATTGTTCATACTTGGATGTATCATGCAAATTTAATAGGTGGTTTAGCTGCAAAAATGACCAAGGTAAAAAATATATTCTGGTCCATTCATCATAATGATTTATCAACTTTTCATAATAAATTATCTACCTTGATTATTGCCAAGTTTGGCGCATTTTTTTCATATTTAGTTCCAAAAAAAGTTGTTTGTGTTTCTAAAGATGTTAGAACAAAACATATTAGTTTTGGATATCAAAAAAAGAAAATGATTTTTATCCCTAATGGAATTGATGTTTTAGAATTTTCTAAAATTGTTAATGCCAAACATTTATTATTTGAAAAATATAATTTCACAAATGACACTAAACTAATTGGTTTCCCCTCAAGGTTTGATCCCATTAAAAATCATGAAGGGTTTTTTGCATCTATTGCTGATATTAGAAATACTAATCCAAAAATAAATTTGCAAATAATTTTATGTGGTAAAAATATTGATTTGAATAATGATGAATTAATTACTATGATTAATAACTATGGTTTAATTGATTGTGTTCATTTGTTGGGAATAATACACAATATGCCTCTTTTTATGAGTTCGATAGATTTACTTGTAAATAATAGTTATGGTGAATCCTTTTCTTTAGTCTTAGCAGAAGCATTGTCTTGTGAAACTTTGTGTGTTTCAACTATTGAAGGTGATCCAGAGTCTATAATTCAAGGAATTGGAATGCATGTTCCAGCAGGAAATGCGCCATTATTATCAAAAGCAATTATTAATATGATTAAAAGTGACAGTCTAGAAGAAAATAAGACTAAAGGAAGAGAAAAGATTATCTCATCTTATTCCATGGAAATTGTAATGAAAAAGTATAAGTTATTATATTCTTATAATTAATTATGAAAAAAGGTAAATTTATTATATCTCTAGATTTTGAGTTGATGTGGGGTGTGCAAGATATTGAGTCCATAAATAGTTATGGAGATACTATAATTGGAACTAGAAAAGTCTTAGATAAAATGTTAATATGTTTTGATACATATAATATTAGAGCAACTTTTGCAACTGTTGGTTTTTTATTTCACAAGACAAAAAAACAATTATTAGAAAATTTACCTACTAAAAAACCGACTTATAAAAATGAAAAGTTATCTCCTTACAAAGGATTAGAAAACTATTTGGGCAATGATGAAGATCTAGATCCTTATCATTACGGCGAATCTTTGATTAACTTAATTAAAAAATATAATTTCCACGAATTTGCAACTCATACATACTGCCATTACTATTGTTTAGAAGATGGACAAACAATCAAACAATTTGAAGAAGATTTGGAACTATCAATATCCGTAGCCAAAAAAAATGATGTAATATTTAGGAGTATTGTTTTTCCAAGAAATCAATATAATGAGCATTATATAAAAGTTTGTAAAAACTATGGTATTAGTTCTTACAGAGGGACTGAAAAATCTTACATTTATGAATCTAGCAAAGGTTCAAAACAATCATTATTCAAAAGAGGACTTCGACTTATAGATGCGTATATAAATATCACTGGACATAATTGTTATAATACAGACAAAATAAAACAATCAATTCCTTACAACATGCCGTCCAGTAGGTTGTTGAGACCCTATAGCAAAAAACTTCATTATCTAGAACGGCTAAAGTTATTACGAATAAAAAACTCAATGACCTTCGCTGCTAAAAATAAATTAGTTTATCATTTGTGGTGGCATCCACATAACTTTGGAACAAATTGTAAAGAAAACATGATATTACTTGAAAAAATTTTAGAACATTATAATTACCTAAATAATAAATATTGTTTTCAATCCATTACAATGTCAGAGTTATCTAAAGAACTTAATACCAACTAAATGAAAATACTAATGCTAACTGGCAAAGGGGAAAGTTCATTAATTATATACAATGCACTAAAAAAAAATTATAATATAGATAAGGTTATAATAGAGGATAGTGTTTCAACTAAAAGATTAATTAGATCCAGAATAAAAAAGTTGGGCTTTTTTAAGGTAGCTAATCAACTTATTTTTCAATTAACTATTTCAAAGTTTTTAAAAATCTCTTCTATTAAGAGAATAAAAAAATTAAAAAAAAAATATAATTTTTCAACCCAGATTGTTAAAGATTCTGTTTTAATAAAAGTATCTTCTGTAAATGACATTGAATCTATAGCTGCCATAAAAAAAATAAATCCAGATATTATAATCATAAATGGTACTAGAATTATTAGTACTAAAGTTTTAGATTGTACATCTGCTATATTTATTAATACTCATGTGGGTATCACTCCTCAATATAGAGGAGTTCATGGAGGTTACTGGTCACTAGTTTGTAATGATGAAAAAAACTGTGGTGTAACAATACATAAAGTAGATAAAGGAATTGATACAGGTGATATTATATATCAGAATAATATAACGATTACAAAACAGGATAACTTCTCTACTTATCCCTACCTTCAGTATGGTATAGCTATTCCTTTATTAAAATCTGCTTTAAACGATATAATAAATAATAATTTAAGAACTTTTAAGAAAGATAAACTAAAAAGTAATCTCTATTATCACCCTACCATTTGGGGTTATTTATATAACAGAATATTTAATGGTATTAAGTAAAGTTTTGAAACTATGGATAATTTAATTTCAGAAAACAAACCGAAACTTATTCGAACATCTACTGTAGCTATATCACTCGATTATTTATTGAAGGGTCAGCTAAAGTTTTTGAACAATCATTACGAGGTTTTAGCAGCTTCAGGCACAGATGCTCATCTAGAAAATGTATTTTTAAGAGAAGGAGTTAGAGTGGTTAATGTTCCAATGCAGCGAGATATAAGTCCAATTAAAGATTTAATAACCCTATGGAAATTATATCTTTTGTTTTGTAATGAAAAGCCAAAAATAGTCCATTCAATTACACCAAAAGCAGGTTTATTAAGTATGACTGCAGCCTATTTTGCTAGGGTACCGATTAGAGTACATACATTTACAGGCTTAATTTTTCCTACAAAAACAGGAATTTTTCAAAAGTTATTAATTTTAATGGATAAATTATTATGTTTTTTTGCTACCAACATTTATCCCGAAGGCGAAGGGGTAAAAAATGATTTAACTAACTATAAAATTACAAAGAAACCTCTACGTATTATAGCTAACGGAAATGTGAATGGTGTTGACATTAATTTTTTTGATTCAAAATTATTTAACAATGAAAAAAAAACATTATTAAGACGTAGTTTAGCAATAAACGCAAGTAATTTTGTTTTCATTTTTGTGGGAAGATTGGTTGGTGATAAAGGCATAAATGAATTGGTAGTAGCCTTTAAAAAACTACAAACTACTTCATCTTTACCTTTTCAACTTTCACTAATTTTAGTTGGACCTTTAGAACCATTGTTAGATCCTTTAAAACCAAAAACGTTAAAAGAAATTAACAATAATAAAAATATAATATCTGTAGGATTTAAATCTGATATTCGACCATATCTTTCCATATCAGATATTTTAGTATTCCCAAGTCATAGAGAAGGTTTTCCAAATGTAGTGTTACAAGCTGGTGCTATGGGTTTACCATGCATAGTGTCTGATATAAATGGTTGTAATGAAATAATTGAAGAAGGAAAAAATGGTTGGATAATTCCGGTAAAAGACGAAAATGCTATTTTAAATTCAATGAGAAACTGTATCTTGGACATAAATAAAACTACTATTAAAAAATCAAATATTAGAAATATTATTGAAAACAGATTTCAGCAAGAGATTGTATGGCAAGCATTGTTGAAAGAATATAAATTACTTGAAAAAAATATTATAAAATAATTATAGTTTTTTAACTTAATATTTTCTTAAAAAACTAATAATTAAATCTGTCAAATATGTATTTAGGAATAATAGATAATGAAGAATTTGACAGAAGTATATTTCTATTTACTATCAATATTTAAAATAAAAGAATGAAGTCTTTTCAAATATAAATTTTGTTGAATTCGATGATTTTTTTGATTAAAAATCATATTTATTATAAAAAGTAGAATGGAATATTATAAAAATCATAAAGAAGAAATAAAAAAAGCAATTGTTATTAGAGAAGTTGAGAAATCTTTTTTATCACTCTTTGGAAAAGGAAAATTAAATGGGACAGTTCACACTTGTATAGGTCAGGAATTTACAGGAGTTTTTGTTTCAAAATATTTAACAGAAAATGACCATATGGTTACAAATCATAGAGGTCATGGACACTATATTTCGAAAACTGGAGATATAAAAGGACTTATCGCTGAATTATTAGGTAAGGAAATAGGTTGTTCAGGTGGTATGGGTGGTAGTCAACATTTATATAATAAAAATTTCTTGTCAAATGGAATTCAGGGAGGTATGGTTCCAATTGCCTGTGGTATCGCAAAGTATTACAAACTAAATAAGCAAAAAAATATTTCAGTAGCCTTCATTGGTGATGGCACTTTAGGAGAGGGTATAATTTATGAAACATTTAATATAGCTGGAAAACAAAACTATCCTTTGTTAATTGTCTTAGAGAGTAATGGAATGGCTCAGTCAACTTCAACAGAACAAACCTTTTCAGGAGATATTCAAAAGAGAATTGAAGGATTTGGTCTTGAATATATTGAAACATCCACTGATGACTTATTTGATTTGGATATTAAAGTAAATAAAGCAATAAATCAAGTTAGAAATGAAAAACCTACATTAATTAATATTAATACTAATAGATTAAAATCTCATTCAAAAGGCGATGATAACAGAGACGAAGTTAGAGTTAAACAGTTAAATGAGAAAGATCTTTTAAACAAAATATATAAAGAAGACTCTTTTAAAGATTTTATAAAAAACACTCAATTAGATATCCAAAATATAATCAATGATCTAGAAAATGAAAGGGTCACAACATCAATAAAAAAGAAAGAGAAGATTATATTAAAAAAAACTCATAAAAATTTTTTAAATAACGCAAAAAAAGGTCGATATAGTTCTATAATTAATGATACATTGAATAAACTTTTAGAAAAAAACAGTGAGCTAATTCTATTAGGTGAAGACATTGAAGATAAAAATATTTATAATCCAAAGGAATATGGAGGTGCATTTAAAGTGACAAAAGGATTAAGTATAAAATATCCGAATCAAGTTTTTAATACTCCGATTAGTGAGGCAGCTATAACAGGAATTTCATCAGGCTATGTTCTTGCAGGTGGTAAAGCTATACTCGAGATTATGTTTGGAGATTTTACTACTTTAATATTCGATCAGCTAATTCAACATGCTTCAAAATTTGAAAATATGTATGCGGGCAAGATTCACTGCCCATTAATTGTAAGAACTCCTATGGGTGGGAGAAGAGGATATGGTCCAACTCATAGTCAGAGTTTAGAGAAATTTTTTTTAGGCATACCAAACTTAAGTGTAATTGCTTTAAACCATAGAATATCTCCAAGATACATCTATGAAACTCTTATGTCAAGTTTTAGTAACCCTTGTTTAGTTATTGAGAACAAAATATTATATACTATTGAAAATTCTAAAAGCAAGTTGCTTGGCTACAATTATTCATTTAATGAGAAATGTGATACTTTACCTGACCTGGTGATTAGTCCAAAAGATTATTCATCTGAGCTTACAATTTTGTGTTATGGTGGATCTTTAATAGAAATTGAAAAAGTTGCAGAAAAGTTATGTATTGAAGATGAGGTTTTTGTTGATATTATTTGTCCCACATTAATATCAGAAATTTCTGTAAATAAAATAATAACTTCACTACAAATAACAAAAAAGTTGTTAATTGTCGAAGAAGGTAATAATTTTGTTGCATGGAGTTCTGAAGTGATTGCAAAAATTTCAGAAAAACAATTTAATTTTTCAATAACTAGAATTAGTAACAATGAAATCATACCATCTAGTTTTGATGCAGAGCTAAATACCTTACCAAGTGTAAATAAAATATATAAGACATCGTTAAATATAATTGATAATGATTAAGATAAAAATACCAAAACAAAATGCTAGTGATGATGAAGTGATCATATCAGATGTTTTTTTTGAAAGCGGAAAATATGTTGATGAAGATATTGTAATATTTGAGTACGAAACATCTAAAGCTAATTTTGAATTTGAAACAGTTAATAGTGGTTTCTTATATTATAATTTCTCAATAGGAGATTCAGTTCGAGTTCAAACCGATATTGCATATTTATCAGATGCAGAGCTTACATCTGATGAAATAAAAAAATTATTCTCAAACTCTGAAGAAACAAATTTCTCAGAGAAAAATATTACAAAAAAGGCTTTAAAATTAATTAAAGAAAACTCTATTGATCTAAAAGAATTTAAAGAGGATTTAATTACTGAAAAAGTTGTTAAACAATTTTTAAGTAGTCTATCCAAAAAAGAGCCCACTGTAAATATCAATTTTAAGAAAAATGATATTGTAATTATGGGTGTTGGGGGTCATGCATCAATGTGTGTTGATATATTATTGGAACAAAATGAGTTTAATTTAGTTGGTTTTATAGATAAAATAGAAACTTCAGATAAAAAGCATAATTTAAATTATTTAGGATCCTTAGAAAATTTAGATAATCTAATAAATATGGGTTTGAAAAACCTAATTATTGGAGTTGGGTTTGCTGGGCAATTAATGAAAAGAGAGAAATATTATGATGAGTTCTCTAAGAAAATAAATATTCCAACAATAATTCATAAAAAAGCAATAATTGAAAATAGTGCTAAAATAAAAGGAGGTTGTCAAATAATGGCAGGTGCAATAATTGGATCTCACGTTACTATTGATTCAAATTGTATAATCAATTCAGGCTCTGTAATTAGTCATGATTCTACTATTAAAAAATCATCCCACATCACCCCAGGTGCAATTTTAGCTGGAAATGTAACTATTGGAAGAAGGTGTACTATTGGAATGGGGTCAACTATATATTTAGGATTAGAAATTTCAGATGATACAATTATAAATAATGGTAAAAATGTCAACTAAGCTCATTCCTTTGTCTGTTCCAAATATAAATGGAAATGAATGGAAATATATAAAAGATTGTCTTGACACAGGATGGATATCTTCAGCTGGAGCATATGTTAACAAATTTGAAGAGGCTATTCAAAATTATACAGGTGTAAAACATGCAATAGCTTGTATGAACGGAACAGCTGGTTTACAAGTTTCTTTGAACCTTGCAGGAGTTTCTTCTGATGATATAGTTATAGCACCAAACTTAACCTTTGTAGCTACATTAAACGCAATCTCATATTCAGGAGCAGAAATTGCTCTAATAGATGTTTGTGAAGATTCTTGGCAAATGGATATTAATTTACTTCAAAATTGGTTGGTAAATAATACGACAACCAAATTTATTAATGAAAACCCGGTAACTACTGAAAAAAACTCAGGAAAAAAAATTGGTGCAATCATGCCAGTTTACGTCTTAGGGGGATTTATCGATATTGACAAATTAGTTGAGATCAGTTCTATTTATGGTATTCCTGTAATAGAAGATAGTACAGAGGCACTTGGAAGTTTTAAAAATGGAAATCACGCAGGAACTTTTGGATTAACAGGCGTTTTAAGTTTTAATGGAAATAAAATAGTATCTACTGGCGGTGGAGGAATGATTCTAACTAACGATAAAGATATTGCCAACAGGGCAAAACACCTTACAACAACAGCTAAAACAGATTCATTAGATTATTTCCATGACGAAGTAGGGTATAATTACCGCTTAGTAAATGTTCTAGCTGCTATTGGAGTTGCACAAATGGAAAACTTTGAAAGCATCTTGAAAAGAAAAAAAGAAATTGATGCTCTCTATAGAAAAGAATTAGAAGGAGTTGGAGATATCAAATTTCAGGAGAATGATCCCAACTCAGATCCTAATTGTTGGTTATTCACCTTTAGGACAAAAAAAATGAGAGACTTGCTAAATCACCTGAACAGCCATGAAATTCAAAGTAGGCCATTTTGGACACCAATGAATAATCTTCCAATGTATAAAGGTTTTAGATATATTAGTCAAAATGATATTTCAAATAAAATCTTCAAAGAATGCATTAGTGTTCCATCTTCATCTAATTTAACAATAGAGGATCAACATAAAGTTATTTCAGAAATTAAAAAATTTTATAAATAATGATGTTACCAAATATTTCCGGGTTTATAAAGAATTATGTAACGAAAAGAGAAAATAGCTTTTTCGAAAATGATCTGATAAATAATAAAGAAAAATTATTAAAAGAAATTAAGGGAAAATCTATTTTAGTAATAGGAGGTGCTGGAACCATAGGTTCCTCTTATATTAAAGCAGCTCTTAGTTATCATCCCTCCGAACTCATAGTTGTAGATACTAACGAGAACGGCTTAACAGAGCTAACAAGAACATTACGAAGTGATTCTAATATAACTGTTCCAGAGATTTATTTGACCTATCCAATGTCATTTAATTCTGATGTTTTTTATAAAATGGCTAAAAGTCATGGAGCTTTTGATATTGTAGCTAATTTTGCAGCCCATAAACATGTTAGGAGTGAAAAAGATTCGTTTTCTATTGAGGCTATGATAAAGAATAATGTATTAGATGCTAAACAATTTTTAGATTATTTAAAATTAAATAAGCCATCTCATTTTTTCTGCGTTTCTACAGATAAAGCTGCAAATCCTGTGAATGTAATGGGTGCGTCAAAAAAATTAATGGAGAATGTTATTATGTCATACTCTAATGATATAAAGATCACTACAGCTAGATTTGCTAATGTAGCTTTTTCAAACGGCTCATTACTTTATGGGTATATAGAAAGACTGCTTCAAAGACAGCCAATTTCATGTCCATCCGATGTAAAACGTTTTTTTGTGTCACCAGAAGAAAGCGGAGAGATTTGTTTGTTAACAAGTATATTGGGTAATAGTGGAGATATTTATTTTCCAATGCTAAATGAAAAACAACTCGTTAATTTTAAATCAATAACAAAGGATTTTTTTAAATATTTAAAGAAAGAGATTAAGATTTGTAAAAGTGAAAAAGAAGCTAAAGAAATAGCATTAAAACTATCTGATAACTCGGCATATCCAGTTTATTTTTTTAAAACAGATACTA
>MDSY01104765.1_pt1 | contig 13716 bp, 15 predicted proteins | sample 811131 | NCBI WGS metagenome assembly MDSY01 (sample SAMN05326643, study PRJNA326480) | marine metagenome | isolation source: seawater | place: Atlantic Ocean: South West | collected 2010
ACAATGACGTCGAAGCCATTATTGTTTGATTAATTTTTTTTTTATTGTTAACTTTGCTGCACTTTACATTATTCAACTTTACTCCTAATTTTTCACCACCAAACCATCTTTGGTTAAGTATAGGTATATCTATTAAGCCTATTATCGGTCTATTATTTTTCATACAGCAAATTAAAGTTCCAAAAAGTGGTTTTCCTGCAATAAAACTATGAGTTCCATCCAACGGATCTAAGATCCATACATATTCATTATCTTCCTTTTCATAACCAAATTCTTCTCCAATAATGCCATGTTCTGGAAATTTTCTTTTTAAATGTTTTCTAAATTTTTCTTCAATTTCTTTATCTATGTTCGTGACTAAAGAACCATCATTTTTTTCTTCAATATTAAATTTTTTAAAATAATTTTTTTGTAAGATACTTTTACTTATATCTGCAAAACTTAACGCAAACTTTAGTAGCTCAGTATTATTTAATCTCATCAATTTAAAGATTTTAAATAAAAAATTAGATCTATTCTATCGGATTCCTTTTTCAACCCTTTATAAATCATTTTTGTTCCTTTTATATATTCTTTTGGATTTTGAAAAAAATAAAAAAGTTCCTCTTCTGACCAGTCTTTTTTGTAATCGATTAATGCTTTAGAGTATTTAAAATCAGAAATGCTAGCTGATTTTCTTCCAACTATATTCCAAAGTGGTGGCCCAATCTTAATTTTCATTGAATTATCCAAGCTATGGCATGCGCTACACTGTTTTGCGATTTTTTTTCCATTTTCTAAACTTGCATTTTTTAATAAAGCAGAAAGGTCTAGGTTCTTAAATTTTTGTTCTGCTGTTTCTTCACTGGCGCTTTTATCTTCTATTTCTTCCTCTTCAGCAATAATTACATAACTTTTTTTTGAACTCGTTTTATTAAAAAAAATTTCGTCTGCAACTTTAAAAGATTGAAATAAAATTAAAATAGACATTAAAGATAGAAAATATTTATTCATAACCAATTATAACAAAAGTTTTTAGTATATAAATAGAAAATAGAATTATGACGATCAAAAAAAAATTGAAAAAACCAAATCTGGTAATTATCATTCCGGCAAGATTAAGATCTGAAAGATTGAGTAAAAAACTGCTTAGAAAAATTAATAATATTCCAATGATCCTAAGAGTCGCAAAATCAGCAATTAATTGTAATCTTGGGGATGTATATGTTGCAACAGATAGCAAACAAATTTTTAATCTTTGTAAAAAAAATAATGTTAACTCTGTCATCACAAAATCTAACATCAAAAGTGGAACAGATAGAGTTTTTAGCGCCTATAAAATTTTAAAAAAAAAATATGATTTAATTGTAAATTTACAAGGAGATCTACCTATTTTTGAAAAAGAATTAATAAAAAAAACCTCTGATTTATTTTTAGATAATAAAACCGATATTGCCTCAGCGGTTTGCAATTTATTAAGTTCAGAAATAAATGACAAAAATATAGTCAAAGCGAAAGTAAAATTAGATAAAAATAATGAAGGTTTTGCAAAGGACTTTTTAAGAACCATTCAAAATAAAGAAAATTTTTATCATCATATAGGCTTATATGTTTATAGTCCTGATTCTATAAAAAAATTTGTAAATTTGAACCAAACTCAAAACGAAACTAAAAGAAGTTTAGAACAAATGAGAGCTATAGATAATAAGATGAATCTAAAAGTAGTTAAATTTAAAAGTAATCCCCCAAGTGTAGATACGTTAGAAGATCTAAAAAAAATTCGTTTGCTTTTTAAGAATAATTATTCATAACTTATTTTATAATGTCTAAAAAATATATATCATTTCAAGGATTGCATGGGGCTTATTCAGATCTAGTTTGTAGAAAATTTTACAAAGATTACCTAACTATTCCATGCACCTCTTTTGAGGATGCTATAAGAGCAGTAGAGAGTAAAAAAGCTGAAGTTGCACTTATACCAGTTGAAAATAATATTGCTGGGAGGGTAGCAGACATGCACTTTTTACTAGAAAAAATTAATTTAAAAATAGTTGCAGAGCATTACCACAAAATAGAACATCATCTTATGACAAAAAAAAATCTAAATTTACCAAATATCAAGAGAGTTTTTAGTCACGTACACGCACTAAATCAATGTAGGGAAAATATAAAGAAATTTAAAATTAAACCTTTTAATTTTATTGACACCGCGGGTGCAGCAAAATACATTTCAGAATCTACAATTCAAGACGCTGTAGCCATTGCATCTAAACTAGCTTCTGAAATATATAATTTAAAAATAATAAAAAAAAATGTTCAAGATTCAAAAAACAATATCACAAGATTTTTAGTCTTTTCCAAAAAAAGTATAAAAATTGACTTAAAAAAAAAAGTAATTACCTCCATAGTCTTTAATACAAAGAATCTTCCCGCTTCATTATATAAAGCTTTGGGTGGATTTGCTTCAAATTCTATCAACCTAACACGTTTGGAAAGCTTTTTTGTGAACAAAGATTTTAAACAATTTTCTTTTTTAGTTGATGTTGAGTCTCATCCAGAAAGTTTAAATTTTAAAAAAGCACTAAAAGTATTAAACTTATATTCAACAAAAGTAAAAATGATCGGTTATTTTGAAGCCTCAGATTTCCGAAATTGATTGAATATTTATAAGTTATTTTAAAATAAAACTTTAAATGTTATTTTATTTAGGGAGTTGAGTTTGGACAATAGCTTCGCCAATCCGGTCAGATCTGAAAAGAAGCAGCCGTAACGATTGTTGTTGGGTCAATCCTCAGCTCCTTTTGAGGAAAAAATGATTAAAAATGAATATATTGTTCTAGCTAGAAAATATAGGCCCAAAAAATTTTCTGATATAATTGGGCAAGACGAAGTATGTTCTGTTATTAAAGGTGCTATAAAATTAAATAGAGTTGCGCATGCTTTTTTATTCTCTGGAACAAGAGGTATAGGTAAAACAACAATAGCTAGAATTTTGGCCAAAACATTAAATTGTGAAAGTTTAGATTTAAATAATCCTGAGCCTTGTGGAAAATGTAAAAATTGTAAATCAATAGAGAATGAAAGTAATATTGATATTGTAGAAATTGACGCTGCAAGTAGAACGGGTGTAGCTGATGTCAGAGAAATTATTGAAAATATAAATTATAAACCAGTAAATGCTAAAAAAAAGATTTTTATAGTAGATGAGGTTCACATGCTTTCTAAAGCCGCGTTTAATGCACTTTTAAAGACTCTTGAAGAACCTCCACTTGATGTTGTTTTTATTTTTGCAACAACAGAGACAGAAAAAGTTCCTGTGACTATTTTGTCCAGATGTCAAAGATTTATTTTAAGAAGAGTAGATTTAAATTTGATTTCAGATCATTTAATTAAAATTGCTAAAAATGAGGGTTATTCTCTTGACAGCGAATCAGCACAAATAATTTCTAAATGTTCTGAGGGTTCAATGAGAGATTCCTTATCAATATTAGACAATGTTTTAGCTAGGAATAAACCAATTTCTTCTGAATTAGTTAGAAATGTAATAGGATTAACTGATAACACTCAATCTTTAGATTTGTTTGAAAGTTTATTTATCGGAAACGTAAAAGCTTCTTTAGATAAATTTCAAGAGTTATATGAAAAGGGAATATCAATTGATGAATTAGCTAAATCATTAATGAAATTTGCCTATAACTTGGCACTTATTAAATCTGACTTTGATAACGGTTATGATTTTTTGGATGCTAAGAGTGTTGAAAGGTTAAAAATATTATCAGAGAAATTTGAAATGGATTTTATTACCCGATTTTGGGAGGTTATGCAAAGATATTTAAATGAACTTTCTGATACTTTCGATGAAAAACAATGTTTTGAAATGGCAATAATGCGCTTATGTTATATATCCTTAACTCCTACTCCATTTGAAGCCTTAACTAAAAGGGAATCGGATCAAACAAAATCAGAGAATATTAAGGAAATCAATCAAAATTCTAAAGAAACTCAAATAACAAATAAAATTCCAACTGAATTAATAAATAACAACCTTGCCCTCAAAAAAAAAATTTCAGATTCTGAAAAAGAAAAAAAAAATGAAGAAAGTGAATTAAAAAAATTTTCAAACCTTGTTCAATTTTTGGAGGTAAAGTCTGAAATACTGATAGCATATCATCTTCGAAACTCATTTAGATTGGTAAGTTTTTCTGAGTTGGATGGAAATAAACCTACCTGTCATATAGAGTTAGAAAATATTGGGGACGGAGAGGAGGCACAATCTATTCTTTGGAAAGCATCAAAGATTTTAGGTGAACTCACAAAAAAAAGATGGGTATTATCAATAACCAACAAGCAAGGGTTCAAATCACTTTCAGAAATTGAAAAGATTAAGTATGAAAAAAAAGTTGAGCAATTAAAAAAAGAAGAATCTATAAAAAAAATTCTTGATATTATTCCTTCATCTGAAGTAACTTCAGTAGAGGAGATTATTAATGGTAATAAAACAAAAAAGGATAAATAAATGACAAATATTTCTCAGATCATGAAACAAGCTAAAGCGATGCAGGATAAGATGGCAGAAATGCAAAAAAAAATAGAGGATACGGAAATTGAGGGTGCTTCAGGTGGGGGAGCGGTAAAAGTATTAGTAAATGGAAAACACATTCTAAAAAAAATTACAATTGACCCTAATATAGTCGACAAAAATGAAGTTGAGGTTCTTGAGGACCTTATATTAGCTGCTGTAAATGATGCTACAAAAAAGATCTCCGAAAATATGAATAATGAAATGAACTCTATCTCGGGGGGGCTAGGTTTACCTCCAGGAATGAAACTTCCTTTTTAATAAATTATATGTCTGCACTTGGTGACCTTATTGAGCTATTCTCAAAACTACCAAATTTGGGTCCACGTTCGGCAAGAAGGATTGTACTTCACCTTTTAAAAAATAAAGAAAAAATTATCCCACAAGTCATAACATCCCTGAACGACCTTAAATCCTCATTAACATTTTGTGATGATTGTGGAAATGTTGATATTTCATCACCTTGTAACATATGTAATTCTAATAAAAGAAAGAGTGAAAAAGTATGTGTTGTGGAGGATATTGGTGATTTATGGGCTATAGAAAAAAGTAAAGCGTATGATGGTCATTATCATGTGTTAGGAGGGGTTTTGTCAGCAATAGATGGTATTGGCCCAGATGAGCTAAATATATCCTCATTATTAAAAAAAGTGCGGGAAAAAAAAATAAATGAAATAATTTTAGCTACTAATGCAACAGTTGAAGGACAAATTACAGCACAATTTATTGCAGATAGTTGTGAGAAAAATGAAATTTTAATTACAAGACTAGCTCAAGGAATACCTATTGGTGGTGAATTGGATAGCATCGACTATAATACTTTGTCAGCGGCGTTTAACTCCAGAAGTGAAATGAAAACTAAGATTTGACATCTAATCTAACTAATTTTTCTTTTATTTGGAAAAGATTTGAAGAGTTTTAAGCTCAAGATTTCTGAAATTTAACATCAATTTTCTCAAATTTTTCTTCAAATAATTCACAAATTGACTTTTCAACATTTTCTTGTTTTTCAAGAAGGATTTTAATTCTTTCTTTCGAACCAAAATTTGAAAAAATAAATTGAAAAATTACTAAAATAAAGAGTAAGCTAGATAAAAATATAATAATTAAAATTTCAAGACCCATTTTTAATATTTTTTTAGCATGGCTATATTAGAAATTCTAACAATACCTGATACAAGATTGAAGCACAAATCAGTCGATGTTGATAGATTTGATCAAAATCTTCAAAAAACTATTGAGGATATGTTTGAAACACTCTATGCCTCTGGAAATGGTATTGGTCTTGCTGCACCTCAGGTTGGAATTAAAAAAAGAATTGTTGTTATCGATATAAAAAAGGATGATGTTTCTAATCCGATTGCGTTTATAAATCCAAAAATAATAAAACTTTCAGAAGAAAAGTTCATTAATGAAGAAGGCTGTCTGTCTGTTCCTGAATATTATGCAGACGTAGAAAGATCAAAAGAAGTTGAAGTAGAGTGGTTTGATAATGCAGGTATTAGAAAAAGTACAACTTTTACAGGCTTAATGTCGATTTGTATACAGCATGAGATTGATCATCTAGATGGAATTTTATTTATTGATTATTTATCAAAGTTAAAGAGAAAATTAGTTATTGAAAAACTAAAAAAAATTAAAAAAAAAAATAAAACTAATGAATAATCTATCTGGGGTTAAGATAGGGTTTTTTGGAACGCCAGAATTTTCACTGCATTTTCTAAAATATTTATTCAAGAAGAATTTATTAATCAAATTTGTAGTAAGTCAACCTGCGTCAAGGTCTGGAAGAGGTAAAAAAACTAAATTATCTCCGGTTGAGAAATGGAGCTTGGAAAAAAAAATTCCAACCTTTACTCCAAAAAGCCTCAACGATCAAAAATTTCTAGAAAAAATTAACAATATTTCTGTCGACTTTATAGTTGTAGTTGCCTACGGTAATTTAGTGAACGATAAAATAATTAATCACCCTAAGTTTTTAACAATAAATGTTCATGCATCATTGTTACCAAAATGGCGAGGTGCAGCACCTGTTCAAAGAGCCATACTTAAAGGTGATAAAGAAACTGGTGTTACAATTATGAAAGTAGAAAAAAAATTAGATGCTGGTCCGATTATTAATCAAACTAAATTTAAAATTTTAGATGAAGAAATAGGAGGTGATATTTTTGACAAAATTGTAAAATTTGGGCAACCACTCCTATTAGAATCTATACATAGTATAAAAAAAAGTAATTATAATTTTACAACTCAATCAGATGAACAAGCTTCTTATGCAAAAAAAATAGAAAAAAAAGAAACGAAAATTTCATGGGATCAACCTTCTGTAATGATAGACAGAAAGATAAGAGCGTTTAGTCCAGTCCCAGGAGCGTGGACAAGAATTAAATCATATGACAAGAGGATTAAGATTTTTAAATCGAAAATTATATTAGATAATAATTTTTCTGGTAATTCCAATAAATGTGGTTTTGTTACGGACAATTTGACAGTAAAATGTGGAAAAGGTTCTTTACAAATTATTGAACTTCAACCGGAGGGTAAAGGAAAAATGAATGCCAATGATTTTTTGAACGGTTTCAAGAAAAGAGATTTTTTTTTTGAGTAATGTTAAGAGTAAAACTTATTTTAGAATATGATGGTTCGAATTATGTTGGTTGGCAAAGACAAAATAATGGTAAGTCAATTCAAGGTGAGATTGAAAAATCATTAGTACAAATTTTTAATGAGCATATTGAACTTACTGTCGCTGGGAGAACTGATGCTGGAGTTCATGCTTTTGGTCAAGTAGCACATTTTGACTTAAAAAAAAAAGTTATTGATGAAAAAAAAATCTATAAAGCTATTAACTATTTTTTAAAGCAAAATAATAATAAAATTACAGTATTAAGCTCTAAATTTGTTAACCAAGAATTTCATTCAAGGTTTTCAGTCAAAAGAAAGATTTATTTGTATAGAATACATAACAGAGAAACAAACTCACATCTACTTTCAAAAAGGGTTTGGTTTGTCCCACAAAAAATTACTCTAATTAAGATGAGAAGAGCATCAAAATATCTTATTGGCAAACATGATTTTAATGCCTTTAGGTCATCTAGTTGTCAAGCTAAGCAAACATTAAGAACCATAGATGATATTTCGATAGAAAAAGAAAATGATTGTATCGAAATTAGAGTTAAAGGAAAATCATTTATGCATAATCAAGTAAGGATTATAGTTGGAACTTTAATAAAAGTTGGAATGAATAAATTAAGTGAGTTATGTGTAAAAAATATAATTAACTCTAAGAACAGAAACAAAGCTGGACCTACTGCACCTGCTGAGGGTCTTTATCTTGAAAAAATAGTTTATTGACTAAAACTTATCTTTAAAAATATTTGTTAAAAATAAAAAGTAGATTTCACTTAAATTTTTTATATCAACTATAGATATATTTTCATTTATTTGATGCATGGTTTTTCCTACAATACCAAATTCAATAACAGGACAAATTTTAGAGATGAACCTTGCATCTGACGTACCTCCTGATGTACTAAGTTCAGGGTTATTTTTTGTCACTTTTTTTACTGCATGAACAATTGCTTCTGTTAACTTTTCAGAAAAATTAAAAAAGGATTCACCAGATACCTTTGTTTTTAATTCATACTTACACTTTAGTGAGTTAAGTCTATTTCTTAAAATTTTAATTATGTCATTAGATTTAAAATTATCGTTAAACCTTACGTTAAACTTCACTTTAACTGAATTTGGAATTAAGTTAGTTACATTGTTACCAACATCAATTGATGTTATTGTTAGCTTTGATGGTTGAAAAGTCTTCGAACCATCATCTAGTTTTTCATTCAAAGATAAACACACTCTCAAAAGATCATCAATTGGATTTTTGCATTTTTCTGGATAAGCAACATGGCCTTGCTTTCCTTTTATTATGATTTCTCCATTAAGACTACCTCTTCTTCCAACTTTTATCATTTCTCCTAAAATATTTGGATTTGTTGGTTCTCCAACTAAGCAGTAATTAATTTTTTTTTTTTTTTTAATTAACCAATCAACTACATGTTTTGTTCCATAATCTGCATCCCCTTCTTCATCAGCAGTTAATAAAAATGATATCGAACCGTTAAAATTTTCATTTAAATCTATAAATTTTTTTGACGAAACTAAAAAGGCAGCAATTGCTGTTTTCATGTCACTAGCGCCTCTTCCATACAAAATTCCGTTTTTCACCAATGGGGTAAATGGTTCTGAATCCCATTCTTTTTCATCACCAGGTGGCACCACATCTGTATGTCCAGCAAAACACACATTTGGCCCTTTTCCGCTGGATAAAGTTGCATAAAGATTTTTTACTTTGTTTTCACCAAATTCAAGTAATTGACAATCAAAACCCCAACTATCCAAAATTTTTTTCACATATTCTAGTGAGCCTGCACTTTTGGGCGAGATACTCCTAAAACTCATTAGATCCGATGATATTTTTAAAACATCCATTATGATCTTAAAAGGTCGTTGATGGAAGTTTTTGATCGAGTTTTTTGATCAACCTGTTTCACAATAACCGCACAATAGAGATTGATATCTCCTTTTGCACTTTTTACTGACCCAGGAACAACAACAGAATAAGGAGGAACTTTTCCAAATAAAATTTCACCAGACTCTCTGTTAATAATCTTTGTAGAAGCTCCAATATAAACTCCCATTGAAATAACACTACCTTCTTCAACAATTACTCCCTCGGCAATTTCAGATCTAGCACCAATAAAGCAATTATCTTCAATAATCACTGGGTTAGCTTGTAGAGGTTCCAATACTCCGCCAATTCCTGCTCCTCCAGATAAATGAACATTTTTCCCAATTTGTGCGCATGATCCAACAGTTGCCCAAGTGTCAATCATACTACCAGAATCAACATACGCACCAAGATTTACGAAGCTTGGCATTAAAACAACATTTTCAGCTATATAGGAAGAATACCTAATGATAGCACCTGGAACAGACCTAAAATTTCTTTTTGTCCATTCATCTTCAACCCAACCAGATGTCTTTAGATTTACTTTGTCAAACCAAGTATATTGTCCACGTCTTAAATTAGAAGTTCCACTTGAAAATATTGAATTATCTTTAGTTTTAAAGGATAATAATATTGCCTTTTTAACCCATTGATTAGCTTCCCACACACCATTTTTTTTTTCACTTACTCTTATTTTTCCACTATCAAGTAAATCGAGTACTTTATCTACATCTGAACGTATATTATTGTCTGTTGGGTTTAAGGAATCTTTTTTTTCCCAATAATTTTCAATCTTTTCTTTAAGTTCATTTTTCGACATATTATCTCCTTAAAGGTTTTTATTTATCATATCCAGGGCTGATATTATAGTTTTAAATCTAAAATCTACATAAGAATCTTTTTTGTTAGATTCTTCATTTGTAATATGAATTGTTGTAATTCCCAATTGATGAGCAGGTTTTAAGTTTTTTTTTATATCTTCAAAATAAACACATATTGAACTATCAAATTTATTTTCTTTTAAAAGGTTTTTTAATGGAGCCATTTGAGGTTTAGGGATAAACTCAGATTTCTTGATGTCCCATATAGACTGAAATAAATTAAAAATTCCAAGTGATTCTAAAACTCTTTTTGCATAATTCTTTTCACCGTTTGTATAAATAACTTTTTCTCCCGGCAAACTTCGTATTTTATCAAATAATTCTAAATTTTTTTTTAGTTTACTAAGATTAACATCATGAACAAAGTCTAGAAATTCATCTGGATCAAATTCGTGATGCTTCATCAATCCATACAGAGTTGTTCCATATTTATGGTAAAATTTTTTTTGAAGCACAAATGCCTCATCAACAGAAACTGACAATTTTTTAGAAATAAAAAGTTTCATTCTTTTATCAATTTGATCAAAAATTTTTGTATTAGAAGAGTAAATTGTGTTGTCTAAGTCAAACAACCAAATTCTTTTTTTTTTGAAAACTTCCCCATTCATTTTTTTAATTTGAGATTAAAGTACCAACACCATGTTCTGTAAAAATTTCTAAAAGAATTGAGTGGGGTAACCTTCCATCAAGAATAACTGCTGCGTTTACACCGTTTTTTACAGCATCAACACATGTTTCAACTTTTGGGATCATACCACTACGTATAGTTCCATCTTCAATTAATTTTTTAATATCTTTAATACATATTTCAGTTAAAAGATTCCCTTTTTTATCTAAAACACCTTTTACGTCAGTAAGTAGAATTAATCTCTCGGATAGAATCGAGCTAGCGACTGACCCCGCCATTGTATCCGCGTTAATATTATAAGTTTCGTAGTTTTTTCTATCATATCCAATGGGAGAAATTACAGGTATAAAGTCTGAGTTTAGGAACCAGTTAAGTAAGTCATTATTTATTTTATTTGGTAGTCCTACAAATCCTAAATCAAGTATTTTTTCTATTTCTCCCGACGAGTGATTTTTTTTAAATTTAACTGTTTCTGCTAACAAAGCATCTTTACCAGATAAACCTATCGCCATTCCTCCCTCTTTATTGATTTCCATTACAATTTCTTTATTGATAGAACCAGATAAAACCATTTCAACAATTTTCATTGTTTCCTTATCTGTTATTCTAAGACCATCTACAAAGGAGCTTTTCACTTTTAATCTATCTAACATGATTTTTATTCTGGGCCCACCTCCATGTACTACAACTGGGTTTATCCCAACTTGTTTCAATAGCGCAATATCTTTTGCAAAACTAGCGGATAGATTGTCTTCCCCCATAGCTGATCCACCATACTTGATTGTAATATTTTTACCAGTGTATCTTTGCATGAATGGAAGTGCTTGAGAGAGAATAGAAGCTTGCTTAATCCATTCCTTATTATTAGTTTTTGAAATTTTAACCAATTTTTTTATCCAATGATTTATAAAGAAATTTTCTCAATAAAATTATCCCATTACTTTCTTTAATACTAGTATGAAAGATATTTTTATTAAAATCTTTTGAGATGTTTTTAATTTTTTCATTTATTTTTTTTTTTTCTAAAGATTTAATTTTATCAACTTTTGTAAAAATAAAATTGATTTCATTTGTTTGTATTTCTAGCAATGATTCTATGATAACTTTATCAATAGGTTTAATTAAATGTCTTGAGTCGAATAAAAGAAAAATTTTTTTTATATTTTCTCTTTTTTTAAGATAGCCTTCAATTAGATTATCTAGTTTTATTATTTTTTCTTTTGAGATATATGAAAAGCCATAACCAGGAAAGTCAACAATTCTAAAAATTTTTTTAAATTGGAAAAAAACAAGACTTTTTGTTCTTCCCGGAGTTTTTGATGTTTTAGCTAATTTTTTTTTTATTAAAAGATTTATGAGTGACGATTTTCCAACATTAGATCTTCCCCAAAAAATATACTCAGGAATGTTGTCAGCAGGAAGTCCCGATAATGAATGCGCCTCTTTTAAAAAAAACCATTCATTTTCCATAAAACCCACAATCAAGTAATATTTTTCTTCTGTTTTTTTAATAGAATATATTGTTGGCCTATAGACAGTATATTATTAACTGTCCAATAAACGACCATACCCGAGGGAAAAGTAGCAAGTAAGAACGTGAATATAAATGGTAGCATCATGAAAACTTTAGCTTGAATTGGATCTGGCGGTGGAGGGTTAATCTTTTGTTGCAAATACATTGTTAATCCCATAAGTAGAGGCCAGATTCCAATAGTTAAAAACATGGGTGGGTCCCATGGAATTAGTCCAAATAAATTAAATATACTTGTAGGATCTGGTGCAGATAAATCCTTTATCCACCCAAAAAACGGAGCATGTCTCATTTCTATTGATACAAATAAAACCTTGTAAAGAGCAAAGAAGATTGGGATTTGAATCAGAATAGGCAAGCATCCTGCAGCGGGATTTATTTTTTTTTCTCTATACAATGCAAACATTTCTTGATTCATTTTATTTCTATCATCTTTGTATCTCTCTCTAATTCTTTGAATTTCAGGAGTTAAAATTCTCATAGAATTCATTGACTTAAATGATTTGTTTGCAAGCGGAAATAATAATATTCTTATAAAAATTGTTAAAATAATAATTCCAACACCAAAATTCGAGAACAATATCGATAAAAAATTTAGAGCATAAAAAAGCGGTTTAGTTAAAAAATAGAACCAACCAAAGTCAACAGATAGATCAAGCTTATTAACTTTAAGCGTTTCAATGTAGTTATCTATAAGAGGTACCTCTTTGGCACCAGCGAAAACATATGATTTTACTGATAAAGTTTCACCGGATTTAACAATTTTTAGGTTATCGTTAATAAAATCTATCTGAATTGAATTTGGAGAATTTTTTATTTTTCTAACTTCGGCTTTAAATGGTTCTTCAGTATCAGGAAAAATTGCAACCTGCCAATAATGGTCGGTATAGCCTACCCATCCATTTGTAGAGGATTCAATTATGCTTTGCTCTTCAAAATCTTCATATGAAAATTCTTTAAGCGTATCATTGAAAACTCCCAGAGGTCCTTCGTGGAGTATAAAAAATTTATTTTCTGGTCTGTGATTTTTCCTTCTAATATAAGAATAATTTGTGAGTTCTACATTACCCCCAGTTTCATTGAAAACAATATCTTCAATTGTAATCATAAAATTTTCATCAAAACTTATTTTTCTTTTAATTTTGATACCTTGTTTACTTGTCCATTCAATTTCAAGAGGGTCATTGTTATTGGTTATTGCCTTAGATACCCACAAGGAATCTTTATTCGGTAGAATTAACTTTTTATCGGTGGACGCCCATCCCATTCTCAAAAAATATGGAGAGCTTGAACTTTCTTTTTGCAGAAGCCTAATTTTTTCTTCTTTTTTTATGGTTTTAAAATAATCACTTAAAATTATTTCATCGATTGTTGCTCCGTAAAGATTAACACTTCCCTCTATTCTTTTTGACTTAAAATTTATTCTTTTTTCTTTATATCCACTATCTTGCTTTACAGACAAAGATGGAGCTGACTTGATACTTGGTGTTTCAGTATCAATTGTTTTAGGTGCCTCACTCCCAATTGAAGTTTCGGTATTATTGATGTTTTCTGGTGGAACATTCTGAGTGGGTCCGAAAAAAAAATCAAAACCAAAGAGAACAGCTA
>MDSY01144648.1_pt1 | contig 13716 bp, 10 predicted proteins | sample 811131 | NCBI WGS metagenome assembly MDSY01 (sample SAMN05326643, study PRJNA326480) | marine metagenome | isolation source: seawater | place: Atlantic Ocean: South West | collected 2010
ATACATACCACCAACGTGAGGAGGGGGTACGGCCACAATATGGCTTTGCATGGAGGCTACTTTCATAAAAAGTCTCTTGTTGTTGCAGATATAAAGGGTTGTGCGAAATATAGCTCTTTTGGGGAATGTTATGCCAGCTTTTCATGTCTTGTTTACATAAAAAATTAACTAAAAATCATGTAAGAATTTTGCAACCAAGGACACACCACGTTAGTGGTGCATGTTAAGAATGAACGTGTATTAGTATTCTACCGGCTGAGCGCCTCTAAACTACACCATATATGCAGGGCCTTTACCGTCTGCACTGGGTTGAAAATGCACAGACACTTCACCTAACTTGGTCAGCGCTTGTACTGCATCTTGATCATCACGTAATTCAAAGGCATTAAACCCAACCCGTTGCATAAAGTCGATGCGATCCATAGCCACATCGCCCACTGCACGAATTTCACCCTCAAACCCATTGCGGCGGAGCATGCGGGCGATACTAAAGCCACGGCCATCAGTAAAGGCCTCAAACTCAATAGCAATCATCGATAATTTATTAGCGTTGGCTAACAAACTTGATAAATCATCTTCGCCGTTAGTTAACACCGCGTCCCCTGTTCCTGTCCCTTCAATGAGCCAGTCAGAAAATCTAAGTTGTGGTGTTGCAGCATGTTTAATACTAAGCTGCCGATCTTTTATGAGTGCCATAAACACGCTCCTTAAACGGTGCAAAACCGACTCTACGTACAAGTTGCAAAAATGATTCATCAGTTTCACGGAGTTCTACATAAACGTCAAATATCTGTCCAAGCACCACTACTACCTGATCTTGATCAATAGAACGACCTAATATTTTACCGAGGCTTGCGTCATTTGCAGCCGAACCACCTAAGCTAAATTGGTAAACTTGTTTACCCCCCTTTTCAACACCTAAAATGCCAATATGCCCCACATGATGGTGACCACACGCGTTAATGCAGCCAGAAATTTTTAGTTGAATGTCTCCCAGTTCATACTGGTAGTCCATGTCATCGAAGGTTTCATTAATTTGACGTGAAAGTATCAAGGTTTCAGCATTGGCTAGGCTACAAAAATCTAGCCCCGGGCAGTTAATCATATCTGTTATAGTGCCCACGTTGGCGCGGGCCATACCCAAGCTTTGTAATTTTATCCACAAGGCTAAAAGGTCACATTGAGCTACATCGGCTAGCACTAAATTTTGATCGTGAGTTGAGCGTAATTCAGCAAAGCTGAATTCATCAGCTAAAGCCGCAATACCATCCATCTGTTGATGGCTCACATCACCTGGCGCCTGCAGCTGGTTTTTAAGGCCCACAATAACAATACGATAACCGGATTGCTTATGGTCTCGGGTGTTTTGTCTATACCAGGTGGCAAACTGAGGATGTTTTGCAAAGGTATCTTCTAGTATGCTTTCGGTCAGTGCTGCCTGCGCTATAGGTAAGTAATCAGGCGCTTTAAAAAAGCCTTTTACCCGTTCTATTTCTGCTTCAGGCAAACGTAATTCTTTGCCCTTAATAAGTTGCCATTCGGCTTCAACCATTTCACCAAAGGCTTCAATACCGACGGCATTAACCAAAATTTTGATACGGGCTTTGTATTTATTATCACGACGGCCATTAAGGTTATAAACCCTTAGCACTGCATCTAGGTACGATAACAGTTCTTCTGGCTCTAGAAATTGACGTACGGTTTTTCCAATCACTGGTGTGCGACCTAAACCGCCACCAACCAGTACTTCAAAACCCATCACGCCCGCTTCATTACGATACAAATGTAGGCCGATGTCGTGCACTTGAGATGCAGCACGATCACTAGATGAACCAGACACCGCAATTTTGAATTTTCTAGGTAAGTAAGCAAACTCTGGATGCAAAGTGCTCCACTGCCGAATAAGCTCGCACCATGGACGTGTGTCTTCTATCTCGTCTGCACTAACGCCTGCAAATGGGTCGGTGGTGGTGTTACGAATACAATTACCACTGGTTTGTATTGCGTGCATCTGTACCTTAGCTAAATCTGCTAAAATATCAGGTACAGAATCCAGTGTTGGCCAGTTAAACTGCATGTTCTGGCGGGTAGTGAAATGGCCATAACCTTTGTCATAAGTCCTTGAGATTTGTGACAGTGTACGCAATTGATCACTTTTCATTAGGCCATAAGGAATGGCTACACGAAGCATGGGAGCAAGACGTTGAATATAGAGCCCGTTCATGAGTCGCAGCACACGAAACTCGTCTTCTGGTATTTCTCCAGCTAGGTAGCGACGGGTTTGATCACGATACTGTTCCACTCTTTGGTCTACGAGTGTTTGATCGAATTGGTTATAGGCGTACATTAATGGATCCTAATTGAACTACGAGCATAATATCTGACCATAGTAACCCAACATATTTATAACGCAAAATAATAAAAACTGATTTATTTATATTAAATAGGAATATAAAATCTCATCTAAAGAAGCTCTAGAATCACGTTTTAAGACAATTTTTGAGTTACAATAATACCTGACTAATTTGCTCAGACTTTAGCTGCATAAAGCAGATATTTCGGTAACATTAGTAGTCAAATTGGCACAAGGGATTTACAGACAAAATGGTAGACTATTTACTCATATTAGTTAGCACCGTGTTGGTGAATAACTTTGTGTTAGTTCAGTTTCTTGGGCTTTGTCCTTTTATGGGTGTTTCTTCTCGTTTAGAAACGGCTATGGGCATGTCTTTGGCAACTACCTTTGTGCTTACTCTCGCCTCTCTATGCAGCTACCTTACCTACACCTATTTACTAGAACCATTTGGGTTAGAGTTTTTGCAAACCATTAGTTTCATTTTAGTAATTGCCTTTGTTGTGCAATTCACAGAAATGGTAGTCCATAAAACCAGCCCTTTGTTACATAAAGTTCTGGGTATTTTTCTGCCTTTAATCACTACAAACTGCGCTGTGTTGGGTGTTGCTCTTCTTAACATCAAAAAGGCCAATGGTTTTATAGAATCTATCCTTTACGGTTTTGGGGCCGCCATTGGTTTTTCCTTAGTTCTTATTTTATTTGCCGCTATGAGAGAACGTATTACTGTTGCTGATGTTCCTGCACCATTTAAGGGAGCTGCTATTGCCATGATTAGTGCTGGCATTATGTCTTTAGCCTTTATGGGTTTTACCGGTTTGGTGGCCATATAAATGCAAACACTTTACCTTGCCGTTGTGATGCTGGCTTTGCTGGCCGTAATTTTTGGAGCCATTTTAGGTTTCGCTGCAATCCGCTTTAAGGTTGATGGAGACCCTATAGTTGATCAAATAGACAACCTATTACCACAAACTCAATGTGGCCAATGTGGCCACCCAGGTTGTAGGCCCTATGCTGAGGCCATCGCCAGTGGTGAAGCTATAAATCGCTGCCCTCCTGGTGGAGAAACCACCATAAAAGCCCTTGCAGACCTTTTAGACGTAGAGGCTATTCCTCTTGATGCAGAACATGGCAGTGAAGCCATACGTACCATTGCATACATTCGTGAAGACGAGTGTATTGGTTGCACTAAGTGTATTCAGGCCTGCCCAGTGGACGCTATACTGGGCGCTGCCAAACAAATGCATACTGTCATCATCGACGAGTGTACCGGTTGTGACTTATGTGTAGAGCCTTGCCCTGTCGATTGTATCGATATGATACCTGTCGATGTCACGCCCATAAGTTGGCACTGGCAACAGCCAGAACATCTTATTGCCACTAGTATGCTGCCCCACAACCACGGAACACCTGACCATGCGTAAAATCTGGAACTTCCATGGTGGGGTTCATCCTAACGAAAATAAAACTCAGTCTAATCAACTGCCGATTTTAGCAATGCCGACACCTAAACAACTGGTTTTGCCTTTAAGCCAACACATCGGTAAATCAGCCAAAGCAATTGTTATGGCTGGTGACTATGTTTTAAAAGGCCAACTTATTGGTTGTGCTCAAGGATTTGTAAGTGCCAATATTCATGCCCCAAGTTCCGGCTATGTGAGTGAGCTGGGGCAGAGAACGCTGCCGCACCAGTCTGCATTGGCTGGCGCGTGTATTGTTATTGATACCGATGGCAAAGACCAATGGATAGGGCTAACACCAGTGAGTGATCCAGCATCTCTTTCTAAGCCAGATTTACTAAACCTTATCGAAGCCGCAGGCATTATCGGTATGGGTGGCGCTGGGTTCCCAAGTGTTGTTAAGTTACAACCTAAAAGTGATATCAACACCCTCATTATTAATGCAGCTGAGTGCGAACCATACATTACTGCTGATGACCGTTTGATGCGTGAATACGCTGATCAAATTATTATTGGTATAGAGATATTACAGCAGCTAATTGGTCAGCCAATTTGCCTCATTGGGGTTGAAGACAATAAACCCGAAGCGATCGCTGCACTTAACGATGCAATCGACCAGCGCTTAGACCAAAAAACCGGCCAAAAATCAGTTCAACATCGGAATATCGAAGTATGTCCTATTCCTACTAAGTACCCTTCTGGTGGTGAAAAACAACTGATTGAAATCCTTACAGGTCAACAGGTGCCCTATAAGGGTATCCCTGCCGACATTGGCATTGTGTGCCATAATGTAGGTACAGTTAAGGCGATCTTTGACGCTATTGTGCTGGGTCAGCCGCTAATAAAGCGTATTACTACAGTCACTGGTAAGGCAGCGTTGAATGCTGGTAACTACGAAGTGCTGATAGGTACTCCAGTAGCAGACCTATTGAACTTTGCCAAGGTAGACCTTACTCAAACATCCCGTTTGGTGATGGGAGGGCCAATGATGGGCTTCACTATACAAGACACACAAACACCGTTGGTAAAAGGAAGTAATTGTATTTTGGCAGCGGCTGACTTAGAACTAGCTCCAGTAGCTGACCACCATTCGTGCATCCGTTGTGGTCAGTGTGAGGTAGCCTGCCCAGTAGATTTGTTGCCGCAGCAGTTATTTTGGTTTGCTAAAGCTGAGGAGTTTGACAAAGCTCAAGACCATAACTTATCAGACTGTATTGAGTGTGGTGCTTGTGCATGGGTTTGCCCAAGCCAAATTCCCTTAGTTCAGTACTACCGATATGCTAAAGGCCGGGTTAAAAGCATTAACAGCGAAGCTCATTTGGCAGAACTAGCGCGCCAACGCTTTGAAACTCGTGAACAACGTTTAGTAGACGAAAAGCTAGCTAAAGAGGAAAAACGCAAACTTAGGGCGGCAGCTGCCGCGGCTTCCCAAGCAGCTAAACGTACAGCTAACCCTACTTTGGAAGACCCCATTGCCGCTGCATTGGCGCGGGTCAACAAAAAGAAGCAGGAACAACTCACTGCTGCTGCACCAAAAAGTCCTGAACAAGAGTACAAGGAGTTAAAAACTGCGGCAGCTATTACTCGCACAAAACTTAAAAAGACCAGCACAGCCTTAGCGAATGCCAAAGCTCTAGAGCACGAACAAACTGCAAGCCTGCAACACACTGTAGACCAACTAACAGTTAAAGCTGAAGCTGCTCAGGCACAACTTAAAGCCTATGAAGCTAAATTAGGCCTGGACCCAGAGAAAGAGAAAACACTACAGATAACAGTTGCTAAAACCAATGCAGCAGTACGTAAGCTGGAAAAATCCTTAACCACCGCAGCAGATCCTCAAACACTTGAAAAAGACATTATTACAGCAAAAACCGCTCACCAAATAGCCACTCAAGCTTTAGCAAAATATCAAGACAGTGCCACTGTGGTGCCAGTACCAGTACCAGTACCAGTACCAGTACCAGTACCAGCACCAGCGCAGGAGTCATAATTATGGCCTTAATTACTTTATCATCACCTCATCACCATAACCTGAGTAAAACCTCGTTTTTAATGATGTGGGTTATACTAGCTACCCTTCCTGGACTCGCTGTACAAAGTTACTTTTATGGTTATGGAACCTTAATCAACTTAATTTGGGCCAGTGGGCTTGCACTAGGCTTTGAAGCTTTAATACTGTGGATGCGTCGTCGTCCTATTATGCCTTACCTGACCGATGGCAGTGCTCTAGTAACAGCCTTTTTATTAGCCTTGGCTTTGCCACCATTTAGCCCATGGTGGCTAACTTTAGTGGCTGTTTTGTTTTCTATTGTATTTGCCAAGCACATGTATGGTGGCTTGGGCAGTAACCCTTTTAACCCAGCAATGGTAGGCTATGCTTTGTGTTTAATTGCGTTCCCTGTTTCTATGACGCAGTGGGCGGGTACAGAAGCCACATTAACGTTTAGCCAACAGTGGGTTTGGTTTTGGTTAGAATCAATTAATGGTATTGAAGGTGGTATAGATGCTTGGACAAGAGCCACGGCTTTAGATCTAATGCGGCATACTAAAGGTCTAACATTGACCGAATTAACTAGCAGTAACCCTCAGCTGGGCTTAAGTCTAGAAGCCAGCATGTGGGTCAATTTGGCTTATTTATTAGGTGGCTTAGTATTACTAGCAAAACGAGTATTCACCTGGCATGCCCCAGTAGCTATGTTAGTAAGTTTAGGCTTTTTTGCAGGATTGTTTCACATGGGTGAACCAGACCTATATCCAAGTGCTTCTCAATACCTGTTGACCGGTGCAACCATGCTATCGGCTTTTTTTATTGTTACAGATCCTGTATCTGGTGCTACTAGTCGCAAGGGAAAGCTAGTATTCGGCGCTGGGGTTGGCATTTTGGTCTATATTATTCGTAGTTTTGGTAATTATCCTGATGCCTTTGCCTTTGCCATACTTTTGATGAATTTATCAGCACCCTTGATAGATACATACACCAAGCCAAAGGCCTACGGCCACCAGCCTAAAAAACCACATTCGCAAGGTGACAACTAATGAGCTTAAAAGCCCCTACTACTTTATTCGCATCCATTCGCACTGGAGCTATTAGTTTAGGCTTATTTGCAGTCATTACTGCAGCAGCAATTAGCCTCACTTATGTCGCTGGTAGCGATAGTATTGCCGCCAATAAAGCAGCTGCTAAAGCCCATGCATTAGCAGCTGTGATGCCTTCAAACTTTTATGATCAAAGCTTATTATCTGCGCCTCAAAAACTATTAAATTACCATATACTCAACCTTGAGGAAGACGCTGTTGGCTATGCTGCCGTTAAGTCCGGTAGAACCCAAGCCATGGTTTTACCAGTGGTCGCCAAAGACGGATACAGTGGCGACATCTCCTTGCTTGTGGGGATAGATCGACAGGGCGTTATTCAAGGCGTACGCACCATAGAACACAAAGAAACACCAGGATTAGGTGACAAGGTAGAGCGCAAAAAATCATCCTGGATAGACAGTTTTATCGGCCGGTCTCTAGGCAATACAACTTTAGAGGATTGGGCTGTCACTAAAGATGGCGGCGTATTTGACGGTTTTACTGGAGCTACAATTACCCCCAGAGCTGTAGTCAGCGCCGTGCACCAAAGCCTGCTGTATCATCAGCAACACTACAATGTCCTTTACGCGGTTGCACAGGAGAATTAGCATGTCTACCGAGCAAACAAAACTAATGATGAATGGGCTATGGAATAATAACCCTGCGCTAGTGCAATTATTAGGTCTGTGCCCATTGTTAGCGGTGACAGGAAGTGTGGTAAATGCGTTAGGCTTAGGTTTTGCCACGTTATTAGTTTTAGTAGGGTCTAACTTATTAGTTTCGTTAATTCGTAATCGTGTAGCTGACGACATCAGGTTACCTGTATTTGTGATGATTATTGCAGCTTTAGTCACCATTGCAGAACTCACCATGCAAGCCTTAACCTATGAGCTGTATCAGATATTAGGAATTTTTATTCCACTAATAGTCACAAATTGTGCAATTTTAGGTCGAGCAGACGCTTATGCCCGCAAAAACCCTCCCCACCTAGCCGTGTTAGATGGCTTAAGTATGGGTTTAGGGTTTGCAGCAGTGCTATTGCTACTAGGGGCTATGAGAGAATTACTAGGACAAGGAACGCTGTTTGCAGACATGCATTTATTACTTGGACCAATGGCACAAGATTGGACTTTAGTAATTATCACCGACTACCGTGGTTTCCTTTTTGCAGTTCTGCCCCCAGGTGCGTTTGTTGGCATGGGGTTAATTATTGCAGCTAAAAATACCTTTGATCACTATCAAAAAATGCAAAAACTTAAAGCTCACCCGCTATCTAAAGCTGGAAATAAGCGAGTAAGAGTAACGGGAACTATCGCTTAAAGCCTAAGCAATGCGGAAGCCTAAATGAACAAAGTTAAGCGTGCACAAATTTTTGCTAGACTCAAAGCAGACAACCCTAATCCCGAGACTGAGCTAAATTTTACTAATCATTATGAACTCTTAGTTGCCGTAGCTCTTTCTGCTCAGGCTACTGATGTGAGCGTCAATAAGGCCACCCAACATTTATTTAAAGTGGCCAACACCCCTCAAGCCATGCTCGACCTTGGATTAGATGGGTTGAAACAACACATTAAAACCATTGGTTTATTTAATAGTAAAGCTAATCACGTCATAGAAGCTGCCAAGCTGTTGGTCAAGCACCATGATGGCATAGTGCCAGACACCAGAGACGCACTAGAAGCATTGCCTGGAGTTGGCAGAAAAACTGCTAATGTCGTACTTAACACCGCTTTTAGGCAGATTGCGATGGCGGTAGATACGCACATTTTCCGTTGGTCCAACCGCACTCGTGTTGCGCCCGGTAAGGACGTAGTGGCAGTGGAAAAACAACTATTAAAGTTTGTGCCTAAGGAATACTTGTTAGATGCTCACCATTGGATGATACTCCACGGACGTTATATTTGTGTTGCTAGAAAGCCTCGCTGTGGTGCGTGCACTATTGAAGACCTTTGTGAGTTTAAACAAAAAACCTCAGATTAGGTTTTTGTAGCCACAACTTGGCATTAATGTAACACTGAACCTGCTTTACCGCTCAATTGAGACTTTAAAATTTCAAACCATCAACCCATTCAAAGACCGCGTCCTATGCTAAGGCTTTTGTTTTGTTACGTATTGCTACCTTTTGTCGCACTAATACTGCTGTGCTACGCAGCTATTCCACTTTGGGTTCCAAGCCTAGCTACCACCTTGCTCAAACCCTACAATTGGCAACAAATTGAATTGAGTGTTGGCTATCCAAGCCATAAAAACTGGCACATTGAGCAGCTCAACTGGACCCAAAACAATGCGACTGGCACCTTAGCTGCATCACTCACTGATGTTGCTTTAGCTTATACATGGCAATCATTGAGAGCTCGCCAGTGGCCCACGTTAAATATTGGTGAAGCACTCAGTGTCTTAGAAACAAACCCAACGGGGCTGCCACTAATACCAAGTACTGTTTTGATACCTAGTCTATGGCTGTCAGAATGGCCTAAATTTAAAATTGAAAATTTTGAACTCTACACTACTATTGAAGGACAACCGTTTGAGCTGTCTGGGCAATTAACAAACCAAGGCCAAGGCCTGAGTATATTAAGTAAGATTTTGACACCCACCCAACAACAACTTTACCTAGACGCAACCTTAAGCCCAGATGACAAAGTAGAAGCGAAAATATTTGCCACACCCAATAGCGCTCCAGTAGCAAAAATAACGTCTGCTATTAAGCGCCAAGGTAGCACTTACGTTTGGCAGGGCCAAGGAGCAGTTAATCTGGCCTATGGCCAGAAGTTTTTGTCTACCCTATTACCGCCAGATTTGGCCCAAACCACTATTACGCAGGGAAAGCTTAATAGCCACTGGAAAATTACGCTACCCGTAACCACTAAGGCTGGTTCTGATGAGATGGGCGCTGTAAAATTTGATACTTGGCTAAGCCAAGCCCAAGGAGAACTGCAAAGCCAAATACAGCTAGCTGCAAGCAACCCTAAGGTGAGGGGGTTCTATTTAGATGCGAGCATTACTCAAACATTAAATCCTAACACTGCGCCAATATGGCGCTTAAATGAGGGTAGCACATTTAGAGTTTCCCCAGCTTGGGACAACACAAAAATAGCTCCCAATTTGTACAAATCACTGCTTCTTCAGCAAGCCCAACTCACCTTTAGTGCTGGCAGCCCTGTCGTTATCGAAACCGTAAAACAAAAGAATATATTAGGTTCTAATACTGGCCTACGTTTATACGGGGACATTAATGTCACTTTAGAAAACACCCATTCTGTGTATCAAGTATTTGGGCAGCTATCACAACTGCAAGTTCACGCTCTTAACCATTGGCAAGGGAGTGCTAACTTAAGTGGTTATTACCGTGCTCAAACTAAAGCCAATCCTTGGATGACCCAGCTCCCAATAGATTTACGTCAGTTACAGTTTTTGAGCACTGTAGACTTTGACTTTGACCCTAAGCAATGGCAATTTATAGTTCAACCCAAAAGCAAACTCTCTGCAACGCAAGTAGTAAGTCGCCGTGAAGCAGGTGCAGTACAACTTTTTGCTAGTGACAAACTTAACCTGACCAATGACCAACCTATTAACCTCGCCTACCTTCCTGAGCAAGATTATTGGACTTGGTCAAACGCGTCTGTTCATTTAAGGCCTGAATCAATTCCAAGCCAAGGCCTTGAAATAAACCTTAGAGAAGGTTCAACTATATTGTCTAACCGTCCAATTGAAGGATCTTTTAAACTTCGCCCTACGTCTATAAACCTTCCAAATTGGCCAACCTTTCAAGGGCTGTCTAAAGGGCAACTGAGTTGGCTTGATGACCAACTTAATATCAGCTTTACAGCCCAGTTGCCGCCTTATATTAGTACCATTAATGGACAATACATTTGGCATGCAAATAGCGCAGATCACCAGCTAATGGTTAATGTTAAAAACGTTGCCCTACCGCCATTAATGCCACAACTTAATCAACTTGAAAACGCCCTTGAGCTACCCTCTCCACTATTAGCCAACATTACCCGTGGAACAGCTAATTATAAAGCAGACTGGCGTTGGAACAATGACCAAATAATTGCTTCACAAAAACTAAATTATGCCAACATCGATGCCCAGAACGCTAATCTGTATGTTACTGGCTTAAAAGGCAGCAGCCAGTTTGACTATAAACGCCCTCGCTCAGGTAATAAAAATGCGGATTCTAACAATCAAACACCAACACAGCTAAAAGGGAAGCACCAGTTTAAAGCAGACCAATTAGGCTGGGCAACTGGCCTAGGCAAACAAGTATTCAAGCCGCAGTTAGACCTCAGCACTAACGGCTGGTCATCTGTTCAGTATCAGATCGAGAAAGTGGATGCTAATTGGTTAGGAGGCCGAGTAGTTGCAAAAAGTGGTTCCATTGAACCAACCCGTTTAAACGCCATACCAATAACCTTACAGGGTATCAAGCTTGATCAGCTAATCGCACTAGCTGACACGCCTACCCTCAAAGCCACTGGTGAGGTTTCTGGTGTTGTTAACATCACCTTAGATTTAAGGTCTCGTGGCAGTCAAACCTGGGCTGTGGCTGATGCAGACCTTTCCAGCAGTAAAATGGGCACCATACAATATTCTAAAACTAACAATACAGATCTATCGGACAAAGCCGCTTATTTAGAACAAATTCTTAGCGAATTTAATTTCCAACATCTGTCAGCACAACTGGATCATAACAAGGATGGGGATTTGCAACTTTTAACCCGCATTGTTGGCTCTAACGATAGTTTTGAACAAGGTAAGAAAGTCGATTTTAGCTTAACACTCAATCCTCAACTTTAGTAAACAGTTCATTAATGTACGTCAGCGGGTGCAAAGGGTTAGTATTGGTTTGTTGGCGTATTTGACTGCGACATGAATAACCCGTTGCCAAAACTGCCTCTGCCTTACTTATCGATTCATTGACGGGCTTTTGCCAACTCATTTCATAGAGTTTGGTGGACAATGCGCGATGCTTTGCCTCATGGCCAAATGTACCTGCCATACCGCAGCATCCTGCCGCGGGAGTGCGTAGGTCTATGCCAAATTTGGCAAAAATTGTGCGCCAACTATTTAAGCTTCCAGTCACTAGTGCATTTTCTGAACAGTGGCCTAATAAGGATACCGATTGTTGAGTCTTATGCACGCGACTAGGCAGCTTCGCCTGATGCAGGTGATTGGTTAACCACTCCTGCAGTAACAACACTGGTGGCACTTGTTCTGCTCCCAATGTTTGGAAATATTCGTCACGGTAAGTGAGGCCCACGCTGGGATCCACTGCAACCAACTCGAACCCTTGTTCACTTGCTACTTTTAACCGCTTTACCACCTTACCAGCTTGGCGCTCAAAGTTGGGTAAAAAGCCTTTCACATAAAGTGGTTTACCTGAGGGCATCAATGGCATCACCAACGGTTTAAACCCCATATTTACCAGACAACTTACAATCTGTTTCATTTGTGGTAAATCAAAACAACTACTAAATACGTCCTGCACTATTATAGGATGCTGCTGTTTTTCTAACTTTGATAAACTGGAAAACTTACTGCTATGCCAGACTTCAACGCCATCGATACATGTCAGCTGGCGTATATTATAGCTATGAACTCGGGGCATATTAACCATGCCAAACAATTTTTTAGTAAGCCATGCAGATGGTCGTAAATGGGTTAATGTATTGGTTAGCCATGCTGCTTTACTGGCATAAAGTCCGAAGTGTTCTACCAGCGCTACCGCATAATCCCCCAACGGTCTGGGGTTATTTATATAATAATGTTGTAAAAAACGGCTGCGATAAGTGGGTATGTCTACTTTAATGGGACACGCCGTGGTACAGGCCTTACAGGCTAAACAGGTTTGCAGAGATTGGTAAACCTGATGTTCTAATTCGGTGTCTGCACCGCCTTGAGATTGTTGCCGCAACCATTCACGTAATAAGCTTGCCCTACCCTTAGGCGACTGAACGCGGTCTTTAGTCGCTTTATATGAAGGGCACATAGCCGACTCTGGCTGATAGTTGAAGCACGCCCCATTGCCATTACAAGACACAACAGGCTGCCACTGTGCAACGATGGGTTCACCTATTTGACGATCTTGCCCACCACGAGTACGAGCATCATCTACCTTCACCAGCTCTTTGCTAGACGCTAAAGGACGGCATATTTTGCCAGGATTAAGCTGGTCATGGGGATCAAACCATGTTTTTATCTGACGCATGTCGTGATAAAGCTCTGGGCCTATGGTTTCTTCGGTGTATTCACTTCGAAAACCCTTACCGTGTTCGCCCCACATCACCCCTTTGTACTTTTGTACCAACGCCTGCACGGCATCTGAAATCACCCTTATTTTTAATGCATCATTGGGATCACGCATATTAAGCGCTGGCCTTACATGCAGGCAGCCTGCGTCTACATGACCAAACATGCCGTAGGACACTCCCATTTTATCAAGTAAACTTCTAAATTCTAAGATATAGTCAGCCAATTGCTCTGGCGGTACTGCAGTGTCTTCAACAAATGAGATAGGGCGTCTTAAACCGGCAAGATTACCTAATAAACCAACGCCTTTTTTGCGCAATTCCCAAAAGTTAGCCATGTCTTGTGGGGTAGTCACTCTTTCATAACTGGCTTCATTAGTCTCAAGGTCAAAGCAGATTGCATCTACTTTAGCAGCCAGTACCAGGCCATCCATACCGCCAAACTCAACTAGGTTAATAGCCGCTAACGTGTCATAACTTTTTCTATCTTCGCCTTCACCTTCACCTTTGTCCTTATCCTTATCTAAATATTTAGCCACTAGGGGCCAAATGATGTCTGTTTTGGCTAGATTAA
>MDSY01135540.1_pt1 | contig 13712 bp, 12 predicted proteins | sample 811131 | NCBI WGS metagenome assembly MDSY01 (sample SAMN05326643, study PRJNA326480) | marine metagenome | isolation source: seawater | place: Atlantic Ocean: South West | collected 2010
GACGAAAAAGCCAAAACCAAAACATCTGAGGCGAGCGTTTGGGGTGCCGAGAATTTTCTGTCTGTTCGTGGAGCCGGCACATAACGACGGTTTGCGACTCGCCAAATCCGCGAAGTGAATGTTTGTGACGGCGCAAATCCGTTCGTTGTTGCCATTGGCTGGATCCACCGTTGCCGTCAAAAACGCAAATCCCTGCACCGAAACGAACACTCCATCACCACGCGTGCCCCCCCCCCACACGTAACAATGTCCTCCATTCGCACATCCACCCTCCGCGTTCTCTTCGTGGCGCTCATGTTCGTGTTCCTCGTCGGCGCGCGCGCCTCCGCCGAGGAGGATGAAGAAGAAGTGGAATGGGCCTGCACCGCGACTTGCGGTAATTCAACCGCTTACCTCGCGGCGGTGCGTTATCAACCCTCTGCGTTTCCCCCAGTTTCCTCGCACGCGTGACCTGCGAAGACCTCGTGGTACTTTCTTTCGTAACGCTCCGTCGTCGTCGTTCACCGTCCTGGAAACGCCGCTGAAACGCAGCGGCGACGGCCGATCTGCCACCAACCGCCGCCGTCCCGTATCTCAGAAATATCTGCACGTCGTGTCAGAAGAGTGCTGATCTTCCACGCGCGTTCGCTAACCTCCGCGCTCCTTTCCTTTTTCGATCCAACGCAGCACCCCTGTGGTACCGGCGAATACGCGGAGCCGGAGGACGCTAATGACCTTGATTTCTCCAACTGCGCCAAGTCCTTCAATGTGATCATGAAAAACATCAACTATACAACGGCGACGCACGTCGTGCCGTGCCCCACCGACGTGTGCGTCTCCAAGTGCGCCACGCTCGGCGAGGCTACAAATGGCACCTTCCAATGCTTCAACGCCTCTACTCTGATGAGCGCGACTGAAAAACTTGCGAACAACAGAGGCTTGGCTATGGGATGCCCCGGAAGCCACTACATGTCAGACATGGCTGCCTACATGGCGGGTCACGGTATGGGCGACTGCGAAGCGAGCCACGTCCATTTCGCCCACGACTCCGCGGCGTACGCCATCAGCAGCGTCGTCGCCGTCGTCTCGACCGTCGCGCTCGCGTTCGCCTTGGCGTGAGCTGGGTGATTTACAGGGTTTAGGTACCCTAAATAATCGAAACGAAAGCGGCACGTAAAAGACACAGCCGCGACGTTCAAACACACGCTTTGAAAGATCACCTCGACCCTCGCATCGAGAGAGTGATTCATTCCGCGATATAGTCGTAAGAAAAAAACGATATAGATTGTTTGGCTTTTTATAAATAGGCTAGACTATCTATTCATCATTCTTTCTTCACGTCGCTCTCCGAGGCTTGACGTTCGAAGTTTCGGGGAGGAAGTTGGCTCGCCGCCGCGACCGTGGCGAGCGCGGCGAACGCCCCCGTATCAACCGGCGCCTTGCCTTTGTCCCTCCCCGCGTCGGATTCCTTTTCCCACGCCCTCGCGGTGAGCTCTTCGATCCGGAGCTGCAGCTGCGCTTTGACCCACGTTTGCAGCTCAAGCACGCCCGCAGCGAGTTTCATTTTGTCCCCCGCACCGAGAACTTGTCGTTTCTCGGTCACGCGACGCAGCGCGTTTTCCACGCGAACGCACAGCGCGGCTCGAGGTTTTTCTTCGTCGCGATTCAATCGAGCGATTGACGCGCACGCGTCCACTTCCCGGGCGAGCTCCGCGAACGCGCGTTCGTTCGCAAGAGTAAATTCCCTCATCTGGTCGGCCGTGACATGCGGGGCGAACAAAGAAGTGTAGTTTGTGTCCACGGCGAACACACCAGGCGCCGGGTGCCCCGCCCGTCCCGACAGCGCCGCTAACGTCTTTTGCCACTGCCACAGCGATTCGTTGTTCGCGTGGCTCCCGCCTGCAAACTCCTGGGGACCGGCTCCTAGCGGCACGCCTAGAGGTACGGAGGGACCCGGTGCATTGGGTGGTCGTACCACACCGGGAACTTGGGCCCCCAGATACTCGGGCGTCGCGGTCCCCAGGTTACCAAATGAAGTCAGCGGAAACGCGTCGGGGCCCTCAATCGAGGGTTTGTAGTTGTAAAACTTACCCACGATATCTGCGATGGACATTTGCGATGGCCCAGGCACGGGGACACGGCCTGGGGGGCATACACTGCGCGCCACCCCCGTATGCATCGCAGAAGTCGCGGTAGCGTTCGCTCGGCCAGCTTCGTACGCAGCGAGCAACACCAGGTTTATCGAGGGGGCTTGAATCGGTGGAAACAGTGTTCCCGCTAAACCTCCTCTCGCTAGGGTTTCAACGTACCCCAGCTGATCGAAACCATTTTCCGACGCCGCGAATCGAATACGCGCCGCGTCAGACTCCTCCTGCGTCATAACACGCCTCGGTCGACCGCGTCCGCGTTTCTGTTTCTTGGGCACTTCTGCTCCCGCGGCGACAGCCATGAGCCCCGCCGCGGCGAGCTCGGCAATTGGATCGACGTTGTCGTCTTCGGGCGCCGCGACGTCTCCAGTACCCGAGGGCGATTTCGATTCGGGGTTTGTGGAAACGTCGTCATCCATCGGGGTTGGCACATCCGCATGTGCGCTGACCTCGCGCGTCTGCACATCGTCCATGGCGGTCGGCATTTTTCCTGATTTGTCCCAAAGGCGCTCCGCCGCTAACACCGCTTCGGCGAGCGCGCTTTTGCCACCCTCCTCGTTCGTTGCCGCGTCGCTCTCTGTGTTCGCCACCGCGCGTGTAGATCGCGCGGGTATATCCCGGATCGCCACTCCATGCGGAACAGTCATAGCAAGCACCTCCTCGCCTTTCGCCAAGTTGAGCTGCCACGGCTTGGTCGCTGTGAGTTGCTCCAGACGCTCGGGAAAGGGTAAATGCGTGTTCGCCCACGTCACGTGCGGCTCGCCTTTTTCAAACGGACTCACTAAACAACGATCGCAAATCTCGCGAACAGATTCCGAGGGGTACACCTGATGAGGGATAATACGCGAGGAGAAGGTTTAGAGCTGGTTATGGGATACGCACGAGAGGACACGGAAACTGTCGTCGCGACGTCGTCTATAGGATCTGAAAATTTTAAATCTGATCCGATCGTCAATCGTGTCTCGGGGACGTTGGGCAAAGGGGGTTCAGCGCACCTCCACGACCGCTGATTTAGGGTCAGAGGTTGGTTTTGCCTCGGTCGCGGGCGCGCCACCTCGTCGCCTCGATCGCACTCCGCTGTGTCCGACAACCTATACGTTCGGGGAAGGGGGAGGGGAGGGAGGCGTCAGCGCCAAGGGACGTCGTTGGTGTGACAAACCTGTCTACGTGTCCTTTCGCGTCGACCGGGGGCGTCGCGCGATCGCGATCGCGCGCAATCGCGCGTGCCACCGCACGAACGAAACATCCAAAACAATCTGGGGAAGCACACGGGGGGGTGCACGTACCTCGCGCAAAAAGCGGATGGTCACGGAGCCGACGGGATCCACAGAAGAGCCCCCTTTTGACATTTTCCCGAGGGACCCTCTGATTTATTCCCGCCCAGTGTTCGTCCGGCAAACGGTGGTCAAAGCACGTTCGACCGTAGGAATCAAGGTTACGTTACCCCGATGTGTTCGAACCGCACCTCACGACAGGGACGTGCGTCGCACGGCGAGTGTGTCAAGCACAGTGCGAGGCAAGGCAAGCCGCAGGGGTAGTTCCAGAATCTTTGAACGACATGGTGCGCAGACAAATAAATTATCGCGTCAAAATGAGATGCCGTCTGGAATAACTCGCCATTAACTCGCCAACGTGCTCGGACTCGTTCCCCAAGGTGGATTTTTCATTTTCGTGTGAATATTTACTATTCGATAGAGTTGAGTATTTGCTAGAATTTTCTTCCCCAGTCTCAATCGATTACAAGACACCTCCCCCCCAGCTAACTATACCTTGGCTCGTTTCGCCGGCTTCGCGTTTGTCTTCTTCCCTTTCTTCAAACCCGCATCTGGGTTCCGTTTCGCGTTTGCCCGCGCTGCGATCTTGGCGAAGTTGGGCACGCAAACCACGGGGACGTCGGAGTCAAATTCGGACTCGGAGGCTGATTCATCATCGTCGTCATCGTCTTCATCAGAATCCTCTTCAATCACATCTTCGTCCTCCTCCTCATCGCTATCCGACTCTAAAATGTGCGCTGGGGGAACCCAGCACCCCAACTCCGCGGAGAACCCCCCGTTCAGACGCAAATGCTCGGCCGCTGAGGTTTCTTTCGGATCCGGTGACAGGTAGGTCTTCGCGGAAACGTTTTTAGCCTCGGTTTTTTTGTTGCTCCCAACCGCCTTCACGTCGTTACGTATCGCACTCCGTTTCGTCTCCGCTTTGGATGTTTGTGTCGCTTGCTCTGCCCACTTCTCAGCCATCACCTCCGCCGGGTCCCGCTCCACCAGCAACACTTTTTTCTCTCTCCCTTTCTCTCGCCGCAAAGTCATGACGTCGACCCCGCGCTCGAATCTTTTGCCCATGCAATGATTCTCCACCGCCTTTTCATTCGCAGGGAGGTACCGCCCCGTGATGCGGCAGAACAGCTTATTTTCCACAAACTGCGATTTCACGATATGCGGCTCGAACAGTTTCAAGCCCTCCATCGCCGTGGCCTTTAAACTCGCCTGCTTGAACCGCTTGCCGTTGACGTACGGCCGGACAGCCTCGACTTTGCTCTGCATCATGTGGCCGGTGAGCGAGCACTTGACACGACCGTCCTCGGTCCGCAGGAGCACGGGAAACTCGGTGAGCAATTTGTCGATATCAGCGCCGCCGTCGCCACCGACGACCGGAACGGCACCGCCCATCGTGTGCCGAAACGAACCACACCACGCGCGTGGGTACGCTGCCGCCGAGAGTGGCGGCGGTCTCAGAGAAAATTTTGGTTTCGGAGTCGCTCTACGACATTTCCAAGAGTCGTCCGCGGCTCGCCTTAGTCTCCCGTGCACGGGTTCCTCTTCACCCGGTCCAACCTTTCGCCATGGAGACCTGGGACAGCACCACGTTAGCCACGGTTAAGAAGATTCCGCTTCTCACCGTGAAAGCAGGCCCCCGAGATGGCGAGACCTGGGTCGCCCGGCTGAAGGAAGAGTACCAAGCCTTGATTGGGTACGTCACATCGAACAAAGCCAACGACAACGACTGGTTCTCCATCGCTTCGGACAAAACCGGCACGAAGTGGACCGGTAAGTGCTGGTACGTCCACGAGCTTATTCGGTACGAGTTTGATCTTCAGTTTGAAATCCCAGTCACGTACCCCGCCACGCCGTTCGAAATTGAACTCCCCGAGCTGGATGGAAAAACCGCCAAGATGTACCGAGGCGGGAAGGTGTGTCTCACGATTCACTTCAAACCGCTGTGGGCGAAAAACGCACCGCACTTCGGAGTGGCGCACGCGCTGTGTTTGGGGCTAGCGCCTTGGCTCGCCGCGGAGATTCCGAGTCTGGTGGAAAGGGGGGTGATTGACCAGTTCGCGAAGTAGAGGGAGGTGATGAAAAGAGGAAATAAAAACAAACGTTGAATCGAACGTCTCATGCAAGTCCTGTCTCATGCTCCGCTGTCATTAAAAGCCCTACATTCTCTCACACTTATTCATCGCCCTTCCCCTCGCCTTTGTCTTCTGTTTCTTCCGGCTCGGGTGCCGCGTACGCCCCGATTCGCTCCGCGGCGGCTTCGAAGTCCGCCGCCGCCTGCGTGGTGAGCGGGTCGGCGAACATCTGATCCGCGATTTGCGCCGACACGGTGAACGTGTCGCACCCCTCCGCGGCGAGTTTCGCGATGTCCTGCACGTTCCTGACGGAGGCGACGAGAATTCTCATGTCACTATCCAGCTTATCCGCGGTTTTCTGCATCTCCACCACCACGCCGAACCCGTCTCGGCCCGCGTCGTTCATCCGCCCTAAATAAGGCGCCACGTAGTTCGCTCCAACCGCCGCCGCCAACACGGCTTGGTGCGACGCGTACGCCGCGGTGATTGTTACGCGTATGCCATCCGCTACTAACGCGTTGGCAGCCTTGATGCCTTCGAACGTCCCGGGAACCTTCACCACGATGACGTCCTTGTCGTAGCTAGCGAGCGCGACGCCGTTTTTCCACATCTCGTCCGAAGTCGTTCCCCACGTTTGAACCTGGAACTCTTGCACAGCGTCGTACTCCAGGGCTTGTTTCGCCAACTCCGTCAGGGTTTCCACGGAGCACTCCCGGTTATCACGTTCCAGAATAATAGGGTTCGTCGTGACGCCGGTGAAAATACCACTCGGCAGCCACTTTTGCCACTCCTCTTCGCTCGCGGAATCAAGAAACATGCACAAGTTGCCGCTGTAATCCACGTCCTCCTCGTACACCTCTTCGCCATCCACGGAGACGGCGGGTAACTTGGTGATGTTTCTGTGTTGCTTGTGCGCGTGTTTGGCACGGATTGCGTGAGCCTTACCATGTCCCCCGGCCCTGCGCGTGTTGCCCCTGGCGACCACCGAGGCGTGCGCCCCCACGCGGGGAGAGAAACTCGCGAGCGACATGGTGGAAACGACGTTTTGTGAGTACGATCGTTTGACAGTCGCGACACGCCTTGCCGGTGCGTGGACTGGAAAAGCCGACGACTACGAAGGCACGCGCGTTGAGGACGACGAGGAAACGCCCGTGCGTTTACGCGTGGTCGTGGCGCGGAGGGTGTGTCCAACGAAGTGCACGAGGAGAGGCTGGAAGGTCGTTATCGCGTCAGATCGTGTTTCGTATCAGCCGCCAAAAGCCAAAACTCGCAGAGACGATTTTAATCTACCTTCACGTTCTCGGCGTCGCGCCAGACTAGGACGCGCATCCGCCGTCACTAGGTGGGAAGGCGCTTTTCGTGGTTCCGCGGAGTGATAGACAAGTTCGCATAGGGCACGAAAGTAAAGGTTTGCCAAACCGCGTCATCTTGTGTTAGATCGCCCACGTGCGTTGGATCACGGCTGAGTGATTGTGCGTGCTCCACACTAGGGTTGCCCCCTTCCTCGCTGTCCTCCCCGGATCCACACGTAACCCCCCAGGACGATGGCGCACAAGCTCCGCGGCGGCGCTTCCGTGATTCGCAACGTGGTGACTGACGGTTTGCGGTACCGTTTGGTCGACGCGCGGGGCGAGGTTTGCGGCCGCCTCGCGTCGAAGCTCTCGTTGTTGCTTCAAGGCAAGGACAAGCCTACTTACGATCCGAGTAAATCGAACGGGGACGTCGTGGTGGTGGTGAACGCGAGCGAAATCACGTTAACCGGCCGAAAACTCGACATGAAAAAGTACTACAAGCACACGGGGTATGTCGGCGGGCTGGTAACCCGGACCGCGGGGGAGATGATGCGTGATGAGCCCACGTTCGTGCTTCGTAAAGCTGTCGAGCGGATGTTGCCGAAGAACAACTTACGTAAAACCATGATGCGAAAACTGCGAGTGTTTCCGTTCGAGGAACACGCGTTTGACGGAAGTGATGAACAGGAACGCACATCAGGCACGCAGCCAACACTGGTGCCGTTCGAAATGCCCCCCCGGATTCTGCGTGCGAAGAAGGTCCCTAAGTGCGACGTGCCGGACGGGTTTAAGCCGTTCAATCCAAAAAAGCACGCGTTGAATGTAAAATTAAAAGAAAAAAGCGAAGAGGCAAAGCAAGCGTTGTCGGAAAGGAGCGCCGATCCGATGATGCGCAGTAGAGGTGATGCGCAGTAGAGGCGATGAGCAGTAGAGGTAGTTCTTTCCATGACTCATAATAAGCATTCTTTATATTTAAAAACAGGTTTAAACATGAAACACGTCCGGTTCTTGGTGATGAACCCTTTTTGTGTTTTGATATTACGATCGACGTCACGCTCACGCCCGTCCCTTACTTTTCACTGCGAGCAAGAAGTTACGGGGATGAGAGTGTGAGCGCCTCGCGTATCGCGTCGTGGTTCGTCTCGTGCCGTCGGTCGTCTTTAGTGATTCGTGGCGCGTCGCGGATTGAAACTGCGCGTCTAGTTTTTGTACCTGTCGCCGGCATCAGTGCAGCCCACTTTGTAGTACTGCAGCCTGGAGACCACGACGAGGGTGGAGACCCAGGTGAGGAAGTATCCGAGCGCAACGAGGAGGAACCCGGCGTACAGGTTCGTAAGCGCAAGCGCCATGTCGTCGCACGGGCCAACCATGCTGCTGAACGCGTTGTCCACGAACTCGCACTGAAGCAAACCCTCGATGACGGGGATGACGTCGAGGATGCCTTGCGCCAACGTGGCGGACGCTTCGGACTGCTCGAACATGTCAGCCGGGATCTGGCGCGCGGCGTAGCACTGACCCATGGCGAACGCGATGGGCTTGTCCTGGTCGGGTTTGTTGTTGGCATCCTTTTTGAAACCCACGAACGGGCACTTAAGGTTATTCACACCGGGGTGGGTGGCGTTGTTCGGATCGTTGCCAAAGTCGCCGAGCGCGACTTTGTAGAACGTTGTGGGGTACGGGCACTTGGCGTCGGCGTAGACGTATTGGAAACCGTCGACGCTGTCGGCGGGGACGTCCGCGAGCGCGTTGCCAGCCGCACCCCCGGCGTACGCTTCGCACACGTACTTCGTGACGGAATCGTCAAAGTAATAGTTTTCTTCACCGCACAGCTCGTCGAGGCGAACCTTGACGTAGTTGTAGCACATGTAGTTCTGGTACGGGTTCTCACCCGCGTAATCCTCGAGGAAGGCGTTGACACCGACGATACCAGCGACGGACATCGAGCGCGCCGTGGTCATGATGTCAAGCGCGGATGCGGCATCCATGCACGGAATCAAGTCGCCCAGGTCCGAGCTGCCGGGGTTGTCCAGGTAGTCCTGCATCGCCCAGCACAAATCGTCCACGAGCACGGTGATCATCGATACGATGCCCCACACGATCCATGCAAGGATCATGCCGAGGGACAAGATGACGATGAACAAGATGAGGATGCGCCACCAGCCGATGAACGCGGCGGCGAATACGAGAAAAGTCACGGCGAACAAACCACCCGCCGCGGCGAGAATCAAACTGCCCGCGGCTTCGAGCTGCTCGTCAATCTGTTCCTGCGCCTTTGTGATCGCATCCTCGACGGAATCCAGCGCTTCGTCCATCGACCCGATCGAGTCGGCCATGCTATCCATTGCCATGGATGGATCATCCGCGGCATCTTCCAGCGCGTCGGTGATGACTCGACCGTCGTTCACGAGATCAAGGATGGTGTCAACCATCGCTTGCGTCAAGTCGCTCACGCTGTCCAGCAGCTTGGGGGCTTCAGAGAAAATGATAAAGCAACCGGCGGCGGTCAGGGCGACAAACACGAGAATCATAACCTTGTTGATCACGAGGTCCTTCTTGGTGAACTTGCGGGGCTTGTACGCGCCGTTGCAGCACTTGCAGCACAGCGCGCCGCAGATTGTGCTCGCGATGTAAATGACAATCATTAACACCATCACCACGAGAAGGAGGATGGCCATCGCAAAACCGGGCAGGGCCTGGCCGACGAGGGAGGCGAGGTAGTCGTCGTTCGTGAGTTCGAACCCGCCGGAGTACGTGCCGCTCAAGCCCTGGCGAGGCAAACCGGTGGCAGCCGCGGGAAGCGTAGCAGGAGGCGCGTCGACGGCGTTCGCGGGCACCGTGCCGGAGTTCGGGGCTGTGACATTGGACAGAACAGTCGCCGCGGAAATCGTTGCGTTGCCGTACGTGCTTCCGAAATCAACCCGCGAGGCGCCTTCCTTTCGCCAGTCAAACAATACATCGCGAATAGCATCAACTTGCGCGGCAGTAAGATCAGCACCCGAAGTAGACGATGTGATCGAGATGGTGACGACGGTGTTTTCGTTCGACGACGCCTGAAGGCGACGGCGGCGGTCGGGCATCACGCCGCCGCGAGAAAAGTACTTGATGGTGACTTTGATATCGGCGGCGGCAACAGCGCTACCGGCTTTACTCGCAATCTCGGTTTCGAGGAAGGCAGTGAGAGCGGTGGTGTTGAGAAGGTCCGCGTTGAAGTTCCTGAGGTGAACCTCGGCGATGATCTCCTCCAACGCCGTGGCAGCGGGAAGCGTGGGCGGCGCGGGCGCTTCTGGAAGAGGCATGTTCAACACCAATTCCATCATCTCTTCCTTGTTCAGCGCAACACCGGTGTCGGCGTTGAGGAATCCGTTGTCGGGGAAGCCCGAGACGCCCGTGCCCGTGGGGCAAGCTTTGGTGCCTCCGTCGTTGGACTGGAATCCCACGAAGTGCGAAGTCTGGTTGCTCGGGATCATAAAAACCGACTTCGCGGCGGTATCTTGGCCGGTTTGAGCAGCGCAAGGGTTTGTATCCGAACGAACAAAGTCAATGATGGCGTCGAAGAACTCGGAATCCTGGGCGTAGATGTCATCGATGCACATGCACCCGAGAGGCATGAAGTCTCCGAGGATGCCGAACTGGCCATTGATGGCGGCGTTTTCTTGCCTCGGCGCTTCGTCCGGAATGAAGATGCCCTTGCAGCATTTTTCGTTCAGGGCAACATTTGTCATGCCAGCCCCGAAAGCCCCCTGGCAGTCCATCAGCTTAAGGGAGTTTTCAAGAGCGCATTGAGCTGCGGAGTGTGCGTGCGGGGGAGGGGGCGCGGTCAGCGACGAAGCACTCGCACGCGGATTTGTAAAACAGTTATGCTACGCCCTTTCTATGGGAATAAGTTCTTTCCGTTTGAGGGGAAAAAGGGCGCGATTGGAGGAAACGCGCGTCACCGGCGCAGACGTCGCGGCAACGTCTGGCCGGCACAGAACCTCGCGCCGGTAGATCTCAAAGGGGGAGACTTTGAACCCTCCCGGTAGGACGCGAAGACGTTGGCGACCGCGGGTGGCCCCCGTGATCTGGGCGGAATTGAAATAGGGGTGACAAACAAGAATTGCGGGCAGGAGGAGACGCACCATCAAGGTTTCCGTCGTTGTCGTTGTGAGTGCCACCATCGTTGTGCGTGGCGCTGGCGATGGAGGCCGAAGCCACCAGCAGCCCGAAGGCGAGGTGCAAGCGTGAAGTACGCATGGTACGTCGTGCTGCGCGTATTGACGTGCGTTCACGCCCGTCACCGTTATTTATAATTATTTGCTTTGCTTGCGAATACGCCGCAAAGACGACAAAAGTTGACTAGATTTTTCTGGCAAAAAATTAAGTAACTCGAGAATGAGGTTTTAAAATGAGGGACAACACGCTATTTCGAGATTTTTCATTTTTGCCAGCTCACACAGTTGTTGGCTCTGTTCGACATATGGTTCTTTTGAACTGATTTTGCCGGGGACAACTAGACAAATGGAGCGACGTTTTTCATGTTCACAACTCTTGAATTTTCTGGCTCAACGCCTGGGTCGCGCCGCGCGCTTCCCCAAACGCCACGCTCTGTTTCTGGTCCGCCTTTTTCTGCGCTGTACGTTCGCACCACGACAGAATGTGTTTTATTGTCCCGTCTCCAGGAGTCGTGTCCGCAGCCCAGCACGCGAGGAAGAACAGCTTGCGCTCGACGCGCGTCAGCTCTTTTTCTTTTTTTCTGAGAATATTTTTGTTCAAGGAGAGGTCTTCGTTCTTCGCCTCCTCCAACTCGCCAATCGCCGTTCGCACGATCCTCCTCGCATCGCACAGCGCTAAAATCACCGCACCGCGTCCGCCTCGAAGTATGTCCCGGACATCTCTGTGCGTGAGCCCGTTCGCGGTCGCGGCGGCCGCCGCCGCCGCGACGGCGCGCGTCGCCCCTGCCGCCGCAACCGCCGCCGCGACGCCGGCCATAGCCACAGCTGCGGAGGAAGGCAACATGGCGTGGCTGAGATGGGCTGGGAAACTCTGTGTCGTCGTCCCTCCTGAACTGTCGACGTTCGCAGCTCTATATGGTTTTGCACCCTCCGCTAGCGTGGGCGAGAACGCCACCAGGTCGTGCGCGGCAGCGAGCGCGTCGCCGTGCCAGTCGCCGTCGTTGACGCGCGCGACGCAGACGTACGCGGCGAGCGCGTCCAGGACGTGCCACTTGAGCGATGGCGACGGTTTTACATCAGGGCCGAGCAGCTGATTTAGTGGAAGCAGAGGCTCGTGATCTGCAGGGTCCGGAAGTGCACTACGGTTTCTTTCTTCTTGGTTTCTTTCGGATTTGGATTTCGGGTTGCCCGTCGATTCGTCACCCTCAATCGCCTCCACGACTCTGCTTGACCCGTCTCTGGTCAATTTGACGTCCCGCGACTCCGGCAACGTCCACCACGGAACCCAATTGTCGATCATGTGGCTCAGCTCACCGGTCAACGCGGCTCGCTCGAAATTCTCCAACTCCTCAAAGGTCAAATCACCAACCCGTAAATCCTCTCCTCGTTGGAGTTTTTCCAAGTTGGCGGAGGACAACACGCACCGCGCGTTGTTTTTTGTATATATATATTTTTTGGGAAACGAATTATTGTTTTGTGTATCGGGGCGAACGAACCCGCCGTTCTCCTCGTCTGTGTCCTCGTCTTCGCCATCCGATTCCGACGATGATGCTTCGCTAGATGAAGTTTCGCCCGTCCTGCCGCGTTCGTGCGCCTCCGCGTACTTTTTCAGAATCGCGCTCATTCGTTTTTTCTCCTCATCCTCCACGGTCAAGCCTTTCATCGCATCTTCAAGGTTGTCGCCGTGGAAGGACTCCACGCACCGTTTGTCGTGCGCCTTGTAGCACGTCAACGCGCAGTACCGCGTGTGGCATCGAGGACACGTGTACTTGGCGTACGCTTTTTGGCACACGCGGCACACCACGACGGACTCGCGGCGATTAGACGCATCGTCACCCGCGGGGTCAGAAACAGAAGGCACTCGCAATCCGAGATCCACATTCTCACCAGCCTCCACCTCGGTTGAGATGAGAACGGGAGGCAACGTGGCTTGCGCCATGGGACAATACGCTGGTGCCCCGCCGTACGACCCGCCTCGCGCCGCCGCGGTCTGATGAGTGACACGCTTCAGGGATACTCATGTTGCGAATGAAAAAGTAAAGTGACTTTTCTCAAGGCTTTTTCGTATCACAAAGGCGTCTCACATTATTGTTCTCACTATAGCTCACTGTGCTCACAGCTGTTCATCACACAGCTGTGCATCACTTAGCATCGTTCGCATCTGTCTCCGGCTCCCCCTCCTTGGCCCACAGCGCGAGCCCGCCCCCCCGTCCGCGCGCTGCGATCACCGCGTCGTCGGCAAAGACAAACTTAAAAAAAGGGTTCGCCCCCGGCTTTGCAGCTTTTTTGTCGCCGTTTTCAATCTTCCCCCCCCCGTCGCTCGCCTGCTGCTCCGCGACCTTCACCGCGTCCCACTTCCCATCGTCGATGTCGAACTCCACTGGGTTTCCGTTCCCGAGCTGCAGGGATACTTTGGTGAACGTAAACTCGAGCATGCTCAATTTTTCGCGCCAGATAAACGGTCCGTCGAAGAAAAACTTAATAGGTCCGAGGTAGATTCCGTTGCGAATGCGTTGGTTTTCAATGTCGAATGACTGAATCGCGGAGACTGGGAAGTACGACCCGCCGAAGCCGGCTTTGTTCAAATTAGCCGCGACCTTTTTCGTGCCGCCGGTGTACACCAACCGCCACTTGCCGTTCAAGTCGGCGCTGGCGACTTTGAGCTCGCCCTTGGGGACTTTTCGCTTTTCAAGAGCGGCGATTGACGCGTACACGTCGTCCACGAAGACTGACTTGTCCTTGCCGGCTTGCCTTATTGTGAGTATGGGGTCGGGGGCAGCAGATGGATCAGGAGAAA
>MDSY01064506.1_pt1 | contig 13709 bp, 8 predicted proteins | sample 811131 | NCBI WGS metagenome assembly MDSY01 (sample SAMN05326643, study PRJNA326480) | marine metagenome | isolation source: seawater | place: Atlantic Ocean: South West | collected 2010
ACATTAAATAAATACAAGAAAATTAATAAGGAATCAATTACAGCGTCAGCGTTTAAGATTTTTTCTTAAACTGTTTGTACTCTCCAAGATCGGGGATTATTTGCTGTTGAAAATCAAGGTTTCTTTTGTGTGACTCCTGTGATTCCGTGATGTATTCTTGAGCCTGGACTGCTATCTTTGTATTATCGTGATGCATTTTTTCAACCTTTCCCTCTACTTTTATGATCTGATTGGACAGCTTCAAATTTGAGGCTACAAGAGCTCCCAGTTGTTTATTTAAGTTTAAAATATGCGTTTCAAAATCATTTTTTGTTTTTGCATTTTGGATGACCAATTCTTGAATTTAAATTGTACAATTTAATGGCATATAAGAAACCATTATTTTAACCTCTTTGGATAATATTTGCGGTATTTAAGTACAAATAAAGTTCCCCCTCCACGTTTTGAAAACAAAGAATCTTGGATTTGTACAACTTCTGAATCCCCTATCTGACTGGTTGTAACATATTCAAATGAATTATTTTGATGACGATATATACTATCATTAATACTAATGTGTATCTGGTCTCCAAGGCCTTGATATTATGCAAGTATGGTCTCAAATTAGAGATATGGAGAAAGGAAAACATAATTTCAGAGTAACGGAGCTTGAAAAGTTGAGTTTTGGTTTAGAAACTAGTGTTAAATATTTTTTTGCTGTTTTATAATCTAAAAAACACGAAAATGTCTAAACTCACTCAAAATACACTCAAAATGAGTCAAAAAGACCAAAAATGAGTTTTTATTTTCTCCATCTAATTCCATAAGTCTTTCAAGCTTGGATCTACGACTTTTGGTTATAAGGTTTTATACTCAAACACAATAAAATTAATGATTATTCAGAATCTATTTTAATAAAAAGGGAACAAATACCCCCCCTAAATAGATTCACCTCACCCCTATTGTCTCACTTTTATTTTAAGTATTTAGCATTATTAATTTATAAAAAAATCACAAATGAAAACAAACCGTATTTTTAATTTGCTACTTATTTTTTTTATTCAAACTGGGTTGTTTGCCCAGGTTAAAATAAATGGAATGATTACTGATGAATTGGGCAGCCCCCTTCCTGGGGCAACAGTTCTTGAAAAAAACACAACTAATGGAATTTTATCTGATTTTGATGGTAATTATTCAATTGCAGTTGTTGATGAGAATTCATCAATAGTAATATCTTATGTTGGATATTTATCTCAAGAAGTTTCAGTTAAAGGCTTAACCAATATTAATTTTATTTTACAGCCCAGTAATGAACTTAATGAAGTTGTAGTTACCGGTTATGGTACTCAACAAAAAAGAGACCTTACCGGTTCTATTGTTCAGGTAAAGAGTGAAGACTTTGTTAAAGGGGCTAATACAAATGCGCTTCAACTTTTGAATGGTAAAGCTTCAGGAGTGCATATAAGTCAAAGTGATTCTGCTCCTGGTGGAGATGTAGATATTAAAATTAGAGGTGCAGGATCTATTAATGCTAGTAATCAAGTGCTCGTAGTTATTGATGGTCTTCCAGGTGGTTCGCTAACCGCTTTAAGCCCTGATGACATTGAGTCAATTGAGGTGCTAAAAGATGCTTCTTCTTCAGCGATTTATGGGTCTCGTGCTGCAAATGGTGTAGTTCTAATAACAACTAAAAGAGGAAAAAGTGGTGAGATGAACGTTTCTTATGAAAACTATTTTGGTTTTCAAAGAGTCAATGAGAGAGTTGATATGCTTAATGGCGGAGAATATCTTCAGGTTTTAAGTGATATTAATGTAGAAGGGGGAGGAGCTATACTTTCTACTCCATCTGAAATATCTGCAATGGGTGAAGGATATGATTGGCAAGATCTTATTTTCAGAAGCTCTTTGATCCAAAATCATCAAGTTACAATGGATGGTGGTTCAGATACCTCAAACTATTATGTTTCCTTAAATCATTTAAGAAATGAGGGAGTAATTAGAGAATCTGGTGAAAAAAAATATAATGCTAGGATTAATTATGGACTTACACCAAATGAAAAAGTAAGTGTTAATTTAAACCTAAGTATTAATAGATCTGAAGTTGATAACGTTAAAATGGGGCGAGCAACAAATGAAGGTGTTGGTGTACTTGCTGCGGCATTGCTTTTTGACCCCACTATAGGTCCTGAAGTTAATTCTGAAGGGTATTATGATGTAAACCCCCTTGTTGCGATTGAAAATCCTGAAGCTATTTTACAAGGCTGGGATCAACAGGTTGTTACTAATAGAATTTATGCTACCGCCTCAGTAGACTACAAAATATTTAATGATTTAACTGCTACAGCAAGATTTGGAACCAATTTAATGGATTCAAGACTTGATTTATACGAAAATGATAAATTTCAGGTTGGCCGAGGATTAAATGGTAGATCATCAATTATTAATAATGAGAGCACCTATTATATTTCCGAATTCCTTGCTAATTATGAAAAAACTTTGGGGAATCACAACTTTAAAGTTTTAGGTGGTATTACCTACGAAAGTAATCAAACCAGAAGACATTATTCAAGGGCGTCAGATATGCTTTCAAATGTTACGTTAACTAATTTGCAGCAAAGTGGTAACCAAGAAACTCTTATTGCAGAGTCTGATAAATTCAAAAACACACTACAATCTTCTTTGGCAAGGATTAATTACTCCTTTAAGGATAAATACTTAATTACCGCATCAGTCAGAAGAGATGGTACATCAAGGTTTTCTGACAAATATAAGTATGCTACATTCCCATCCGCATCTGTCGGCTGGAAAGTAACATCTGAACCTTTTATGGATAATATTGACTTATTTAGTGAACTTAAGTTGAGGGCAGGTTATGGTGAAATTGGAAATCAAGGTATTGACAATTTTGAAACAATTACTACTTTTCAAGCAGGTAGCAGAGCTATCCTTGGGGGAGCTACTGTAGCAGGAGCAGTTCCTGCAAGAATCGCCAATCAAGATTTAAGATGGGAAACTACGAAGGAGACGAATATTGGTATTGACTTTTCGCTAGCTAAAAATCGATTCTCAGGAAGTATTGACTATTTTAATAGAAACACTTTTGATCAATTATTCCAACAACCCCTTCCATTAACATCTGGTTTTTCTACTATTAGAACAAATTTTGGACAAGTGAAAAACTCCGGTTTTGATTTTTCTTTTAGCTCAAGAAATGTAGATAAAGAATGGACATGGGATACGGACATCGTCTTATCAGTATTAAAAAATGAAGTTGTAGAGCTTCCAACCTTTGCAGCAGAAGTTATCTCTGGTGAGTTTGGTTTTTCTGGTAATTATCTAATAACTAAAGTCGGTTCACCAATTATGTCCTTTTATGGATATGAGCAAAATGGGATTTTTCAAACATCAGATAATATTTCTGCCTCAGCTCAGCCTAGTGCTCTTCCAGGTCATCCAAAATTTGTAGACCAAAATAAAGATAAAATTATTGATGGCAAAGACAGGGTTGTTTTGGGTGATCCTTTTGCTGATATGACATTTGGTTTTACTAATAGGATAGGTTACAAGGATTTCACTTTCGAAGTATACATTCAAGGTGTTCAAGGAATTGAAACCTTTAGTAACCTTGCGGCAGAATCATTATATCCCATTAATAAAGAAAGAAATCACGTTGCTGTTCATTATCTAGATAGATGGACAACATCAAACACAAATGCAGCTTATCCATCCGGTGTAAACTATACTTCATACTCCGACGGAGCAAATAAAGTGAATAGTTATACTGTTCAAGATGCTTCATTTGTGAGAATAAAAAACATCACTTTGAACTATAATTTACCATTACAAAATATAGCTTCAATTAAATCTGGTAATATTTATATCTCAGGAGAAAATTTATTAACAATAGCACCTGATTATATAGGTTTTGATCCTGATGGTAACTCAGATGGAACTGGTGTTTCAAGAGCTGATTTTGCAAATTATCCTCTAGCAAGGGTAATTAGAATTGGTTGTAAGTTGAATTTTTAAAATAAAAAAAATGAAAAAATATATTTTAATTTTAGTCGGATTAACTACTTTTTCTTGTTCAGATTTTTTAGACGAAGAAGTTTTTACAGAATATGAACCAACTGCTTTTTTGGCAAGTGAAAGTGGTATTAATGCAACTTTAACTGCTGCCTACAGACAATCAAGACCTGATTATAGAGAAGAGTGGTTCACTTATGGAGAATGGGTTAGTGATTTAATGCTAGAAAGAGGTGGAGGTTATGCGGCGCCAGCTGCTACTTTTTCTGAATTCAATTGGAACGCTAGTAATAATTTCTTCAGAGACACATGGAGAGATAAATATTCTGCAATTGGAGTATGTAATGCAATATTAGATAATATAGATAATGTTACTTCTCTTTCGGCATCTAAAGTTTCGTCTTTAAAAGCGGAAGCAATATTTTTGAGGGCTTATAATTATGTGCAGCTTTATGATTTTTTTGGAAGACTTCCGTTGATTACTAACGGTGAGTTAATCCTTGAGCCTTCTAGATCAACTGATTCTGAAACAAGAGCTTTCATTGAGAAAGAACTAATTGATGCTGCTCAAAACCTACCAGTTGAATCTGAGTTATATGGAAAGGCTACTAAATCAGCAGCACTAGCATTACTTGGACGTTTTTATCTAGATACTAAACAATGGGATAAATCTGCTAAGATTAACAAAGAAGTAATAGATATTGGTAAGCATAGTTTATTTCCAAATGTGGAGGGTGTATTTTCAGTAGAAAATGAAGGTAACAGTGAAATGGTTTTTGTTTTTGGTGCTACAGCTACAGCTCCGATACAAGAACTTGCCTGGAACTATACGCCCCATGCTTATCCCGTTGGATATGATACGGGTCAAGTTAACTATGGTGCTCAATTCCAATTGTGGAGATGGTTTGTTAATTCTTTTCATCCTGATGATCAAAGAGCTAATGAGTATGATGTGCCTAATGGAAAACATGGCTGGATACTTAAGCAGTATGTTGATAAAGGCGGAGTAGCAATTGATCTAATGAATGATCCAGTTATTTCTGGTGTTGAAAAGAACTATCCTAGACCAGTTAAGTTTACTCCAGATCCAAATGCTTTAGGAGCGGCACATGGAAATGATATGCCAATACTAAGGTATGCTGAAGTCTTAGTTAATAGAGCGGAGGCTTTAAATGAATTAAATGGACCAACGCAAGAGTCAATTAATTTACTTAATGAAATTAGACTAAGGTCTGGAGCACCTGTCTATAGTCTCTCTGACTATACAACTAAATCTGCTTTGAGAGATCAGATCTTAATTGAGAGGGGATGGGAGTTTCACGCCGAGGGACATAGGAGAAGATCATTACTTCGACATGGCTCATTTATTAGTGGTGCTCAAGCTAGAGGTAAAACAAACGCTATGGCTCACCATGTTTTATTTCCAATTCCTCAACAAGATTTAGATTCAAACTCTGCACTAGAGCAAAATCCTGGTTATTAAATAAATTTATAAGTCCTCATACCTTTCTTTGGGATGAGGGCTTATAATTAAATAAAGAACTCTCAAGAGTATTTTTTTAAACTACATCATCTTATTCTTAAAACAAAGTATATTATAAAACTTAGTCAATCACATCAAAAAAACATAAGCACTGGGATTTTAAATAATATTAATTAATAAAATTTAGTGATGAAATATTTAAGCTTTTTTAAAATTATAATAGTAGGTTTTGTCTTAATGAGTTCTAAATCTAATTCAAAGCCTCGAAAACTTAATGTTCTTTTCATAATTTCAGATGATCTAAATTGTAATATTGGGGCATATGGTAATTCAAAAGTTTTCACTCCAAATATTGATAAACTTGCAAAAAAAGGAGTGTTATTTGAAAATGCTCACGTTCAATACCCACAATGTGCTCAATCTAGAGCTTCGATTTTGACGGGAATGTATCCAGATCAGACAAAAATCAAGACATTAAGAGTGAATTTGAGACAAACCATACCAAAAGTTATTACAATGGGCCAGAGGTTCAAAGAAGAAAATTATCATTCGGTACGCGTAGGAAAAATATTTCATTATCATAACCCCAGAGATATTGGAACTGCTGGCCATGATGATAACTACTCTTGGGACCAAACCGTTAATCCTTATGGTCGAGATAAAGAAGAGGAGTATAAAATAAACACCCTCAAGGAGAAATCTTATGGAGGAACACTGAGTTGGCTAGCAGCAGATGGAACCGATGAAGAACAAACCGATGGTATCGGTGCTACAGAAACCATTAAGTTTCTAGATGAATTTGCAAAAAGTGGAGAAAATTTTTTCTTAGCTTATGGTTTGTACCGACCACACACTCCATATGTGGCTCCAAAAAAATATTATGATCTATATGAAACAGACGAAATAGAAATTCCGAAGAGTTCTGATGAATATTTAAAAACTATTCCTGAGCCTGCTGCAATGAGTATTAGAAAAGTAAAAGAACAAATAAACTTAGATCAAAGTTTAGCGAGAACTATCAAGGAAGGATATTTCGCTACTACTAGTTTTGTTGATTCACAAGTTGGTCGTGTCTTGGATAAATTAAAAGAAACAGGCTTAGATAAAAACACCATAGTAATTTTCACCTCTGATCATGGATATCACCTTGGAGAACACGGTCATTGGCAAAAGAGAACCCTTTTTGAAAATGCAACTAGAGTTCCTTTAATTGTCGCAGGCCCTGGAATTAATGAAAATGAAAAAATAATTAATGCTCCTGTCGAATTAGTAGATATTTATCCAACCATTATGGATCTTTTGGAAATAGATACACCCGAATTTGTTTCAGGAAAAAGCTTTGCTCCTCTTTTAAAAGACTCGTCTGCAAGAGTAAGAGAGAGTGCACTTACAGAGTTGATAATTAACAACAACAAAACTCAAGGATATTCTATAAAAACAGATCGTTATAGATTGACTCAGTGGGGTGAAAATGGTTCCTTAGGTTATGAACTTTATGATCATGATTTTGATAAAGAAGAACTTAACAATCTCGCTGAAAATGTAGCTTACAAAGACACAAAAGACTCTCTAAAAATAATAATTAAAAATCGTATATCTGGAGCTAGGAAAAAGCCTTTAGGGTTGGGTAAACAAATAGAAAATGCAAAAGCCTGGGAGGAGCCAAAACTAATTCACTCTCGCCCTAAAAGCAAATAAAAAGGCAAGTGTTTTATTGATGTGCAAGCCTTTTATAGTAGTGGGGGGAGGGATTGCTCCCCTCACTATTTTATTTTTATTTCCCATAAAAAAATAGAATACCTCTATAATTTAATGATGACTAAATAATAAATTTACCATAATAAAATTAATGAAATATAATAAACAGGTGAATCAATCATTATTAATATTTGTTGTTTTTCTCGTTGTCTTTAATTTGCCTGCGCAAGATATTAAAGACACAGGAAAACCCAATATCCTCTTCATAGCAATTGATGATTTAAAACCAACAATTGGCGCATGTGAAGAGTGAAGACGTAGGACTCACTTTAAAAAGAATCTAAAAGGTTTACAAGCACTTTTTGGAATTTAATAAAGTAAAGCTTAAGCTATTAAATTATATTTGAGTAAGTTTTAACCGTGTTTAATTTGAAAACCTATAATGTCTAATTTATTTAAACAAATTGTTTTTTTAGTCGGCTTATATAGTTGTGTTTCTCTGCACGCACAATTTCAATTAAATGAAATATCACATATTAATGGTTTATCTCAAAACACTGTAAATAGTATTATTCAGGACAACGATGGCTTTTTATGGATTGCTACCTATAATGGTATAAACAAGTACGATGGCTATTCAATGAACTATTTTGATTCCTCCAACAGGAATCTAAGTAGTAATTTGATTCATAGTTTATTTAAAGATAACGATGGTAATATTTGGGCGGGTACTCCAGAATCAGGTATCAACCGAATCAATCCCAAAACTAAACAAACGGTAACTTTCTTCAATAATTCAATAAATGCAGGGAATTTTAGGAACAACTCCAATGCTGAATTTCAGTTACATCAGTCAGCTTCTGGCGTCTATTTTTATTTGTCTAAAAAGGGAGGTCATAATTTCTTTAGAATCTCCAAAACAGATACTGTAATCAAACATGAAAAAAATATTATCTGGAAGCCAAGTGACAGTTCAATTAACATAACTAAGCCTTCAAAAAACGGAAAGCATTGGTTTTTTAATTCTTCCAAGGGTGTTAAGCTAAGTCAAGCTAATGTAGCTTTTGAAAATGATGAAATAGCTTTGAATCTCCAAAAATCAAATATAATAAATCCTATTTTCGACAATGGTTATGTCAAAAATTTTCATGAGTATTCAAAAAATATGCTCTACTTTATTAGTGATAAATTAGAGTTAATTGAAATTAAATTAAATAATGACCTGCAAGTAATCAGTAAAAAAAGAATAGATATTTTTAGTGATTCAAAAGATTTGCCTAAAATGAATTATGAAAGAATTAATATTACAAGTGATGATAAAAACGGATTATGGATAGGGTTCAACAATATCTTAATCAACTACAATGTTAATACAGGAGCTGTATTTGACATCAATAAATCTAGCAATAACAAACTTGAAAATAAGGCTATAAAGCACTTGTTTATTGATAAATTCAATATTCTGTGGGTTGGAACTTATAATAATGGAGTTTTTAAAATAGATCTTGATAATAAGAGCTTTTTAAGTTCTACTCCTTTTTTAAAAAAAGAGGCTTTACTATATGAAGCCTTTCATAAGACTCCAATTAAGGCAATATGCGAGGATAAAAAAGGCAATATATGGTTAGGGGCTGGAAGTGGCATCGCAAAAATAATGGCAGATCAACTCGATTACAACTTATCTAATTCAAATCAAAAAAAATGGGATTTTAATTACCTGAATTCCAATAAGCAATTTCAAAAAAAACACTTCTACCGAATTAAAAAACTGTTAAGTGATTCTAAAGGAAACATTTGGGTGGGCTCTAACATAGGCCTTAGTAAAATACAACAGCTATCTAATACATATAAAACTGAAATATTTGAAACTTTTAATAACGAAAAAACATCATCTACTTTTCCTGTTTTTGCAATTGAAGAAGACCATCTTGGTTCAATTTGGGCCGGTTATTTTGGCAATGGGTTACTAAAGCTTTCCTATAATAGCAATACCAGAAATTATGAATATTTGTCCTATAAAAATGATCCTGAAAACTCTGAAAGTCTTTCAAATAATACCATTCGGGTTATTACTGAGGATTCAGATAAAAACCTTTGGATAGGTACAGCGTTTGGATTAAATAAATTAAAATACAATAAAGATGGTTCTGTGGCATTTGAACGTTTTTTAAAAAACGAAAAGGAGAATAACAGCTTAAGCAATAATCATGTGCTAGATGTTTTTCAATCAAAAAACGGGAATATATATGTAGGAACTTTTGGTGGAGGCTTGAATGAGATTAGGGAATTAGAAAATAACAAGTATCTATTTAAGCACTATACTATTGAAAATGAGCTTCCCAGCAATGTAGTTTATCATATTGAAGAAGATTCAAAAGGAAACCTCTGGCTGATGCACATCCACGGAATGTCTAAATTAAATTTAACGACTGGAGGAGTTAATTACTTTGAAAATCAACCTAATTTAAATGAAGATGAGTTCAGGGACAATGCAATGCTAAAAACATCTTCAGGACTTATTATTGGGGGGACAACAACGGGTTTTTCTTTTTTTGATCCTGATAAATTAGTTAAAAATAAGACAAAAACTCAACTGATAATTACTGATTTTAAAGTGTCAAATGAATCTGTAAACATTTTTGAAAAAAAAGAGGGTAAAATTATTCTGGATAAAAACATAAATTTAACTAATAAAATCGAACTACCCTATAATCTGAATTCGTTTGAATTTGCTTTCTCCAGTTTACATTTTTCTAATCCTGAAAAAAATAAATATAAATATATATTAGAAGGTTTTGATGACAAATGGCATTTTTCTATTGGAAATGAACGTCGTTTTGCGACTTATACTAATATTCCTCCAGGAGAATACACCTTTAAAGTTAATGGATCAAATAGGGCAGGCATATGGCTGGATGAGCCAAGAAAAATAGCAGTTTTGATAAATAGTCCTTGGTATTTTACAAAAATATCAATATTTCTTTTTTTGGTACTATTAGTAACTGTGATATATATATTTATTAAAATTCGTTTAAATCAGATCCGATTAGAAAACGAATTAAAAATCAAAAGTGTTGTATATAAAAAGTCTGAAGAAATGAATCAGATGAAGCTTCAATTTTTTACTAACGTTTCTCATGAATTAAGAACACCTCTATCTTTAATTGTTAGCCCCCTAGAGCAGATTATTAGAGGTAATGCCAGTCTTAAAGATCTTCCTAAGTTAAATTTAATAATGTATAAAAACTCCAATAGGTTGCTTAAATTAATTAATCAACTTTTAGATTTTAGAAAAGCAGAATCTGGAAGCTTAAGTTTAATGGTTCAGAACGATGATCTAGTTTCTTTTGTTAGAAATGCTTTTAATGTGTTTGAAGAAATTGCATTAGAAAAAGAAATAAAGTTTTTATTCCTCTCTGGAGAAAAAGAAATAAACGCTTGGTTTGACAATGATAAAATTGAAAAAATATTATATAATTTACTATCAAATGCTTTCAAATTTACTCCTAAAGGGAAAAGTATTAAAGTAAGTCTTGAAATAGAAAATAAAGACCATGCAGTTATTAAAGTAATTGATTATGGAATTGGGATTCCAAAAGAAGAATTAAACAGCGTATTCGAGAGGTTCTATCAAACTGAAAACAAAAATATTTCTTCTCAGGGAGGTTCGGGATTAGGATTAGCGTACATAAAACATTTAGTTAAAATACACAAAGGGGAAATTAATATTAAAAGCGAATTACATAAAGGTACCACTTGCACTGTTACTATACCCATTTATAAATCTGCTTATTTAAAAAATTCTATCATAGAACTACAGCCTCAAAAATATAATTTTAATTATTCCACAACTGGTGTTAATGTATTAAAGGATAGTCAATTAATACGGGGGAAGCAAGTTGAAGATAATATTGAACATTCTGCTGAGACGCCACTGCTACTAATTGTTGAAGACAATAGAGAGTTAAAAGAGTATATGGTTAACTTTTTAAGTAATGACTTTAGGGTTTTAACTGCAAATAACGGAAAAGAAGGATTGGAGCTAGTAATTAAAAATACACCCGATATTATTATAAGCGACTTAATGATGCCTGTAATGGATGGGATTGAAATGTGTAAAATAATAAAAACAGATGTTAATACAAGTCATATTCCTGTCATAATTTTAACGGCAAAGTCTGGAATAGAAAACGAAAAAGAGGGATTAGAAACAGGAGCTGATGAATATCTTTTGAAACCTTTTGATGTTGACGTTTTAAAATTAAGATTAAATAATATTTTAAGAACCAAGCAGCAATGGATTGATAGGTTTAAAACGAATTCAAGTTCTAAACCTTGGAAGGAATTGTCAAATAAACTAGATCAAAAGTTTATTGAAAAATCAATTGAAATAGTTAAAAAAAATCTGGATGACACAAACTTCTCTGTTGAGCAATTTGCTTTAAAAATAGGTATGAGTAGATCATCACTGCTTTTAAAGCTAAAGTCCGTCACTGGGCAATCTAGCTCTGAGTTTATAAGAACCATAAGGTTTAACGAGGCAGCAAATTATATTAAATCTGAGAAATATTCAATTACCGAAGTGATTTATATGGTTGGGTATTCAGACCCTAAATTCTTTAGAAGTAAGTTTAAAGAATATTTTGGTGCTTCTCCTAGAAAATATTTAAATGATTTTAAAGAGAATGATCAATAATAAAAGACTCCTTTGATGAAAAAAATATTACTACTAGCAGCATTAATTACAATATCATGTAACACAACTAAGAAAAAGGATGAAAAACCGAACGTTACTCCCAATTTTCTATTTATAGTAGTAGATGATTTGGGCCATAAAGATTTAAGTGTCACCGGGAGTGACTTTTATGAAACGCCCAATATTGACAAAATAGCGAACAAAGGAACAATTTTCACTCAAGGCTATTCCAACTCCTCGGTTTGCAGTCCCTCAAGAGCAAGCTTATTGACAGGTTTTTATCCTACTGTGCATGGCATAACAGATTGGATAGGTGCGAAATATGGTGAAGAATGGAGAAGCGTTGAACGCAAAACAAAATTATTACCAAGCGACTATGTAAAGCACCTTCCTTTTGAGATGACGACTTTACCTGAAGCACTTAAAGCTAATGCATACAAAACTTTTTTTGCTGGGAAATGGCATTTGGGATCGGTAGAGCAAAAATCTCTTCCTACCGATCATGGTTTCGAAATCAATAAAGGGGGCTATCATAAGGGGGGACCTTACACCGGTGGTTATTTCTCTCCTTTTAACAACCCATTTCTTGAGGATAAGAATGAGGAAAAAGGAATGACTCTATCCATGAAGTTGGCTCAGGAAACCGCAGCATTTATTCGTTCAAACAGCAATGAACCCTTCTTTGCTTATTTAAGCTTTTATGCTGTTCATGCCCCCATCCAAACCACTAGGGAAAAGTGGTTGAAATATCAAAAAAAGGCAGTGGAACAGGGGCTTTTGGAAGAAGGTTTTGAAATGGAAAAAAGATCACCCATTAGGATCAAACAAGACAATCCTGTTTATGCAGGCCTATTGGAGCAGACTGATGAAGCTGTAGGTCATGTGCTCAATACTTTAGAGGCACTTCATTTGGACGACAATACTGTAGTTGTATTTGTTTCTGATAACGGGGGTGTATCGGCAGGAGACGATTTTGCGACGAGTAATCTTCCTTTGAGAGGCGGAAAAGGCTATCAATGGGAAGCTGGAACGCGTATCCCCTTTTTTATTAAAGCACCGCATTTAGATAATGTCTCAAAAAAAGTAGATATACCCGTCACTGGAGCTGATTTATTTCCAACATTACTAGAACTCGCAGGTATTGAAAGCCCTTATAAGGTAAATGGGAAAAGTTTGGTTCCCTTACATAAAGGAAATGATTTTAACAGCCGCCCACTTTTCTGGCATTATCCGCATTATGGTAATCAAGGAGGTGATCCAAGTGCCATTATTAGAAAGGGAGACTGGAAGTTGATTCACTATTTTGAGGATGGGAAAGACGAGTTATATCACTTGGGGAAAGATATTGGAGAATCAACTGATGTCTTTGAAAAAAATCATGAAGCAGGAACGACCTTGAGTAATGAATTGCAGGAATGGCTTAGCTCAACAAACGCGAAAATCCCAGAATTAGATCCCATCCATATTGAGAAAGAGGAAAATGAATGGCTCCAACAGCACAAAGAAAAAATGAAATTACGGGTGGAAAAAAAGAGGGCATTCCAATTGGACACCAACTTTTTTCCCAATGAGGACTGGTGGGGCAGTATCATTAACTAATCCTTAGATTCATTATCCAAAATGAAGGTGGACTCTACTTTAAGTACTCTGGTGATTCAATGAAAAAACTCACTCAATACTCACTTAGAAATGAATAAAAAAGAGACAATTGAGTATGTGTTTTTTAAAAATTACTCTCGATTAAAATGAGGCTGAAAATGTACGTTAAGCTTTAGGTATTATTTTTATTTGAGAGGTAATGTCTTCAAATATTACATTGTTAAATAT
>MDSY01118655.1_pt1 | contig 13709 bp, 7 predicted proteins | sample 811131 | NCBI WGS metagenome assembly MDSY01 (sample SAMN05326643, study PRJNA326480) | marine metagenome | isolation source: seawater | place: Atlantic Ocean: South West | collected 2010
TCAAGGCAATGATCTATCAACACCCATGCCTGAATACGGCTTTCCAGGTCTAAAGGATGGAGATGATTGGTGTTTATGTGCCCCAAGGTGGGTAGAGGCCTACGAAGCCAATTGTGCTCCTAAGATCTACCTGTCAAAAACACACGAAAAAACTTTAGAGTTAGTCCCTTTAAAAATTCTTAAAGAGTACGCTTTAGACATAAATTAATTTATCTACATTAGGCTAATTATAAAGCCGCAACTTGCAATTTTTCTTGTTCTGAATAATTATTAAGAATGAATTACTTTGAAGTAGGGCAACTATATAGAGATAGAGGCACAAATTATAAAAGGTTTGATGATGATACTTTTACCTCCTATTTAGTAGATTCCTCAAAAAAAACTATCCCGCATATGGGTGGCATGCGCTTCAAAGATTTTAATAATATCTCAATTCAAATACCTGAAACTAAAAATTCATATGCTAGGCCGTATATTATTTTAGTATCCGCATCAATAGAGACTATTAACGAGAATCCTTGGTCAGACATTCTCGTTCTTAAAAAATCTTTAATTAAATATTGGGGTGATGCCAAGGGTTCAAGAAATTTTGCTCTATACCCAGGTAATAAGGCTATGGGAGATGCTTTTATGTTAAATAAATCTATAAGAGAGCTGACTCCTCCAATTCTACATTTCTCAAAAGATAAAGTTGGCTATGTAAAATTTAATGGCTTGTGCATCATAGACAAGATAGAAGAAAGCTCTTATGAATTTGATTTAGTTCCAATTAAAAACTATTTATTTCAGTTAAAAATTTTAAATGAATCAAAGATTTCAGCAAAATGGTTGGTAGAGAGAGCTGACTCCTTCAATCCCTCAGAAACAGATGATCAATTGGCCCCATTAGCCTGGAAGAATTACACTCAAAAAAATGAAATAGATTTAATATCTTCTGTTCAAAAAGCATCTAAGAGAAAAATTATTTGGGATTCAGATAAATATACAGTCATCATGTGGATTCTTATTCACAAAGGTTTCAGTTGCACAGATGACTCATCCAAAACAAATAAAGTGATCTCAAGAGTGATGAATGTTAATTCATCGTCTTTAGATATGATTGGCCGACACATAAAGTTTCACTGCTTTAGGTTAGATTTATATGGAAAGAAACCTAGATTTCATTCAGGCCTTGCAAACCTGGTGGATATATATCGGGTTGATCTTAGAAATCTTGTTAAAGATGCCAAAGCAATAGCCAGAACAAACGATTGGTTTGATGGATTGAAGGATTTTCTTTGATTAAAAAGATAGCTCCTCAAGATCACCAATGTCCTCAGAATACTTACTGGTATTAAAGAGTTTTGGTACATTCTCTTTACCAATTTCATTTTCCAGAGCTTCTTGAGAAACATGAGCAATCATTGCGTTGAGTAATTCATGATTTATTTGCTTTTCAGCTCTTGAGGTTCTTCTTAAGATGCCTAGGATTGCCGTCGCACTTAGGAACTGATTGCAAGTAGTATCTATAAAATCTCCTAGGTTTGAGCAGAGCTTTTTTTCTGGCATAGAAACCTCATATATTGCTCCCTTTTTATAAAATCCATTTTGTGGAAATGCTTTTGGTTTACTATAGCCACTCCCTAGCAGCTCACGGGAGTTCAAAGGATGCTTATTTAAATTCATTACATCTATGTTTAATGAGTTAAATAAAAATTCACCAATTGGCTTCGATACAGCATTACCTGTCATTGCAAAGATATGGCTCATTGGGATATTTTTAAATTGAGATGGCTTGAAACCTTGAAGCTTTAGAGATTCAGAGGCAGTCAATCTTCTGATTGTATTGTTATAAAAAACAGCAGGGCCGCTTCCACTAACCTTAAGTGTAGGGACAAAGTTTTCTGAGTAGCAAATCGAGTGGGTCCCTGCAGTGTGATAAAAACCACTAACCTTGAGATCAATCTTCTGCTTTTTAATTTTAATGTTAATAGGATTGAATAGATTTTTTGCAGTTTGCTCAGTTTTAGATGCAAAAATAAAGACCCTTCTCCTTTGATGAGGAAGATTAAATTCTCTTGAATTGAGAAGCCTCCATGATATATATTTGTAGCCACTTGCAGAAAGCTCATCAAGAACACTGGTAAACACTGCTCCTTTTTCAATGCTTAATAAATTAGGAACATTCTCAGCGATAATTAGTTCAGCTTTAGCTTTTTTTGCTACTTTTAATAATTCATAAAAAAGAACACTATGCTCTCCATTAAACCCCTTCTGAGTGCCGCCAACACTAATATCTTGGCATGGCCATCCCCCAGTGACTATATCAACTTTAGGGATATTGAAGGTTTTCTTTGTTAAAGTTTTGACATCATCGATTAATTCAGTGTTTAAAAATTTTTTTTCCAAATAGTCAAAACAAGCTTTATTTTTCTCGCACGCTATTATTGGTTGGATTTCCTTGGACTCAAGACCTCCGATGCCACTGAATAAACTAATGTATTGCATTTAATTTATCCCAGACTAGATTTAACTTTATCCCAATCTTTGTATAGCCCATCTATCATCGATTTTATTTCATCAATATCTAGTGTAGAGGACAGCTGAACTTGTCGTAAAATTAAACTTTTATCCTTGCAGATTACTCCTGAGCGAATATTAATATCAGCCATTAGCTCAAGTAGCTTAATAAGTTTAGGTTTGGTTAATTTTTTATCATTTGCTGGAATTAACGAATCCGTTTCAATTGAGAAGAAATCGTCTGATGTAGCTGTCAGAACCAAATCTGTTCCGCCGTCATCAATCTTTCTTAATGCAAGTTTATTGTCGCCAATTGCCTTAAAGTTATAACCTGCTTCTAGGGCTTGACCACTAATAGATGCAAGAAAAACATCGGCAATTGATACCCTGGCAAAAATATCTTTGTCGATACACAAATCCCACCAGTGACCCATTCCATGTGGCGCCTCATCTTTTTTGGTAAGAACTTTTCCTCTTCCAAGAATAATTCTTTTAGATAATAAAGAGATAGATTTTTGAAATTCTGGTTTCTCTTTAAAAGCTAGACTAAGAGACGAATAGTTTCTATAAAAACCAAATAACATGATGGATGTAAATAAAATTTTATCGGAAACCTTCAAAGCTTTAGAGTTATCAATTATATCGCTCATCTGGTTCTTACCAGATTGTGTAAGTAGCAAAATAAGTGCTTTGGCAATAACCCAATTGTCATGAACAAAAAAACTATCTTCCAGCTCTTCGGTCCCTGAAACAAGCTTCGAGCATTTTAAGAGAAACTTATCAATTTTGACCTCATCATCTTCAGTTAGCAGAATTCTAGGGATGGCTAAAAAAATACTTTCTAAAAATGGAAGGCTAATTGCATTTTCAGTATAAGCTTCAGATGAAAACTTAATTAGAGCAGCTTTATAGAACTTTACATGAAGCGGGTCATCACCTTTAATTGATCTTAAGCCAGTTTGCAATGTCTCTGATATATCAAATTCAAACCATTCTATTGTTGATTTGCTTTGAGTCTCATCCAATATACCTTGAATAATTTTAAAAAATCTTTCGGCATTTCCTAGCTCTGGTTTTTTGGAGAGATAAATAGATGCCTGTATGCCACCAAGTATTGAGTCGAAGAGAGCGATTTTAGAGATGGGTACAGGGGAATCTTTAGGCAAATATTCAGTCTCGTCAAACATAATATGATGATCCTTGTTAGGAAATAAGTTTGCTTGATGAATCATCTTAAATTGACCCTCATCTTTATTTAGATTGCTAAATTTAGTTGTTTGAAAATTCTTAAGACTCTTGGCATCTGAGAAAATAATCGATTCGATAAAATGTATTGGTAAAAATGGCAAAAGAATAAAAGTATATTGTTTTGATTTAATGGTTTGCATTTCCGATGCATTGAAAAAGTTTTGAATTTCTTTTGAATCAATTGTGATGATCACTGGATCTATATTTTCATCTTTAAGCTCACTGAACTGCAAGCTGTTTATAGGCACAAGGCTCTCTACCCCCACAAGATAATTAGAGTTATCAATGCCTTTAATATTCTTAAATTTTTTATTGGCAGTGCTAGGCATAAAGATTGAAGCAGCTATTGCATTCTCTAAATTGTAGGTATTGGTATATACGCTGATAGTGTTGGGATTAATTTTTTTAGTACTCATATTTATTCTCTTTTAATGAACCGTCATCCATTTTCTCCTTAATGAACGTAATTGCAGGAATCTCAAAATCTAATTCAGGCAGTATAAATTCAGTAATTTTTCTTTCATTGGTCATTAAATGCAAAAGAAGATCACCTATATTAGCTTCAAGCTCAGTTGCTCGAATATTCTCAAGACCTAAGATAATGATTGATTCTGTGAAATCAATCTGATCATCTGGGTTTCCAACTCTTATTTCTTTTTTACGCTTCTTGATATCTGCAAAGACAATCTTATTATCTCGTTCGTTTAACATAAAATATTCTGCAATACCTAAGCGATTAGTTGATAGAGAAGCATTTAGTCTTTGAAGAACAGAGGAGGCTTGCTCACTCACTGAGATAATATTTATTACTTCAATGTTTTGCTTAATCATTTGATTTTTTATAGTGTCAACTATTTTTTGATCAATAGAATTTCCTCCCCCCGAAACATACGACACCAATATTGTATCGTCTTGTATATTTTGCTTATTCTTTTTGGCTGTGGGTGGTAACTTTGGTTTGCTGCTGTTTAATGCCTTGGAATTCTTTGGTTGTTTTGAGGTGAGTTTTTCACGCCTTATATTCTTTCTTTTTTCGTTACTAAAAGCATTCCATTTCTCAAGAAGGCTACTTCTATCTGCTGTTCCCAATCCATCTATTTCTTTTTTAAGAATATCTGGTAGCTTCTTAAACTGTAAATCTTTAATTGCTTCAAAGATGGCATCCACCTTTTTTTGATTTCTCACCTGTGTTTCTTTAGATATCTTTGGGATGTCCTTTGGTGTAACTGCACTTTTAATGACGGACTGAGCAGCAGTGCTAGCTTGGCTAGCATCATCTAATTTCGAGTCTTGATTTTCTTCATCTTCAATATTTATTAGATTCCTTGCATCGTCTAAGCCATTAAAGCCAATACTTATTTCTTTCCCGCCCCCATCAAAACATTTTATTTTTTGCGTAAAAAATGATGGCAAGGGAGAAGATTCCTTAGAGTCTTCTGAATTTTTGAGAGCAGCTAGAAAAAGCATCTCTCTGGGCCTGTGAAGTAGCACATACATTTTCATAGCATCATCAAAAAAATTATTCTGTGTATCTAACGTCTCAATGTCTGGAATAAAAACAGTGTCAAATTCAAGTCCCTTCGAGCTCTGATAAGTTAGCACCGTAATAGTATTTGAGCTAGTAAAATCAAGGACTACACTAGCTCCAGAAAGGAAATATTGAATATTGATGTTACTGGCTAAATCTGAACCTCGATTCTCCAACGCTCTAATTAAAGCATTATTCATTTTAATTACCATATTCTTAGATGCATTCCTTGAAAAAAGAATTCCAATAGTTTGATTGGGAAAGGTGAATTTGTATTTTATTATTCTAGTTGCAAGCTCTTTATAGTCATTAAAAAAAAAGAATGTTGGTTTATTGCCTTTTTTGATAGGGAGTTCAGCTTGATCATTAATGCCAACATAAAATCTTGAACCAAGTTCAGCAATAGGCAGGGTATTTCTATAGTTTTCCGTTAATACTTTTTTTGAATATAAGCTTTCTACGTTCGCAATAGAGCCAAGTACTGTCTCTATGGTGTCAACATCTGCATTTTTTCCAGGTTCTAGCCGTTGATTTTCATCGGCCATGATAGTTGGGTAAAATTCAAATTTTCTTGCTCTGGATGTTACCCAGTGTTTCGCAACAAGTTTATAAAAGGCTTCAGGATAGTCTTGCCCTTCATCTAGAATAGTATATTTGGGAAATAATTTTTGTTTATCAGAGTCACTGAAATCAATATATCTTCCTGAATACGCATCATAAGGAAATTCCTGAAGCTCATAGCCAGCACCCCAATTAATATATCTCCCTATCAATCTAAATCGATCACCAATATGCTTCATTACAGTTTTTACTGTGTTTGCTAGACGTCTATCCTGGCTAGTTTGATGTTGTGTGTAGTGCTTGAGTGTGTTGTTATACATAAAAAGTCCAATAGACTCTTCGTTTAATTCAAGCAACCTCATACCTCTATGTATTGCTAGAACTGTTTTACCAGTCCCAGGTGGACCAAGTATCATCATGGCGCTATTAAGATCAGCTGTATATATAGCCTTCTGGCGATCAGAGAGATCAGTGCTATTTGGAAAATTTCTCAAATTTTTAAAGTTTCAAAAAAGCCAGTTAATTTCTCTTCATCAGATCCAATTAACATTGCTCTATCAAGCAGGCTATTAAAATGTGGGCATGATGTTTCGGATATAAGGGCGCACGAATGGCATGCAGCTTTGTTTAATCCCAGAGTTCCAGGAGATCCAATCTCTATGCAGGCTGGATCAGCTGAGCACCACCTAGCTGACTCAAGCATTGCTTTGATTGAGTGGATCAGTCTATTTTCTTGACCCATTCTTACAAGTCCTCCTAAGGCACCCTCAGAATCTGCATCTGCTGTATATATCAGAACTCCCATCATTCCCTTCTCGAGATCAACGTATAGTTTCTCTCTCACTGATGACATGCCATAACCTGACTCAAAGCAGAGTTGATTCATTAGAAGATGAGAGAATGTATGTAGTAGGACAAATTCAGGTGATGGGTAGGGGATATTGCGCTCTAATTGATCTCGTCTTTTTTCCATAGACTCTAATCTTGTTTGAAGAGCTTTGAATTGTGAATCAATCCAAGATTGAATTTTATCGATATTAAATTGAATAAAAATACCTTCACCAAATACTTCAGTGCCAGGGAGATAGCCAGGATTCCAATCTGGTCTGCCCATATACATTTTGTGAATATTTCCAGCATCAAAGTATCTAGTAAAACCATATAAAACTCTGACCTCTCTCAGTTTTTTGATCGCTGAGATGGACTCAATAAAAGGTTTGATGGCTGTATTTTCTATATATGTTTTAGTTCCATCATAGTTTTGATATTCTTGATGGCCTTCTCCATTTAATACCTGCCATTCTGGAAGTTGCAAAGATTGATCGCTGATATCTTTATAGTCTTTATTATCTAAGGGTAAATTATTAGTTTCTCTATCCAAGATTTCCTCTACCAGCTCAACAGAAATTGGCTCAATATTTTTAGGCAAAGTATGGTTCCATCTTTCGACTTGACCTTCGAGAACAACCCTTCGATGATCATTAAAATCTCCTTCTAGGTTAAGACCTCTAACCATGTCAATCGCAGCGATTACTTGAGCTAAATTACCATGCTGATTAATCCATTGCTCTTGTTCTGATATATTTTGAGTTATTTTCTCGTGGGTTGATCCCGCTAAATCAAGAGCGCTTATGGTTAATGATTGATATAAAGATGTGGCACCCCTTTGTTGAAATACTTGGTGATTTCTTGTAGTAGTAGTTCTATTATTTAGGGTATATTGAGCCCAGGTTTCACCACCTTGCCATGGGTGATATGTTTTTTCTTTTTGTCTGTGAGCTAGCTGGCTAATCTGTTGTAAAGTTTTTTTAGTTGCGCAACTTTTACAGCTAATTTCCAATGATGACAATCCTCCGCCTTTTGATTCTCTGCTTTTTAAGAATAGTGATTGCTCTCTACATGGATTATTTTCATGGCAATCATGAAGCAAGTAGGACCAAGAAATATCTGCGAGATAGCCATGTTTTGATGCATAAATCCAGCGAACAGGCTGAAGATTCTCATATTTTTCATAACAACTTTTACAAGAGGGCTCATCTATAAGTGCATCAGTTCCAGTATAGTGATTTAGACCGTCACAGCTCCTGCAAATCAGCCATTCAGGGAATCTCATATAGGGCAATTTGAAGGCATTATCCATATTTGCATATCGATTTGAGGGAGCATCTGGTGGTTTTACAATAAATTTAATACCCAGTAAATTTTCTAATCTTGGTATCGGTGCAAGATGAAATGATGCAGATTTGAAAAGACTATTCCATGGATCAAATGATAAGTCCTTTGCAATAAAACTTTCATTACCAATTTCTATAATGGCCCCAACACCAAATTGTGTAATTAGTTGCGACCTTCTTATTCTTCTATTGCTCATTATTGGGTTATCTTAATTTCTAGCTCACTATCGACATGCCTCATACTCTGAAGGATATTCCAAATGGCATCATTTTTTTGATCACCAAAGTTTTGACCAATATAGAGATGTCGAGCAAATCTTCCATCGGCTGAATTCCAGGCAATATTTCGTTTCGGATTATTTTTAATAAAATTGCTAAGCTCAGTCAAGTGGTTATCAATCACTTCTATAATTAATCTTTTCTCCTGTGGGTCCGCGTTAATTAATCTTTCTTTGAACTCTGTAAAGACTTCGTTTGCTTCGTTTGTATCCGTTTTAAAATACTGGACCCCATTATGCTCATTAAACCCAAGTAAACATCTAGCTAGGATCAGAATGACTGTTGGCAGAGCTCTTTTTAAAGCAGGTTCAGCACCAGGAGTTACGCTTGTGGGTTCTACAAATCTATTGATGGAGTTAACATAAGAGTAGAATTGCTCGTAGTGAGATCTATCTCTGGTATTTGATGCAATATAATTTACCAGCACCAACCCTGGGTTATCACCTCTTCCAACTCTTGAGGTGGCTTGAATAAATTCTGAGGTTTGCCTTGGTTGGCCAGTTACTTGCATCAGAGCTAAGCGAGGAATATCAACACCAACTGAAAGCATGCTAGTCACTGGAACTATATCCAAAGCTCCTGGCTCTTGATAATTAAATTCCAATCTTCTTTTGACTTCAAAAGCCTCGCTTCGATCTATGTCAGCCGATAATTCCTTAATGGCATCTGCGCCAATTACCCTAGGATGTCTGCCGATAACATTTATTCTTTTGGGAATATCATCTCCAGCAAGCATGACTGTTTTAGATTTTTCTTTTTTTGCATTGTGATAAATAACTAATGTTCTGTAACCATCGATCTCATCTGGCTGAGCTATAATTTCTTCTGTGGATTGCAAGGCAGCTGCGGCAATAATGACTGTTGTGTATATAGCGGTATGGCCTTGGGATAGAATGCCTAAATATGCTCGGCCTGGGTCATTCTCATCAATTCTAGAAAAAAACCTATCTTTATGTGAGATACCTGAAGGAGGAAAAGTGAATGTTTTCCTTGCATAAAGATTTTGAATCTGAGTTTCAGCTCCTCTTATTGTTGCGGTAGCAGCTAGGTATTTTGGCTTATGCTTGGTATGTCTAAGCATGGTATCAAAGGCAGCTTCAAAGACGCCAGTAATTGTTCCTAGTGGGCCAGATATTAGATGTAATTCATCCTGAATTATTAGATTGACACATTCATTTTTATGAATGAGTAGATTTGCCGCTTGAGGTTTATGGGCAAACTGAGCAAATTTATCAATGGTGGCTAGAATAAAAGTTGGTGGTTTTTTATATAAAAGATCATCGATCACCTGAACAGGCAATAACTCATGAAATGGACAATCTTTAGATGGGCAGAAAATAGAAAAATCTGCTCCATTTAAAACTCTGAAACCATAATCTTGAGCATTTCCAGTGTGATTATAAGGAACTAAATTTGTCCCACACCAAGAGCATGAGCCAATAATGAAAGGACTTTTGTTAATTGGTTTTGGATTATTTAAAAGTTCTCCTAGTTTTAATGCTGCTCCATTTTCACCGCCGATTACATTTGGAGTTCCTTCTCCACCAATCCACAAGCCAATATTAATTTCATTTTCTCCAAGTGTTGTTTTATTATCTCTACGAATTTTTTCGCAAGCAGTAATGATTCTTGTTGATCTAATAAATTGATCTTGGGTTAATAGGCTAAGGGTGTACCTCATTATAATTTCAGGACAGCTGTGATCTTGATTATTCATTTTGTTATAAAAAATAAGAAATGAGCTAACAAGTAAATACGCTTCTGTTTTTCCGCCGCCAGTTGCAAACCATATTAAATCAACAGTATCTCTGTCCTCATGATCACTCTGCACGACTGACTGAGCCGTAATTAAAAAATAGGCTAATTGAAAAGGCCTCCAATTAATCTTAGTTTCTTTGGCATATTCAATATTGTTAAATTCTGCAACGTGCGCATGATCTCTTTTAAAAAATTCATATCCATTATTGGCTTTAGATATGTCTCTATACTTAATTTCATGAGTCATTTGCATTAGCATTGCTAAATTTGCAAATTTAAAAGCTTCAAGAGCTGAATTGTCCTTCGATAGAAATTGAATTCCTCTCTCGATTCTTCGTATTGTATTGGTGAGACGTTTTGAAAGCGTATCGATAGCTTTATCTGAAAATATTTTAATTCCTTCTTCTGTTAACTCCTTAAGCAACTCAAGTTCAACTAATATAGTATCGATCCAAACCTGATAGGGTTTTATAAAATTATTAAGCTCTGATGTGATCTCAGTATTTTCTGCGCTTGATAAAAAACTAAGATTGATTGACTTTGCTTCCTTGTATTCAATAATGTCACTTATGGCACCTTTCGTTACTGCTATGGGTAAAAAACTTAGGTTTATTGTTTTCACAGTTGCTTCGTCAGTTGGTGTTGTCCAATCAACTGAGCAAGAATGACCTATGCCGAACGTATGCTCATCCTTATAAAGAATTCTTTGTTGTTCCTCCTCTTCATCATAGGTCGATCTAAATACTTTAGGGTATGCCAGAAATCCTTTGTTTGAATGCGCTGAAAGAGAAACTCTATGGAGAACATTTCGAGGATCAACCTTTGTTTTGCCTGCAGAATTTTTTTGGCCAGACTTATTGCTGTTAATTAACGAAATTGTTGCGATTTTATTGCTATTTTTTACAAAGATTCGCACATCAATAATTGCATTATTTTCTAATACACCTATTTGCTGCTTTTTCTTCTGAAGATCAACGGTAATAATTGAGGGTGAGATGGCTTGTCGAAACCATTTAGGCTCAACTGCATCTTTCTCTTTAGATGTTTTAAGAGCATCAGTATTAAGGCAGTAACGCCCAGCACTTACGCTTAATTCAATTGTTTCATCATGCTGATCTACGCAAATACTCATTCCAATTGATGAAGTAAGATATGAATGCGCTAGACTCAGAGGATCGACATCTTCTCCTAGTGAGCCTTCGTCAGCAGTTTCATCTTGCCCTTGCTCTGATTCTTGAGGAAAGATCATGCCTGATAGAAGGGATTTATATGGCGGATAGTCTTTTTCATAGTCCATTTCATGAGGTAAATCTAAAGGAGGGCCCAGAAATTCATTTTCGAGATAATGGATAATTTCAGTTCTAAGCATTGCCCACCATTGTTTTTAAATATTGCTCTTTATTACTTGTTACAACATATACAGAATGTTTAGAGCGAGTAAGCATAGAGTAAAATATATTTTTTAGATTTTTATCTGGCTGATCTGAATACCAGTCAATCGAAATGATAAATTCCGCTTCTTGACCTTTAAAAGAAAGAATGTCATAAAATCTTACAAAAGAATTTTTAAGAATCGGAGATCTAAAATTGCCTACCAATTTTTGTGTATCAGAATCTAAATTATTTACACAGCTATTTTCGGCATCCTTTTGGGTAAGAATGCATATATCTGAAAGTGGAATTTGCTCCTGGGCCAGATGATCTAAAATCTCTTGAAGGCGCCTAGCATGCTCTTCTTTTGAATCATTATCTATGAAAGTATATTCTGGAGCAGGTGATTCCCCCTTAATTCTATTCTTAATAGATGTTCCTGTAATTTTATTTGTCTCCTCGATAATCCTTTTAGGATTTCTGCAGTTTTCTAGCAACTTACATTTTGTAAAATGCTCAGAAATATAATCCAGTGTATTCAAATCTATGTCATCGTATAAGTTACTTTGATAGAGCCTATCCATAAACCAATAAATTTTTGATTTATCAATTGTGTTTTCCAGAAGGCTTTCAAATTTGTCTATGCACTCAAGTGTCGCAAGGTCTTGGCCCTCATCTACGATCAGAGCAGCATACTTTTTATCAATATGGAATCCTTCTTCAATACATAAAACATCACATCCCACATCTTCAAAACTTTTTTTAATAAACCTATACCAATATTTATTTCTCACTAAATAACAAACCTTAATATCTGACCCACTCAAATCTTCAGCGATCTTTTTAGCCATAAGTGTCTTACCAGAGCCAGCAGGGCCATTGATCATAACCCTATCATTTTCATCAAAAGTATTTACTAGATCCAATTGCTCAGGAGTCATCTTTAAAAGGTAACTTTTCATCTCCTCATTAGAATCTCTTAGCGACGTTACCAAATCATAATTCGGCCTTAAAAACTCTTTCAATTCTTTAATTATTATTGAGCTTAATGGTTTTGCATTTTGATAAATTGCCTCCTTATCAAAATGTGTAAACAGTTTATTGAGAAATTTTTTAAACTCATCAGGACCTTTTTGAAAACTATTTTTATCAAAAATAACTTCCTTTTTCATCTCAAAATTATTTGTTGTAAAGTCCCATGCTTGATCCGGTAAAACTACTGCATGCGCAAAACAAAATGCATTTTTATATTTAGGGAATTGATCTTCAATACCTCTTTTTAGAGCACGCTTATTTGATGCAGCTTGTGCATTTGGACTCTCGTTTTTTGTAGTTCTCTCATTATGCTTATTAGTAAAGGTGGTTCTCCCATTTGAGCTTTCTACTCTTCCTCCCTTGACCTCTACGCAGCAAATACCACGTTCTGTTAAAAGTAAAAAATCGATATCAGAGAATTCTTTTTTCTCATGCTGATGAACATGAATTGACCAAAGAGCAACCTCAAAAGTCTTAGAATCAAGTTGTTTGATTAAATCTCGAGTTTTTCTTTCACCGTTTCCATTGTAGGATGAAGGAATGACTCTCATTTAGTATTTTTGTTAAATGCCAGCATTTTTTAATAATATGAGATACAAATAATAGTATAGTTAAATAATTCACAAAAGAGATAAAAAAATCTTGGTAAGACACAGAGGCACCTTCAAACCAGAGCACCCAGAGCCTTATGAGTTGAGCCGCTCACAAATTCAGTCATTTCTGAAGTGTCCGGCATGTTTTTGGATGAATAGAGTGAAAGGTATTAAATTTCCTGGAATGCCTGGTTTTTTACTTAATACTGCTACCGATACACTGCTTAAAAAAGACTTTGATGTTTATCGGGATTTGCAACAACCTCATCCATTCATGGAAAGGCATGGTTTAGGTCATCTGGTACCGTTTAAACATGATGACTTCGAACTCTGGACTAAATCTCTGCAATTGGGCTTAAGAGCAAGCTATGAGCCTGCCGACTTCATTATTGGCGGAGGTTTAGATGATGTTTGGCATAATCGTGAGACCAATGAAGTTCACATCGTTGATTACAAGAGCACTGCTGGCAAAAGGAATGAAGAGGGCACAGCACTCAATCCAATTTCTTTATTTGGAACCTATAAGGAAGCATATAAAAATCAAATGGACATGTACCAGTGGATACTCAAGCAGCAAGGCTTCAATGTTAGTAATACAGGCTATTTTGTATACGTAAATGGCGATCAGCACTTTCAAGATGGAATGCTAGAAGAGGATGCCGA